>JACLAC010006970.1_pt1 | contig 21541 bp, 17 predicted proteins | sample 8027881 | NCBI WGS metagenome assembly JACLAC01 (sample SAMN15725517, study PRJNA655200) | protist metagenome | isolation source: fluorescence activated cell sorting (FACS) single amplified genomes of... | place: Spain: Blaines Bay Microbial Observatory, Mediterranean Sea | collected 2016-01-19 | reverse complement strand
GAAGTAAGCCTCAAATAGCTTTACTTGCTCTATTTAAATAATCGAAGAACCCTCAAACTACTCTGGAATGGATCGCAAGAGGTACTGCCTTCGATCAAGCACAAATAAATATTCTCCACACAGACTAAGACACTGTGCTCAGATGGCAATTTCCCAAATTGCCATCTGAGCAACCACAGTTCTCCAAAGTGTGTATAAAGAACTTTACAGTTTTTCCGACAAAGTGGAAAAATTCTGCTCAAAGCGAGACTGCAGAATATTAGAAACAGCCTCCCATTCAGCAGACAGAGCTATCTCGCACAAGATAGCCTTGCAAACTTATAACGTGATTTTATGCCGACCAGGATGAAACTCGGTTGAGTATTTTTTAGTGGCTTGACCACTTTGATGAGATCTGCTTCCACAGAAACTGATTTACTCCACAAATACAAATTAACTAGCCAAGCTGTTCGTCACTTTGTTTTTTTAAAATGCTTCAGGACAGAATTTAGTGTGTCAATGCTTTCTAGCTACAAAAGCAAAAACCACTGATACTACTTTGTTGCTGTAAGCGGATCAAAGCTGTCTGTACCGAGGCCCTTTGGCTTTTAGCACAGAAAGATCTAGCTGTTGCATTTTGTAACAAAGTAGCCGCGAGTGTCCGTGCCAGAGCCATTTGGCAAGCAGGACGCGGGGAACCAATTTAGTTCAGCATCGCAGAGACGGATAGCGTTTGCTTTGAGCCAAACAAGCTTCAAGAAGCGATGTTGGTTCCGTCAAGAAGCGGGGTCATCCCGGGTACCAGCAGGAAACTCTGCCAGCACGTTTCGGCAGCTGAGATCTTGCTCAAGCTTGCCTTGGCATGTTAGTTCAAAGAACGAAGACAGTTTTTGGTAGTTTCAACCTACCTTCCTGCTGAAGATTTCTCCTCGAGCTGATGGGAATACAGCTTTTTCGGGACATCTCAAGCAGGCGATCCATTCCAGAGTACTTTCTTAAATAACAATATCGGCAGAAGGCCGAATTTCTTTAGTTTTTTTTCATCTAAACATAGATGAGAAGAGACCTGATAGAGTTATCGGCAGAGAGGACAGAGACTTTAGAGGAAATTTAGAGGAAATGTGGATAGCGGATTTGTACGAGTTCACCTGGCCACTGGAGGTACTGTTGCCATCGGGGATCTGGTAACGTAATCTGCATTTGCTTTACGGCATGCACCATCTCCCAGTAGTCAAGTTCTCTCGGCTCACGCAGTGGTCGGATGTCAGTTCGCTGTCCCTTACGGCGATTGCATCCCCGGCAACAAGTGACGATGTTCTCCCAAGAATTTTGACCTCCACGGCTCCGAGGCAGCACATGGTCACAGGTAAGTTCAATCATAGGAAAGGCCTTCCCACAATACTGACAACGATACAGATCCCGAATAAAAATATTGCGTTTGGTGAAGTTAACGCGGAGTCGGGCCCGATGGTATTCATGTAGAATCACCACGCTGGGAATCTTGATGCGTGTTGAAGGAGAGCGGCATTCGTGAGCATACCATTCCAGCACATCAATCTTGCCAAGATAGTAGGACTTGATACCCCACTTCCAGCTCACCACGCTGAGTGGGTTCCAGCGATAGGGCTGGACATCAGCGTTTAGAACCAGAACTTCTCCCATGGCATGTTCTCCGCTGTAGCTTCAGTCAGGCTGGAAAAGAACCGGCTGGGATGGATGGTGATTCAGGAAGCAGGTTTTCGATGGCTTGATCCTCAACTGTGATACTAAGAACTTCTTCTAGCGTGGTCAACCCTGCGCGAATTTTCTGGATTCCATCCATTCGCAGTGTGATCAAACCGTGGCGCAACGCAGCTCGCTTGATCTCGTTGGCATCACTGCTCTTCAGGACCGCGTCCTTAATGGAATCGCCCATGATCAGCAATTCGTGAAGGCCCAATCGTCCTTTATAACCTGTTTCTCGGCAAGCTGGACAACCTCGACCTCGGTAGAATGTTACATTGACTTGGCTAGTGCCAAGACCTAGTTCACACAACTGCTCTGGATGAGGTTCATAGGTTTCTTTGCAGGAAGAACAGATCTGACGCACCAGGCGCTGTGCCAATACTCCAATGATAGTCGAAGAGACTAAGAAGGGCTCTACGCCCATATCAATCAAACGAGTAATTGTTGCAGGGGCGCTGTTGGTGTGGACAGTGCTAAAAACTAGATGTCCCGTCAGAGCAGCCTGGATTGCAATCTGAGCAGTTTCTGTGTCTCGCATCTCACCTACCATCACAACATCAGGATCCTGGCGTAACACTGAGCGAAGCGCGCGTGCGAAGGTAAGACCCAAACGTGAGTTGACCTCAATCTGGCTATAACTTGGAATCTTGTATTCGACCGGATCTTCAATAGTAATTACGTTACGTGCCTGGCTATCAATTTCTCCGAGCGATGCATAGAGTGTTGTTGTCTTTCCGCTTCCAGTTGGCCCAGTCACTAGCACGATTCCACCAGACTTTTGAATCATCGAACGGAACGGTTTGAGGATATCATCACTCAATCCCAACTCATTCAGGCGCATCAGCTTGCTACTTTGATAGAGCAATCGCATCACGATTTTTTCACCATGTACTGTTGGGATCGTGGAAACCCGGATATCGATCTTCTTACCCGCAATCAGAACCATTGTTCGACCATCCTGTGGCAAACCTTTTTGAGCGATATCGAGCCGGGACATGACTTTGACGCGGTTCACGACCGTCACATGAACCTGCCGTGGCAGGGTGGTCACCTGGTGCAAAACACCGTCAATTCGGTAGCGAACGACTGTTGACTTCGGAGAGGGATCAATGTGCACATCACTCGCCTCATCTTTTGCCGCTTGCCAGAGCAAGCTATTGACTAGTCGTTTGATTGGCTCCTCATCGTTGGCTTCCAGCAGGTCTTCTGGCTCTTCCACGCCCAGAATGCTCTCAAAATTCTCTTGGTCATCTAAATTATCCACAGCCTCTTCAGTAGCGGCAGAAGTACTGTCATAAACCTGATTAATCAGGTCGATGATTGCCTGATGGTGGGAGATGACTGGTTGATAACGCAGTCCCCAAGTGCGACACAGATCATCTAGTAGATCTGTACGGGCAGGGTTTTCAAGGGCTACTTGCCAAATTCCATCGGCATAGGCAAAAGGGCAAAAAACAAAATTTTTGAGATGCCGGATAGAAACTTTATCCGTGAAGCCTTCTGGTAACTGGGGAACATCAAAATCATCGCGATATTCTAGCTCGTAGTAACGTGCTAGTGCCTGTTGCAATACCGTCTCCGTTGTGAGCTTTTGCTTGATGGCAGCATTCTTCCAATCTTCCCAACGAATACTCGCAGGCATCTCTGCCTGTAGTTGCTCTAGCTTCTCAGAGACAACTCCAAAGTCAGTCGTCAGAATTTGGGCAACGTGTGTGAAAGGCATGACAAAAAAACCTTAGACAGGTACTTGGTTTTTCTTGCGAAAACAAACGCTTGACAGTCTTGTAGAACAAATGTCAGCAAGCGAAGCTTGACGCTACAAAGTCTTTTGTTAGGATTCAAAAATAATATATCTATTGAGAATCATTTGCTTTTTTTTATTATTTCCAATGGATAAAACACTGCTAAATTAAAGCAGGTTCCATTAGATTTTGCCAGAGTGCTTCGGTCAATCTGCACTACAGTATCTGCATCCATCGATTTCATTTATGGCTTACGCTCAACGTCTCAGTCCTATTGTGCCGGCAAAAAATCTAAGCGAACTACTCACCGAGTGGAAACCACAGCTCCAGCAACTGGAAAATCATATTCTCTTGGGAGTTCGCAGCGATATTCCCTTGCTAACCTCTGTTGCAGAACACATTCTCAGTTCTGGAGGCAAACGACTTCGCCCAGCGCTTATATTTCTCAGTGGAGCTTTGGGTTCTGCACATTCTGAGGATCTGCTGGTTGCTGCTCAAGTTGTTGAATATCTACACACCGCCACATTGCTCCATGATGATGTGGTAGATCAAGCGGATCTGCGTCGTCAACAGGCAGCTGCCCGTACTATTTGGGGAAATGAAGCAAGTGTTTTAACAGGCGACTATCTACTCTCCATGGCTTTCCATCAACTAACCAGTCTGGGGAATTTAGAACTACTCAAGCTGATGTCAGACACCACCACTAGGATGGCTCGCGGTGAACTTTTACAGTTAACACGTTCATTCAACAATGCCAATGAACATGAATACTTAGAAATCATCACCCACAAAACAGCTTGCCTCTTTGCAGCCGCTACACGGATGGGAGGAGTCTTGGCCGGACTGCCAGTCAATCAGACCAAGGCTCTCTATGATTATGGAATGCAAATCGGACTTGCCTTCCAAATCGTTGATGACGTTCTGGACTACAGCGACAGTAATCAAACTGGTAAACCAGTTGGAACAGACCTGCAAGAACGCAAAATCACTTTACCTCTCAGCCATCTGCTTGACAAAGCTTCACCACGTGATCACCAGCGAATCAAGCAAATCCTCACAGCAAACACTATTTCAATGGATGATGTGGGTCATGTCATGCGTTTGATGGAGCGCTATCAATCATTGCACTATGCGCTTGAGAGTGGACGCCAATTTGTAGCCCAAGCTCAGAAAAATCTTCAGTCGCTTCCCAACAATCGTATTCGCCACACATTAGAACAGATCGCGGGCTTCATTGTGCAGCGAGATCTTTGATTAGCTTTTTCCAGATGCAACAACTGGTGGCCGGGAGTGCCGATTATAAAGTTCGCTCCAGCGGGCTACCCGCCGCGCAGCCTCATTGACCGTAGCATTGATGTCTTCGATCTGTAGTGGCTTCTCAAAGTAATCGTGGGCTCCTCCCTTCATCGCCTGAATCACATGAGAAAGATTACTATGGGCAGTCATAATATAGATCTGCATCAGCGAGTTGATCTCTTTGATCTGCTGCATCAATTCCAAACCATTCATCTCCCCCATCATGATGTCTGTAATCACAACGTGGAAAAAACTCCGCTGCAACATATTCAGTGCTTCTTCTGCGTTTCGCGCTGTAGAGACGTGGTAACCCTGTTTGGTGATCGTCTTTTGAAGAACTAATCGAATATTCTCATCATCGTCCACCACGAGGACGTTTAACTCTGATTTGTTGGAGGAGGCTTTGGCCATGGGTTCCCGTGGGCTAACAGAATTAGGATTGAAGTCGACGTAGAAATTCCACTCGGTTGGGAGCTTTCATCACGGCATTGCCAATCAGTAGTGCATCCAGTGGAACCGGGCTGAGGTGTTCAACATCCACTCTGGAATCAATGCAACTTGCACTGATCAAGCACTTACCAGCTTGCTGCTTCCACCGACGCAACTCAGATTCTTCCCGCCACCATTGCAGGGTAGTTTCGATCTTCCCCTGCAAGTAACCACGCTGAGGTTCTGAAGGTAAGGCGGCTATGGGACGATTGTTCAATAGTAGCACATCCGGATTAATCGCCAAAGCTCTCGACAATTCCTCTTGTAGAGAGCATTCAACCACCGCAGTTATTCCAATTTCAACACAACAATTCACAACTTCATGAAGCTCTTTTTCAGAAAAATAGGATACCAGAATCAGAGCGGCAGAAGCCCCTCGCAAACGTCCTTCACGTAACTGGTATTCTCCTAAAATGAATTCCTTGTGCAATCTAGGGAGTACAGTCCGCCGTGAAACCTGCTCTAACAAGTCCAAGCTTCCACCGAAATAACTCTCATCTGTTAGTACTGAAACTGCAGCAGCACCCCCAGCTTCGTATTCCTTCACAATCGCAGGCCAGTCTGGATTCACTACATTTTGCTGGGCTGGTGAACGCGCTTTGAGTTCGGCAATCAGAGCTGGGCGCTGTCTTGACCGCAGTGACTGTCGCCAATCCAATACTTCTGGAGCTTCTGCCTGCCTCTCTCGCAAGGCAGCAAGAGGATGAATTCGTTGGCGTATCTCAATCTCCTGGAGCTTCTGCTGACGCATCCGATCCAGAAAAGTACTTATCGTCATTTACTATATCTCTTGATTTAGCGATTTATTACCTTACAAGATGCAGAGGCTATGCCCTCTCTGGCGGCAGACTTTAGGGCACTACGAGCCAGTAGAACAAGATTTTTTTTAGATAAAATAAAGTGTGCCCAGAGCTTGCATCGAGTTAATTCTGGAAATTTTAATTAATTCATATAATTTTAATAGTCTTCTGTAATCCTTATTGTCTCCAATGCTTGTTCTGCTCTGGTCATGGATGTCTGGCGCTGGCAGGGAAGGAAGAAGAGGTGGCTTGATTACAATTTACAATTTTAAGGGAGGAGCTGGTAAGACGAGTTGTGCGATGAATATTGCGCTCACCATGGATTATGGCGTGGTGACCAATGATATCTACTCGCCAATCGAAGAAGTCTTTGACAACGTGCTCAAGGTCAGCCCATCAGAAGAGTTCCCTGATTTTCCAACCGATGCAGAGGTTATTTTTGACCTGGGGGGCTACATCGAAGCGCGCAGCATCACTGTGCTACGAAACTCAAAAGTCGTACTGGTTCCTACCATCAACGAGTACTCAATTTTGCAGACTACAATAAACTCAGTTGCAGAAATTGAAGAATATAACACGAATATATGCTTGATCGCCAATCGAACCAAGCGCGGGGATTATGAAGAGATCCGCCAAATCTTATCCCGATTTTACAAATATCCGATTTTCGAGGTGAAGGAGAGCCAGTCGATTCCTGCTATTTTCAAGAAGAAGAAGAGCATCAAGGCCATGGTCGAGGAGGGAGGTTTACAAAAATACCACTTTCAGTACCTAGACCGACAATTCGACAAGATCATCGAATTCATCCGGAGACACCATGAGTAAGGTCAACCTCAAAGATTATAAAAAAGAAAATCGGGGATTACTACGCAAATCTGTAGAGGAACGCGTAACCTATAAGAAGTCCGGCCCCAAACCCAAACCTGAAGATGAAAAGAACTCCGCCAAAATCCTCGTTTCTATGAAACCTGCCGAACGTGAGAGTCTTGAGGAAGCTGCAAATGGTCGCCCGCTCTCTCAATATATCAAGCACATCTTACGCGATCGCGGTGTCATCTGAGCGAACAAGCTTTATCGCCAAACCTAGCAAAGCCGCATGCGCCGTGCCCTAAGAAAAAATTAAGCTATAATTAGTACTGATTTTTTGGAGAGGGGTCTGCATCTTGCAGCAGAGCATAAGACAGGGGTGAGCCCAGGTCTCATGAGGCGCTTCCATTCGCCTGAAATAATGGGGGGCATTATTTCACGAAGATTGAATCACCAGAAGTGAGAGCACCCAGGTGATTCATCCATTTCTCACCTAGGCCCACAATTGACATTATGCAAGAATGTTCCCTTTTTCTGAAATATCTGTAATTTTTATTCTTAAATACTGTTTTCAATTAGTTTAATTCCTTTTCGTAGACATTTTCCAAGTACATGTCCAGCCTTCTTTCGCTTGCCCATCCGACACTCTTTGCCGAATAATTGACCATATCTGGAATTTCACGTTTCGGTTTTTCAGTAAATTCCCTAAAATCCATTTGTCAGATTTCTTTCGCTCCTGTTCGTATTTCGTTCCCGCAAATTGAATAGAGTTATGAACTCAGATAGCCCTTTCAGTATTGGCATTGATCTAGGCACAACTAATAGCGCCTTAGCTTTCATTCATCATGAAGAAGCTGAAAAGAGCCAGATCCTCTCCATTCCACAATTGATCGATCGGAATTTGCTCGATGAGCTTCCGACACTTCCTTCTTTTCTCTACTACCCTCTGGAAGAGGAGTCGTCCAGTTTACTTGGACACTTACACTGGGAAACAGCCAACGTCCATTTGGTTGGAACGGGAGCTCGGGTGCTGGGAGAGAAAAACCCCCAGCGCCTGGTCAGTTCTGCCAAGTCCTGGCTGAGTCATCCAGAGGGTCAAAAACAAGCTATCCTACCACTCTATTCACCAGAGGATCTGACCAAGATTTCTGCAGTTGATGCAGCAACAGCCTATCTACAGCACATGCGAGAAGTCTGGGATGAAAGTCACTTGCAGGAATTGATATCTGATCAACAGGTTATAATTACTGTTCCGGCATCCTTCGATGCGGTCGCCAGAGAACTAACACTTCAGGCTGCCACCGCTGCAGGATTTTCAACGATCACCCTGCTGGAAGAACCCATTTCAGCTTTTTATGCCTGGCTTGCAGAGAACGGAGAAAATTGGCGGGATCAAGTCAGCATTGGTGACTTGATCCTTGTTTGCGATATCGGAGGAGGCACCACTGATTTTAGCCTCATTCTTGTTCGTCAAGAAGAAGGCTCCCTCCAGCTTGACCGCATTGCTGTCGGAGATCACATCCTGTTAGGCGGCGACAATATGGATTTGACCCTCGCTCGAAACCTGCAACTTAAAATGCAGGAGGAAGGACGTCAATTACAGCAATGGCAGTTTTTTGGTTTAGCCCATTCATGTCGTAAGGCAAAAGAACAACTGCTGCAGGATGTCAAATTGGACAGTGTCAGTGTGGTAGTGCCAGGCCGTGGAAGTCGTCTCGTGGGGGGAACCATCTCTTGCGAACTCACCCGCTGTGAACTGGAAGAAGCCTTGTTGGAAGGATTTTTTTCAACTTGCGGTGTGGAAGACAGACCAACACAACATACTCAGCGCACAGGATTACGCACACTTGGTTTGAACTACGCTCAAGATTCCCGAATCCTCAGGCACTTAGCCCAGTTTCTTCATGATAGCCGACAAAGAATCGGTGACGAGGAGCTAACTGAAAATATCCTGAAGCAAGAGTTTCTTGCACCCTCTGCAATCCTGTTTAATGGGGGCGCTACGAAGGCTCCCCTGTTCAGAGATCGAATCGTTGAAACTCTCAATTGTTGGCTAGAGACCACCGAACAACCCAGACTGAAACTACTGGAATTGAGCGACCCAGATCTTGCGGTGGCTCAAGGTGCAGCTTACTACGGTAGTGTACAGAGAGGCTTTGGTCTTCGCATTCGCAGCGCCAACACATTCTCCTACTACATTGGAGTTGAATCCACGATGCCAGCCATTCCAGGAATGCCTCCTTTCATGAATGGGCTCTGCGTAGCACCATCTGGAATGGAAGAAGGCAGTGAAGTCCACCTACTAGGAATGGAATTCGGTTTGTTGGTTGGAGAAAATGCTCAGTTCCGCTTCTTCATTAGTCGGGAGCGCAAAGACGAAGCTGGAGATCTTGTAGAAAATGCTGAAGAGGAGCTAGAAGAACTAGCCAGTTTGGAAGTCTGTCTAGAAATGGAAGATACTACTGAATCACAGGTGGTTCCCGTACAATTGCGCACACTACTAACAGAAGTAGGTGCTCTGGAACTTTGGTGTGAGAAGACCGATGGATCACAGCAATGGAAACTCGAATTCAACCTGCGCAGCGAATAGTGTTAGGTCAGTGTGAGAGAATCGTCCAAAGGATTCGCCAGATCCAATGGTTGAATCTCAACAAAATGCAGCAAATCTGCACCGAGTTTGACCAGAGCAAATTGCTGAAACAGATCTCCAGCAAAATGCTTACGCAGGAACTGACGCAGAATTGTATGCTCAGGTTGGAGCAAAACACGATCGCAGAGGCCTAGATATTCTGCCTGGCGAATATCGATAAACTGCACAACCTGATTCATATTCATCTCACTAGTTTCAGAAGACAATCTAGTGAAATAAAAGCCTACTCGATGGCATAGATCTTCAAGTAAGTTTCCATAGAGAACAAGGCTCTCCAGAAAGGAAAAGTCCCGCAGCATCAGTTCGTGTAGTGCCTCACACTTGGTGTAAAACAGACTCGCCTGAATCTGCCCACGATCGTTGCACAGCTTGCGCTGATTGACGTTATACTCCCTCAAATTGCTGAGGTGCAGCAACAGCAGCTGACTAGTATGATCCCAACATGCTTTGCGCTCCTCCAGAATCTGTCCAACCTTTACGGCACGATTTAACAGATCCTGGATCAATTCCAATGGCAAATCTAGAGCAATACAATGAGCTAGAGTGAAGGGTCGCTTGGTCCCTCGAATACCGGGCATTGCGGGTCGCCAAGCCCAAAATGGGGTCCGAGCCATCTCCAACAATCCCCCAAAGGGCATCTCTTTTTGTTGCATCCAATGTTCACAAAGACGCTCGCACAGACGCTCATCCTGAACCAGATTGATCCGGCGACGACCCTTGCGATCACGGAGTCCATCTAACGAAAAGACATGTGGCAACAAGTCCACAAGAGGTGCTTCGCCAGCAAAATTCTGGTTTGCAGGATGGTGCTGCAAGTTTTCCGTCATGGTTCCGTATATTTCTGGTTTGTGTTAGTTTTTGATTTATAATGTTCTTTACAAAGATAGACTTGCTGTAATTTTGTCAAGTCAGGTTGGTTTCCGGGAATTTATCACATCCATATTCTGTCCCGTTTACATCCAAAATTGCTATGCCTACAAATTCTACCCCCCCACTCGTCACAGCCTTACGGAAAAAAGATGCCTACCTCGATTCTGTCAGTAAGATCCGCTTTCAAGAAACGGTCTCTTCTTATCTGTTCAAAGCTAGCAACCACTTTTACAAGATCAAAAAGGCTGATAGTGAACATACAAGTTTAGCGGTTAAACAGGCTTTTTGCCAAGAAGAAGCCAAATTACTACATAGACTCAACGGGGAGGATTTACAGGCCGAGGTACTTCCTGTTTATCAGAATGGAAAAAGTTTCGGCTTCAAGAATGAAGTCGGGGCTACAGCTGTAGACTATGCACTTAAAACAACTGCGCTAAGCGAACGCAACCTGGTAAGCTATCTGCTGGATCAGAAAAAACTCTCACTGATTGCTGTCGGACGAATCGCCCGCAAACTCGCCCAAGCACATTCAGATTTTCCTACAAACGACAGGACCGCACAAGAACGAGGACGAGCAGAGATACTGCGTTCGCTATGTGAAGACATGCTTTACCAGATGAAACGCCACTTGGACGAGTCATTTACCCAACCTATTAGGGATATGATTCGCCACCCACTGGACAAATTTTTTGATGAGCAAAATCGGCTTTTTCAGCGCAGAATTCGTAAGCATCGAATCGTTGAGGGACATGGTGCACTGCTACCTGAACACATACATGTCAAAGGCCAGACTGTAATATTTCTAAGCCCTCAGGAAGCCCAGAAGAAATATGTAATTCTAGATGCTGCCAACGATGTGGCAACCTTCTCTGTAGAGTTGTTGCGCCAACAAGAAGAAGAGCTAAATAGTAGTTTTCTGGATCGGTACCTACGAAGTTCTAGGGATCGTACCGATATGAAACCCTTGCTTCCAGTTTACCAGATGTATGCAGCACTAAGACTGGGAGTCACTAGCTGTGAGATGCGCACTGCAATGGCTTGGAAAGAAGAAGAACGCGAAGCTTTTCGGCAGAGAGCCGTACAGTACTTCAATATTGCTGTCCGGTTTGCTCGGCAACTACCTCACTAATCATCGTCAACCCCAACAAGCCATCTCTCCCTCTATCTTCGACTGAAATCCAGAGTAATGAGACATTTCGTCCAAAAATTTGGTGGCACCAGCCTTGGCACAGCCAAGCGCATGAAAGGGGTCGCTCAAATCATAGTAGACCATCTAAAACAACATCATCGAGTCACCGCTGTCGTTTCGGCGATGAGCAGCTATAATAAGACAGAAGGAACCACTAGCAGACTACTGGAAGCTGGCAGTTTAGCGCTCCGTGGAGGGCCTTTCTATCGAATGATTGACCTTGTAGAGGAAAGCCACAACGAGGCTTTCAGCGCGGCCGTCCGTAATCCAGAAATTCAGGAACAACTACGAGAATTTGTTCATCGAGAATTGCGTTCGCTGAAATCTTTTCTAGAAGCAATCCACGTAATTAGAGAGATTTCACCACGCAGCCAGGATCTGATTGTCGGTACTGGAGAGCGTCTCTCTGCGCGGTTGTTGAGTGGAGTGCTTCAAGACTTGGGAATTGATGCTGAATACGTTGATTTGTCTGAAGCCCTCCTAGAAAGTGAGCCTGCTCCCGATGGACGTGCGCTCTTTCCTTATCTGCAACATCAATTTGGCCAGTACCTTCCTAAGGAGACAGGACGGACTGCCGTGATCACAGGATTTTTTGGCTTTGTTCCTGGAGGAATCATTGACCGTGTCGGTAGAGGATATACCGACCTAACTGCTGCCCTGATCGCTGCAGAGACCAAAGCCGACGAACTGCAGGTCTGGAAAGAAGTTGATGGGATTTATTCCGCAGATCCTCGCAAAGTCCCTGCAGCCTCCGTACTACCAGAAATTTCACCAGCTGAGGCTGCCGAACTGACCTATTTTGGCTCTGAAGTATTGCATCCCTTTACCATGGAGTGTGCTATCAAGGCCAATGTGCCAATTCGAATCAAAAACACCTTTTACCCAGAGAAACCCGGTACTATTATCGTCCCTGTCAAGTTGACCGAACAAAGAAAACAGCGGAACAAAACAGCTGTGGCAGTCACAACCAAACACCACGTCAGCATTCTCAACATTCACTCAAACCGAATGCTGAATTCGACCGGCTTTATGGCGCAGGTATTTGAACTATTCAAGAAGCACCGAGTTGTGATTGACTTGGTTTCAACATCAGAAGTCAACATCTCCTGTACGGTTGACCGCTTGGATAATGTTCAGCCCATGATTCACGACATGGAAGAATTCGCTGATGTAACCCTGGTTCGTGACCGGGCAATACTGAGCTTGGTAGGAGAGGGGATGCGCTACGCTACAGGCACTGCAGGACGGATGTTTATGGCGCTGGCCCAGCAACAAATAAATCTAGAGATGATTACACAAGGCGCTTCTGAGATCAACATTTCCTGCGTAATTCGGCAAGAGGACTCCCCCGAAGCACTACGCATCATTCACAAGACCTTTTTAGAATCAAATACGGAGGCCAATGCGAGCAGCTGAGCGTGAGCAGTTTTTTCAGAATCTCAGCAAAGCGATTCCAGAACCTATCACAGAATTACAACATGCTAACACCTTCGAACTACTGATCGCCATTATCCTTAGTGCGCAAACGACAGATGCCGCTGTCAACAAGGTGACTCCATCTCTCTTTGGCAATTATCCTACTCCACAAAAACTTGCTCAGACTACACCAGAAAAAGTATTGACCCATATCAAGACTCTAGGTCTTGCTCCCACTAAAGCCAAAAATATTGTTAAAACTGCTCGACAGCTTTGTGAACATCATCAAGGAGAAATCCCCGAAGACTCTGAAGCTCTGCAGGCCTTGCCCGGTGTGGGACGCAAAACTGCAAACGTGCTTTTGAACACAGCTTTCGGGCATCCTGTGATTGCCGTGGACACTCACGTATTTCGAGTTTCTAACCGCACAGGATTAGCATGTGGAAAAACTGTGGAAGAAGTCGATCGCAAACTAGCTCGTAATGTTCCTCCAAATTGGCGCAAAGATGCCCATCACTACCTGATTCTACAGGGCCGCTACACTTGCAAGGCACGAAAGCCTCTTTGTGGGAAATGTCCCGTGCTTCATGAATGTTCTTATCCGAATAAGGAAATTCAGAAGGTGAACTGACTTGAACCAAGATCGATTCTGAAATCTGACTGTAATCCACGGTTTTTGCTCAGTTAGAACATGATTATCTCAAACTGTTCAAGGACTGACTTAGGAAGCAAAAGAGATTGCTATTCAGGGCTGAACGACGAAAGGGTAAGCAATTCCACTGTAGAAGAAGTACGGGCTGAGGGCCAGATTTTCAGCTAGTTCTAGAAGATAATCATCAGTTGATTCTTGATAGTCCTTTCTGCGAATCGCCCAGTTGCGATTCTCTGCTTGGAAGCGTAGGTCATACACTCCAAAATCCAGTAGCGCCCGCTGATCCTCCAGATTCCAATACAATATATCTGCAGCAAATTCACGTCTTTGATCCGTACTACGCACTGCAATTCTGTCTCCCTGCAATAGGAGTTCATACTGAACCAATCGAGGTGGGTTCCATTCCTGTGGATTTTGTTGACGCAACAGCACTCGAGAACGATCAGCAATCAAGTATCTCGATGGCACCATAGTTGTCGGAAAATCAAGCTGTCCTTGAACACGCAATGGTTGAATTTCTCGAAAATCAATAAACTTTTGATATTCTCGACGAGATAGACCAGAAGGCTCGCTTCGTGCCAGTTTCAGCCCAATGGATTGCACTGAATATTGAGCAAAGATTTGAGGATTTTGACGATAGGTCAAATCTTCGACAAAAAAGATCCCACTCTCACTTAAAATCGGTGCCGTGATTGTTTTGCCAGCAGGAGTATTGAAACGAATTTGCAACTGCATTTCATCAGCGAGCCTTACGTTTGTCTGAAGCTGTTCAAACTCGAACCGCACTCGACCACTGAGCAAGATATGTGACCATAGCTTTTCTTCTTCAGCAGCTTCTGCCAAGTTAGGATCCTGCTGACGAACAGCCTGCAAACGAGCAAAGGCTTTAACTCTTTCCCCAGCAGCCAAGTACTCCCGATAGCGCTGAAGGTTATCCTTGGCAACATGACGGTTCACTCGTAGGAGAGCCCCGAGATAGACCGAATTGCCCGGATTGGCGATAACCGCTTCCCGGTAGGAAGTCGAAGCTTCTTCCCAACGTTCTTCTGCTTCCAATCGTACTCCCTGATCGTAAGCGAACGAGCATCCCAGCAGGGGTAGACTCAATAATAGCAGTAATGCGTATTTCCAGAATTGTCGCACGTCACTCCACCTTAGAAATTGGATAATTTGGAGCCTCTTCCGTGATGAAGACATCATGAACATGACTTTCTCGTAGTCCAGCCGAGGTAATTCGGACGAATTGTGCCTGCTCTTGCAGCTCCACAATATTTCGACAGCCAGTGTATCCCATTCCAGAGCGCAATCCTCCTACAAACTGATAGACCATTTCTGCTAGTGATCCTTTAAAAGGCACTCGGCCTTCAATCCCTTCTGGTACTAATTTTGATTCTTCAATATTGTTTTGAAAATAGCGATCTTTGCTACCTTCCTTCATCGCACCCATTGATCCCATTCCACGATACAGCTTGTAACGACGACCCTGGTAAAGAATCACTTGGCCTGGAGTTTCTGCTGTCCCAGCAAATAAGCTACCTATCATCACGGAGTCTGCACCAGCCGCTAGGGCTTTCACAATATCACCTGAGTACTTGATTCCTCCATCGGCAATTATAGGAATTCCACAACGTCTCGCCACGCTTGCTGACTCACTAATCGCTGTAATTTGAGGCACACCAATACCAGCAACCACTCTCGTTGTACAAATTGAGCCTGGCCCAATTCCGATTTTGACAGCATCGACTCCTGCCTTGATCAAAGCTTCACAACCAGAGGCAGTAGCAATATTTCCTGCAACAATTTCTAGCTCAGGAAAGGATTCGCGAAGTTCTTGGATGCTTTGTAGGACCTTACTAGAATGTCCGTGTGCTGTATCCAACACAACGAGATCGACGCCTCTACTGATTAATGCCGCTGTACGTTCCATCAAATCTCGGCTTGTACTCACAGCAGCACCAACCCTTAAACGTCCTCGATCATCTTTGTTGGCATTTGGGTATTTGCGGGACTTCTCAATGTCCTTGATCGTGATCAAACCAAGCAGCTCATAGCCTTCTGAGACAACGAGCAATTTCTCGATACGATGGGTATGCAACAGAGTTTTCGCTTCCTCGAGATCAATTCCTGGAGAGACTGTGACCAGTCGATCCCGCCCGCTGGTCATCACAGAGCCCACTTTTTGATCCAGATTGGTCTCAAAACGTAGATCTCGATTCGTCAGAATACCAACTAACTCCGTGCCACGGGTTACAGGAACTCCAGAGATGCGATAGCGCTCCATCAACTGTAATGCATCTTTCAGTGGTTGTTCAGGCTCAACTGTGATCGGGTCAGAGATCATTCCACTCTCTGACCGTTTGACTCGATCAACCTGAGCAGCTTGTTCCTCCACACTCATATTTTTGTGAATCACCCCTAGACCACCCTCCTGTGCTATACTAATAGCCACTTGGTGTTCTGTAACAGTATCCATTGCCGCACTCAGTAGAGGAATGTTGCAATCCAAGTGTCGGGTCAGCCGAGTTTGAACAGAAACTTCGTGAGGTAGGATGTCCGAATAGGCGGGTACAAGAAGAACGTCATCGAAGGTCAAACCTTCCGTAATGCGATTCTGCAGCATAAGCTTCCTTTTTACAGCACAGCCAGAGGTGCCGGCCAGCATCCATGGGGCAAGAAAAATTTCCTTAATTTCGCACAACAAACTACAGAACTCAATTAAATTTCCAGTTTAGAACACAATCCCACCCAACAGAGAGTAGGAAAAAACTTGTCAAAAAATCATGAACTCGATATTTATTGGTGTTTTCAATCTTTTACCTTCAGTGAGTTGCGCAGATGAAGCGAACCTACCAACCCAATAATCGTCGGCGGAAAATGAAGCATGGCTTCCGCGCACGGATGGCGACTAAGAATGGCCAAGCCATCATCAAGCGACGACGAGCCAAGGGACGTAAGCGACTATCCGCTTAGTGACCTCAAGGTGTTATCCAAAGCAGGTACGCCTTTGTGGCAGGAGCAAAGTGGCGCGCATCTTTCAGTATGGGGACTACCAAGGATTAGGACTGATCAGCATCAAGTACCTCGCTAGTCCTAGTCCCGAGAGTCGCTTTCTGGTCACGGTAAGTAAGAAAGTGGGACATGCTCCTTTGCGAAATCGATTGAAGCGTTTGCTTCGAGAAGCAATTCGCCACCACCGACATCAAATCTGCCAGCCTGCGGATGTCTGCTTCATGATCACTAATAAACCACGGCGCCCTGTCGAGCAGACTTACATTGAGAGCACGGTTCACCAGGCTTTCCAATTTCTTAACGCCCAGACTGCTGAAAATTAAACAGCATGGACGTTCCCTCTGCATCCCATCCTGAGCAACCACTCTCAAGAATACTGTCCCGAGGATTAATCGCCTGCATTAGGCTTTACCAACACTGCCTGTCTCCGCTTTTACCTAGATCATGCCGCTTCTACCCAAGCTGTTCCAGCTATGCGCTGGAGGCTCTACAAAGTTATGGCTTAGGTAAAGGTGGCTGGATGGCGCTCCGAAGAGTTCTTTGCTGTCATCCTTTTCATCCTGGGGGATACGACCCTGTCCCTGACAAGCATGCTGAACCCACTAAATCTTCAAACCTCTGACCCGGCCTGTAATCACTATGGAGAAACAAACCCTTCTAGCAATCGCTCTGTCGGCTGCTGTGCTGATTGGCTGGCAGTTCCTCTTTCCACCACCGCCACCAACTTCTATAACGACACCAAGTGCTACTGAGGTATCTCCAACCGCAGCGTTAGAAGAGAACGAATTGGCTGTTTCTGAAAACTCTGTTTCTCCTCTGAGTGCTCGTCTACAAAATGTGGACGAAAGCCAGCCCGCTAAACAAGTTTTTGTTGAAACCCCACGTTACCGCTTGACCTTTAATACTAGGGGTGCAGTTGCTGAGAGTCTGCTGCTTCAGGAGTATCAACACAACAAGGGACGACTGACCATCAGCACATGGCTTCCCTATCTCACATCATTCTTGGGCGCTAGCAACGAAGAGATCGTCACAGAGGAAAACAAGGTGAATATGTTCGCCAATGATCTCGACAACGTGAATCAATTTGCTGTCGAGTTAGAAGAAGATCCTCAGCTTTCTGCCCTACTCCAACGTACTGTTTTTTCTGAATCACAGGAAGATCTATTTCTTGAAGAAGGGACAGCCTCCCTACAGTTCGTCTCTCCTGTTGTTGACGGACTCCAGTTGATCAAGACCTTCGAGTTCTTCGCTGATTCTTTCCAGATAGGCTATCGGGTACAGGTAATCAACCGCTCTCAGGAAGCAAGGTCTTTGCGGATTCGACACGTCTTTGGGGAAGGCCGAGTTCAGAATGATGACTATCAACAACAAGGGGCTCATACCGGACCGGTATACTTTGTTGAAGAAAGCGTGGAGACTGAAACAAACAGTGATGTCCAACAAGAGTTTCAAGTGGCAAACGCTGAGTGGTTTGGAGTCGAAGATCAGTTCTTCCTGAATGCAGTTCGGGCTGAATCACCAATCCGTTTCGCCTACTTCCGTTCTACCGCTGCTCTGGTGGATCAAAGATCTATGCTGCGCCCGTACTTTGGGGCACGCTTACCTTTGGTGAGCCTACAGCCAGATCGACAGATTGAATCAAATTTTCGCACCTACTTTGGGCCAAAGTTAGAAGACGAAATGTTAAAATTTGGTCACAATCTGCGTGAATCAAATGCGATGTTTTTGGAAACGCTAGCGGCACCACTGCTGACACTGTTGCACTGGATCTTCAGCTATGTTGGTAACTATGGAATCGCCATCATTATCCTGACCATCATCGTTCGATTGCTTCTGTTCCCATTAACTTACAAGGGAATGAAGGGGATGAAGCGCATGCAACAGCTGGCTCCACGAATGAAAAAAATTCAGGAGAAGTACAAGGATAACCGAGAAAAGTTGAACCAAGAGATGATGGAATTGTACCGCAAGAACAAAGTCAACCCACTCGGGGGCTGCTTGCCGCTACTTCTACAAATTCCTGTCTTCATCGCTCTTTATAGCGCGCTCTCTGGTGCTGTTGAACTGCGTCATGCGCCCTTCATGCTCTGGCTCTCAGACATGTCTGCTCCTGACGGTCTTGGAATCACACCAATTCTGATGGGAGTGAGTCTCTACTTCCAACAAAAACTGACTCCCACAGCTGCTACGATGGACCCCATGCAGGCGAAAATCATGCAGTATCTCCCGCTAGTGTTCACCATTTTTACTTTCACTTTCCCTGCTGGGCTAACACTCTACTGGTTGACCAGTAACTTGCTTTCAATTGCGCAACAGCAACTGCTCAATCGAATCAAGACCCCAGAACTTCGGGACTAGCAGGCCTCTGGCATGCTTCAATTCCTCACTCCTTTGTGGCTGCTGGCCCTCCCAACAGTCATTCTACCTTGGCTTTGGCCGCTGCTAAAACCAAGGACGCGCCAGCCTCAGCCTTTCTCCGCTTTTTTCCTGCTGCCTCCAGAAACATTGCAGCAGCAACTTAGATTTTCTCGCGAAGATTTTTGGATCAAAATTCTGCGCAGTCTATTGGTACTACTCGCTGTACTTTTGCTATCACGCCCTTACTGGGTGGAGAAACCTCTTCCGTTAGAACTATGGGTCGTTGATGACAGTGCCAGCTTGACGACTCAGCCTTCACTACAGTCCAATCTACCAGCGGGAATACAACCACTTCTGCTTTCAGAATTATTTCCACCCCCAGCAAAAACACCAGTACAAACCAAGTTTCCTGGAAACTTTTTTGCTGGCACACCCAATCTGGGAGAGATCGGACAAGCCATCATGCAATCGCGACCAGAAACGGAACGCAATCGTCGACTGATTGTCAACTTGGTATCTGATTTTCAGCGTTCCCAATACTGGCCCTATGCTCCCGTTGCACTACCAATTGAGTGGCGTTTTGAAAGACCACAAGGGCTACAATCCACACCTAATTTAGGAATGCGGAAGCTCCGTGTAAAAACAGAAGGGAAGCTAAGCGCAGTCCTTGAGGTAGAACTCTTTGGGGAACAACCACAGTCTACAGAAGTACGCATCACTGTGGAGCAAGGATCTCAAAAGCTGCATGAGTCAGTCATCAGTTGGAAAGGCACATCAGAGCATCAGCGATTAGCACTAAGTCCTGAATATGAGCATCACGCACCTTTACAGATATTGATTGAACCTCAGCTACCAGATCCTGACTATGACAATCACTATTACTTTCAATCTTCGCGAGGAGATGATCTGCGGGTGGGGTTGCTAAGTACTGAGGGAGTTTCTGCACTTTACCGGTACGGACTGCATCCATTGAAATCGGCACTGAATGCCAATGACTTCTTCTCTTTCCTATTCAGCAATCCAGAAACTCTGAAGGCGGCAAACCCTGATCTTGTGATTCTGCTGGCTGATGATCCAAGAAGATTTGAAGAAGTCTACCCCGAAACTCCGATCCGTCTGTTCGTACCAACTCGTCCAGCAGACTGGAGCAACTTAGCAATAGACAATCACAGCCTGTTACCTAAAGAGCAACTCGCTCTTGACTGGAGAAAAGCCAACCTCGGGCCTGAGTGGTTGATTGAACAATCCATACAGGGCTTGCATCAAGCAACTGCCCAACAACTTTGGCTGTTGGATACTGGCGTCTCAAATGCTTGGGGGCCTCTCTACCAGCAGCAAAACTTCGTAGACCAGCTTCGGGACTGGCTGAGTTATCTCTGGCAAAAACATCCGAGGCGTCAGTTGGGGAGCTTGAAGGTGGGTCAACAGGTTGTAGGAGTCACACCCGGATGGCGATGGCCGGGACACTACGAACTAAAAGACGATAATCTTACACTAGCCTTCGCAGTCAATTTGGCTGAACAGGAAAGTCTGCCAGCGCTGATGACCGAAGAGGCACTAAAACAGATGCAGAGTTTTTTCACTGACCAGGCAGCATTTCTAAATCGCCAGCAGGCCGCTAGTGACACTCTACAAGACTGGCTGCGTTGGTTGCTTTTGCTGCTGTTGTTATTGGAAGTGCTTTGGGTACTGAAACGATTCTTGAGACCAGAGACATCTACACAATGATTGCCTTCCCACTTTTCCTGGAAAATTCCAGAGATTTTTAGGTCTTAATCAGGCATCACATTACGAATGACCTCCTGCTCACTAGGGGGCAACAAGAAGATACTTTCAATGTCTTGGACCATGTGCTTGGGCACCGCCTGAGAAATATGATAATTTCCTTTTCGTCCAAGAATGACATCCAGAAAACGCGTCATCAGCTCTTTGGGGGACATAAACATACCATCTGAAAATCGCAGATGACGCTGCTTATCTCTTGGCACAATGAAGTCCCCACGATCTTCGCTGTATTCGAGTTCTATCCCACTTGCGTTGAAGAAACCATAAGCCAGCACCTTTGCTTCAGCAACTCCCTTGAGGAACTCCCAGAGCGTGTCCGCATCATTCAGCAGAGTATCCATCATCTTGCTTTCCGATGCTGGTTCCTCTGAATCAAAGTCTCGACCGACTCGTTCCACATAGCCACTGAATGTATGAGATTTCTCCAAGACTTCTAGGATCATTCTGGCCTGCCGTGAACGCAAGGTGAGGATATTGCGCTTCAGTATGCCCATCACATCCGACTCATAAGGCTCAAATCGGCCACGATTTTCTTCTCGAGATTGTCCAAGCTTACTGATCATTTTCGAAGCACTGGGCTGACTTGGATCCGCTTTTGGTTGGGCCTTTTTCGCTGGTGCTGGTGCTCGTGCATCTGTATCAGTCACATGTGCTTGGGATGCCAGAGTAGCCAAGCGTAATTGAACCGGCTCCATGATTTCCTTCATCTCCCTGCCGAAAATTTGCTGCTGTTGTCGTTGTGGATCCAGTAACTGTTCAATCATCCATACCAGA
>JACLAC010011312.1_pt1 | contig 21552 bp, 45 predicted proteins | sample 8027881 | NCBI WGS metagenome assembly JACLAC01 (sample SAMN15725517, study PRJNA655200) | protist metagenome | isolation source: fluorescence activated cell sorting (FACS) single amplified genomes of... | place: Spain: Blaines Bay Microbial Observatory, Mediterranean Sea | collected 2016-01-19 | reverse complement strand
TTTAGAAGTTTTCTATTATTAATCGATCAGTACCAACAACGGGAATTATAGAAGTATTATTTTCTAAATCTTGAATTGTTTCAATAGAATTATAATTTTCTTTTATTTCTTGAAAGTTTTCATATTCAGAATAAGCACAAGCAAATGCGACGGGGTCAAAATTAAACTCTGTGTTTTGATCTTCTTCTAAATCAACTAAATAATTATAGAGACTAGACAAGCCCTCAACAGAAAAATTATTATGATACTGAGAATTCAAAAACCAATTTCTGAAATAATAAGAATTAATAGTATTTTTCATATTTTGTTATCCTTTCTTAATATGTTTATAGCATAATCTAGGATAAAAACAAAGCGTAAAAAAAGCCCTGTTATAAGGTCACATTATAACAAGGCTTATTAATTAAACGGTTTAGACTTATTCTAAACGGATAATTGTAATGCTGTATTCATCGCATTAGTTTTAATATTACCTTTTCCATTAGTGAAAAAGTTATTTTTTAAACGGCTTGATATTTGATCAACACCACCGCGTAAATGGTCTTCATTATAAGTAACACAGTTAAACGCTTTCCAATATGTATCTTTTCTTGCGTGGTTACCTGTATTTTGTAATTTATAAGTTTTACCATTTGTTTCAATCGTATCATGAAACACCCCATAACATCTTTTAATATTAGTAATGTTTGAGCCTTCTAGATCATTCAATGAGTTATATTCCATTGAAGACTTTTGAAAGTCACCTAATAATTTAGGATTATAAACAAGAATAAAATATTTCAATAAATCGCTTTCTTTTATTTGTTTATCATCTAGGGTTTTTGCTTGTTCTGAATATTCTTGATTGCTTTTAAGAGCCGTATCAATTTTAGATTTTACCAAGTTTTCAAATTCAGTTGAGAATTCTATTCTATGGCTAATTCCTATTTTAAATTGGCTGTTATCTTTTAAAGCATTCATAAAAGTATTCGAACACCACACAGAAATATTAGTTGTCAAAATAGATGACTTGTCACGCCCTGTATGAAAGTTATTAAACATTATATAAGACTTTACAACATCATCACCAATATTAAATTGACCGTTTGTTTTTGCTAAGAAAGTGACATATTTATCTCTATCATAGCTAAAAGCATGTTCAAATTTGATACCTGTATTTCTAGCAACATGATCACCAATTCTAGCGATCTGATCATTTTGCATAGGGTGATAGCTATCAGTTAAACCCGACACTAAAACTTCTTTGTTATCTTTTACTAAAGAAAAAAACTTATCACTTTTTACTAATTCATTAGCAATAGTATTTCCACCTTTAGCAAATAATACGGGTTTCATTTCAACATTCCAATCTAAATTGGCATTGTTCATAAGTTGAGAACAATTTAAATTTTGATCAACAGCGTTAAATTGGTTAAGTCCTTTTCCTGTTAAGTCCAATAGACTTGACCACTCATAATTTTTTATTTCTTTCATAAAATTACTTCTTTCTGTGACCATGAAAATATCTTTATAGGACTTTATAGGATAATGCAACCATTAAAATATTAATTTTGCCAATTTTCTATCCAAAATAAAAGATTTTCTGAATATTCCTTAATATCTGTACTAACGCTTTCACTTTCAGTATTTTCTAGGTATTCTATAACTTTTTTTAATATCTCTGTATCACTCATTTTTTTATAATCCCCATTTCCTATTGCTGTTTTTATTACAAGTTCACACATCAAGCACAAACCCCGAATAATCTTTTCTTGCTTTACCTTTAGCAACCAAACCCGCTATAATATTGTTACCGTCTAGAAATCTAAGATCATTTTGATCTGCATTAATAACTTTGTAACCGTTAAATTTTCTAGGCAAATCTTTTCTAAATACGGCTGATATATTGCCACCTTTTTTTAGAATATCAAAAGCCTGTTTTTTATTATCTTCATTTAATGAATATGTAAGATGATAATTTCTAGGAAGTTGACCATTTACAAATTTTAAAGCCCTTTTATAAATTTTAGTGTAGTCATACCATTGAATACTTTTATACTCTTCTATTAAGCCTGTATTCTCCCATGATATATCGGAAGTTCCATTTAATCTGATACAAGGTGTTAAGTTTTTTGCTTTAGATTTTACAATAAATGCGTCTATTTCTTTTCTAATCTTATCTAAAAAGGTTTTTCTCTCTTGTATATACCACCTAGTTTTATTTATACGACCTTGTTTAACATTATCAAAAGCCCCGTGACCAGCCGTAAACAAACACGCCTTTTTGCAACCATTTGAGGCTTGGGGGCAAACATTAAAACCAGATTGTGTTGAAGGGGCAAGATATAATATCGCCGTGATAAAACCGTATTTTTGACCTTTTACAGTTTTTGCGTTGTTATCAATATTAAGTAGCTTTTTTGATTTTACGAATTCTAACATTTTTATTCTTTCTTTTTTTTATACGACCTGTAATTCCTTGACCGTCGCTATATACATCTTGCGTATAGTAATAATTAGGACGGTTATTTTTTTTACCGAATGGATAATTACTAATCATTTTTTACTTTCTTTTTGTATTGGCTGTTTTAGATTGAAACAAACATTTAACCAACCGCCGTATAGATTAGCACCAATCATATTATAAATATCCTATTAACATGGGAGTAAATAAAAAACAAATATTAATTACTAAAACTATTATACAAAATTTCTTAACGGTCATATTATACTCTCTAAATAAAATTCAATAGTATTAAAAAGTTCCTGTCCTTTTTCTGTGTTTTTTGTACCGTTAGATTCTTCATCATCAATAATAAATTCGTCTCTATCAGAATCACATAAAACTTCCATAAACGCAAAATACAATAAATCTGCTGTTTCAAATATTTCCTCTCTTGATAATTTACTCATTGTACCACCTTTTTTAATAATTTATATTCTGATAAAATATCTAAAATTAACCACTCTATATATTTATTATTTTCATGGTTATAATTTATATAATCATTATCGTGTAATGCTTTTCTTATTGATCTTGCTAATTCTGTATCACTCATAATAACTTTCTCAATTCTGAAACTTTTTTCTCTATATCATTTATGCAATCGTAAACATCATTATCTGGGTATTCGTCACGGTGTGATAATGTTTTGTTATATGATCTAATTAAATGTATCAAATCCATATCTAAAATATTTTTAAATGTGCCTTTAGATTCAGAATAATGTTGATTAAGTTCGTCGTCATGCATATCGCAAGGGACTTTTCTATCTTCAATGTCTGCTTGTATTTTTAATAATTTTCTTATTATCATTTTTATCCTTTCTGTTACTTATCCTATTATCATGGGAGAAGAATTTAGTCAAGTCTTTTTTTACTTCCTCAAAACTAAACTTTTCTACTTTAATATTATTATCACGGTCACGATATACTCTAGTTATCGACATGGATATTTCTCTCTTTTTTTCTCGTATATTTTGAGAATGGGTCGGGTACATATCCGTTCATAACTTTCTCACGGTAAAATTGTCCTATCACAGAATTTTTTGATCTATGCAACATTTTACCAACGGTTGCGTAAGAATGTGTTTTTAATAATTGTCTTGCTAATTCTGTTTCATTTTCTGTCCATTTTTTTCTTTTCATTCTATCTCCCTTATTTCATTTAATGTTGCCATTTTATAATTTTGTTCGTCTAGTGATAAATCTCCCATTAATTCTAAACCACCGTCTTTAATTAATATCTCTCTTGCTTGTTTTTCTGTTTTTGCTTTTACGCTGTAAACATAATAACAAGGTACATCAAATAAATATTCCTTCATTCTATCCCTTTCTCTTGCGACATTATGTCACGTTGACAGTAAGTATGTGTTTTTGAGATCGAAACACATAAAACGATAGAGTTTAGGTTTATGACTTACATCTCCGAAAATTGTCATTTAGTACAGGACTTATCCGAATAACTCCGTCGCCTGTACACTTATCCCATTAAATAATATAAATTGACATGTCAACAACAAAATGATAAAAAATAAAAAAGAAAGGAAAGTATGAATAAAGTAGAAGAATTAGACTTGTATCAAGAATATCGTCACGCTTACGATAAAGCAACGGAACTAGAATTTTTTGATAAGCAACAAGAAGCAGATTATTATTATGAATATGCACAACAATTAAAAAAGAAAATTGACAATGGAGAAACCATTCTTTACAAAGTTAATTTTTAGAAAGGTACAAAATGACAAACGAAGATTTATATTGGTGGAGAGTTCAAAAACTATGGACTATGTATAGTAATATTACAGATGATTTAGTTTACAAAGCTATGTGGGAAAGAAAATTAAAAGAGTTATTATTGAGAGGGTTTAATGGACAATGATTTTGAATTACCAGAATATTACAATACAAAAAAACCAAAAGAAGAAAAGCAAGATTTAGTTAAGAGAAAATGTTTTGCCTGTGGTAAAGAAAAAGCTATGGGCAAGTTTGAAAGATATTGTAATGACACTTGTAGATCAAGAGCTATAAAGAATTATCAAGCACCAAACAGTATACGGTGGTAAGAATGCAAGGTGGATGGCTTGTCTTATTAGTAGTAGTGGGTATATTTCACTATTACAACAAAATTAGGGTAAAAATTAGTTTAGTTTTTAATAAACACGGAGTGTTTTTTTATATTTTACTTATTTTTCTTCTTCTATGGTTTCTATTTCTTTAATTTCTACATCGATAGCTTCACCGTTAACAATATTATGATCTCTGACCTCTTTAAGTTTAGCTTCAAGTTCTGGTCTGGTCATATTATCAAGTGAGGCTGTCACAACCTCTTTACGGTCAATATAAAAACCCGCTAATTGACCACGGCGGTATTCTGCATTTATCGCAGGTCCCATTTGTCCGTTAGTTACAGCAATATCTCTCAACCGTGACATTTCTCTTGCGTGTTTTACAAAATCTATCTTACTAGCTTCCGCATATTCACGCTGTAGAACTTCTATAGCTTCTACAACTTTAGGGAAATATTTAGGATTTCTTAGATTACAAGCCTGTGTTACAGCAGATTTCTCTGAATAACCCGCCTGTCTTGCACATTCTGTCTGAGTAAGTCTACCGTTCTCTTTGACAAATATTTCTACAAAGGCTCTTTGTTTAGGTGTTAGCTCACCATTTCTAGTCTTAGGCATTTTTTCATTTTAATACACTTTATCATCTCTGTATAGTATTATTTCATTCAATATTATAATATAATATATTAAATTGCATTCAAAAAAGGTATCTGGTGGTGGTTACGTCTGGTTACGTCTGGTTACGTGGTCAAAGTAACGATATTATTGTTATATTTCAATGAATTATTGCTATGGTTACGTGGTTACGTCATATTTGTAAAAATAAAAATTATTTTTTTTTATTTGAAAATAAAAGTACTATACAGACCCAAAGTTATCCACAACTTTCGACATTTTATATCATTTAGTGCTTTATTATCCCATTAATTAGTATAGAGTTATAATTAAATGAGGATGGTGCAACATTCTCGGAGTATGGCTGAACAACTGTAACAAGGTAGTAAGGCACGGGGTCCGCGGAGTATGATCAAATGATTGAGGCTGTAGATTCCGGTTCCAAAGTACTAGTTAACATCAGAAAATGTTGACTTGTCGGGAAAAGGTTGGGGGTAGTCAAAGAATCCCCCTACTCACAAAAAGAAAGAAAGGACTATTATGGATATAACTAAAAAGTTACCTAAAAATAGGGTCATAACAATGTTACAATATAAAGATCATGTAACAGATGACTCCTTAACAAGAGTTTCAATCTATATTGATCATGTAAATCCTAAACACAGAATGGACACAATGAGCAATTGGATTGAGTTTGACATAAAGAAAACAGATGGTTTTCATCAAGTCGTGGAAGGGTCACTATAATGACCCTTGAAGCGCGGTTAATTAAACTCAAACTAAAGTACGATAAACTAGCCCGGCGCGAACCAAGTTCCGGGCAACAAGTTCTAGACCGCATGATTTGGGAACGGTTAAGAAATATACTCATAATAAGATACGGGAGGTTTGAATAATGGACATCTATCATTGGGGCAAGAAACTAAAAGGCTATGACTACTATGATTGGAGTTATCTCAAAGCAACAGATAACTGCGATAATTGTGACGTTGACAGTAATTACGTATGTCATTCATGTCAAATCGAAGAACTAAGCGGTAGTGGTTTGATCTATGGTGATGACGGTGAATGGATGATTAAAAAGGAGAAAGAAAATGGAAAGAACAGAAATAGGTATTGGTAATATGCGTATCGACGTGGTCGATGATAACGCTGTATATATCAATCTAAACGGTTACACTTACTATATTGATGACTCAACAGGTGAGCAGATAATGAAGAAATACGTAGAGGGAAACTAATGCGTCAATTTGTCCATTGTCCGCGTCCCAAAAACATGGTATTAGATATCCATGAACCGTGCAGACATAATCGATCTCTATGGAGACGACGAGCCGAACCTAATGTTCGCAGAGGGTTTCGACGAAGCCATCGCGGGAGTAGTGTGGGACGGAGAAAGAACCAGAGTAGTTTACGACACGGAACTAATTTTAGAATTACTTATGGGGCGTAGTGAGATGACCTATGAGGAAGCAGTCGAGTATTTCGACTTTAACATTGCCGGTTCTTATATGGGGGAATATACACCTCTGTATTTAGAAACCTAGAAAGGATTAACATGGAAGACGATCCAAAAATAGATAACAGAGTATGTTTGTTTTACGTAGCAGACAGACTAACAGAACTAGCAGACGTAAAAGATAAAGACTTACGAAAGTATGTAGTAGAGTTTAGAGAAGAATGTCTACGAAACTTAGGTGTAAACGCATTACACGATCATAACAACTAGGAGAAAGAATGAGTGCATTTAAAGATTGGGTCATGGACGAACAAGAAAATAGACAAGATAGTTTTTTAGATAACTGCTACGAGAGAGCATTTGTTATCTATAGTTACGATAAAAACCTACACATAGCACACTTAGAGAACTCTGATATGCCATTAAAACACTTTTTAAAAGCATATAACGTGAAGATGAGAGAACTTGGAGATGATGAGGTAGTGTATCACATATGAGCAAAGATAAACTGTGTGACACCTGTAAAAAAGAGAAAGCGGTAACCGTAGAACGCGGTATGTTTTACTCTTGCGCTAAGTGTATGTGGAAACGAGTAGAGCAAGAACAAAAGAAATTAGCAAAACCTTTTGATCAAGCAAGAAAGTGGATTGAATCACAATGAATAAACCCGTGGTCCTTGTTACGTGGCTCGATGCCAAAGACGGACAAACCGGGTGGCATTCTATTGAAGACATACAAAAAGAACGACTAGCTGTGTGCCACTCTACCGGGTGGCTGATGTATAAAGACGAGACAAAAATAATTATCATGGCAGACTATTCAGAATTTGACGGCGACAAAGAAGGTGGCCGCCACATCACCATACCAACCGGGTGGGTGCAAACTATAACGTATCTCAAAGCAGATTATAAGGAGAAACAAAATGAACATGGATAGATTATTGGCGTCGGTCAAAAAACACGAAGGCTACAGAAACAAAGTGTATCTCGATACCTTAGGTAAAAGAACCGTGGGCGTCGGGCATTTATGCGTCGAAGATTTTTGGGAAGACGATAAGGAATACGAAGAGAAGTTTCTCATGACCATACTAGAACACGATCTACAAACAGCTATAAAAGGCGCAAAAGATTTGATGGCAGAGCATGGTTGCATGGATATAGACGAGGTAGCAGAGGAGATTATTATCGAAATGATCTTTCAACTTGGTAAGACAGGTGTATCTAAGTTCAAGAACATGTGGAAAGCATTGTCCGGGTTAGAATATTCTGTCGCGGCGTCAGAAATGTTAGACTCACGTTGGGCAAAACAAACACCAAACAGAGCAAAAGCAATGAGTGCGGAGATGGCATCTCTTGGCTAGGTACGTCTGGCAGTGGTATTGGGACTACGACTACCTTGGTAGTAAGTACAAGGCGATCTATTTTGGTCCCCGATTGGAATGGATGAAGCTGTTTAAAAGGAAAAAAAAGAAATGAAGCTACTTATACTCACAGGATTGGTCATCATCATTGTCTTATTGGCTCTCATAGCTCTAATGGTTTATGCGATTGGTGACAAAATATCCCAAAAATAAAAGATGTTGATTTCCTATATGCTTTAGGTGTATAACTGGAAGCTTACCCCCAAAACAAAAGGAACAATATGACGGTAGAAGAATTAAAGGATGTTATTGTGTATTTACAAGGCAGAATAGAAGAATTAGAATCAAAGAAATTATGTGAATGCGCGGAAGAGCCTACAAAACCTACCGTAACGTATGTAACTAACTATGATGAGGACGAGGACTGTATTGCATGTTCGGCGTAACTCTATCTTGGCTCCACTGCTGTACCCGACCACGCCAATAGTCTTTTTCTTTACGGTCTAATTGTTCCCACCGGGCATATTTAAACCCTTCTTTATCAAATCGATAACGTAAGTTTTTTGCTTGCTTATCATATTTTGTTTCCTCAAACATTAAGACCCTTCATTGGTTTCTCCATAGTAAAATGCACATTAAACGCCATAGAGCGTCTCTCTCCTTCACTTCTAAACGGATAGACTTGGTGTACTAGCCAACTAGGAAAGATGTAAAAATCACCCACTTCTGGCTTAATTAAAAAGCTATGTCGTGCAAAATGGTTGGGTATAGACCCAATAAACTCAAGACAGCCGGCAGTAGGATGATGATCTTCTTTTTCGTATTCTTTATCAAACTCAGGAGGAATTTTTAGAAAACAAACACCCGATAAATTAGAATCGTGAATATGCATCGGGTTGAAATCACCGGCCCACTGACTAACTGTCCACACACGGAACGCGATTTTTGTACCCTCGGGAAGATATTCGGGTAACACACGTTTCGTATATTCTTGCGATATGGTTGCAAGAAACTCTGGTAAACCATTGATTGCCATATGGTCTATACTAATCTCTTTTTTGACGTTCCCGGCAAGGTTATGGCTCCAATCTCTTTCTTTACTCTTCTCCTCATCATTCAATATATCATCAGACTGCTTGTTTAAGGCATCGACATAGATTTGAGGTAGCTTTGTTTTAAGGACACTTGGTCCAAAAGGTTGGTATATATCAAAAGATATCTGTTCTTCAGCCATCAAAATTCTCCGGGTTTTTAAATTCTCTTTCGTGTTGCTCCCACAGACGACGACCTTCACCGTAAGAATATAACCATTCGTTGACAGTAAATTCTTTCATAGTGCCGTCTGTGTAAGACACAATAACTTTATCGTTAACTTTTCTTACTGCACTAACTATCAGCTTTTTTTTCATCTTTAACATGACCTTGAGCTACTGGTTGTGTAAAGTAGATTGCTTTTATATCTTTAATAGCATCTCTAACATGCACTTTTTCTAATATAATATTTTTTAACTCTTCGATATGATCGGCGTGATCATGATCTTTACTCGTAATGTAAGTAGGACTATTTACTAATAAAATTTCTTTAGCTTCAAGTTCTGATAACTCTCCGGTAAGTTTATTTAAAACTGCTGTGTATAGCGCTGATTTAATTATTCTATCCTTATTGTCTGACATGTTTATCATCTCCGTTTTTTAGCGTTGATTTATCTTCTTCTTTATCAACTAAGTAACGTATAAAAGATGCCATGGACATATAGTTTTGTTCCGCTATAGGCTTGGCTCGTTTATAAGTGTCAATGCTGATCGCGACAGATTTATACTTTTTAATGTCGGTCATTTCTTTCTCCTATATATGTGGTATGTTTATTCATACAAGCCCATACATATGGGATTTTGGCTAATTGTCAAGGAAATTAGGTAGCTTTGTTATTATTATAATATTCCCAAATCTGTTTTGATTTAAATATTTCTGGGTACTTTTTAAATAAGCCAAGAGTAATAGCTAGTAACTTCTGTGTGTACTCCGGGTCAATCGCATAGTTTTTTAATGTCTCAATAATTAAAAAAACATCTACATTATCGGTAATGTATTGTTGCAGACGTAAGTCTCTGTACTCAACAAAAGCACTAGATGCATTGAGTAAGGCGATGTAATCAGCAACGCTCTCACATCTGTTTTCATACTTTTTTAGTAGTACATTACTATTTTTTGACTTCATATGAGGCTCTGTGTCATCTGTTTCGATGATTCCGTAGTAGTTATTACCCTCTACAGCAAAACGAGAGCGGCCCCAATCGGACTCTAGTATGGCTTGTGCTACACTAATCGCTACCACAACCCTGTACCGTGGTTCGATAACCGCGTTATTGAGTATAGTACACTCGGCTATACCTTGTACAAACTGATCTTGCGGATTACCATCATAGTTAAAGGTAAAACCATTCAGTAATGGATTACATAATAAAAATAATGTAGCGCATAGTTCTTTAAACATCATCGTCCTTTTCCATAAATACGTATTCGACCTTTAATTTTATCTGCTCCGGTGTCCGTTGTCGATGTATTTTTGTCCCCGGTTTCCAAGATTGACGGTAATTAGTCGTTTTAACATCAATTAATCTTACTTCTCCTGTCTTCTCATTGACTATAACCATGTCAATTGGTCCTTTAGGTGATACATTACGGAACACCCAGTAACCTTCTTTCAAAAATTTAATCGTCGCTTTTAGTTCGTTAACGTCGCCTACTTTTTGTTTATCTCTCCCCATGAGGGTCCTATCTCTGCATCAACTTTGAGAGGAACTTTTAACTCAACGGTAGTCTCCATGACTTCTTTGATCCGTGTTGCTTGTTCCTTGCTCTCAATAGAACAGTTTAATTCATCGTGTACCTGTATGTGAGAAACAATGCCCTCTTCATATAGATCAACCATCGCCTTCTTTGTCATATCAGCCGATGATCCCTGTATTAATCTGTTCAATGCTTTGTATGTCCATGCTCTTTTCAGATCACGTCCATATTCTTTTTCTGCTTGCCACAGCGGTAATGCTTTATGAATACCAAATGCTCGTGGCTCCCATAAATCAAAGCGACACTTACGTCCAAGCAGTGTGCGTAAGAAACCAACATTATCTGCTTTCCGTGTTGCTTGTTCCATCAACTGTTTGACAAAGGGAACGTTCGCATGAAACTTAGCAAACAAATCTTCGGTCTCGTCTCTATCTAAACCTAACTCGCTAGATAGTTTACCTTTACCCATACCGTACATCATACCAAGATTAATTGTCTTGGCTGTACGCCGGTCAATGCCGGCCATATCGGCGACAGCTTGGTGAAAGTCGGGATCTTCTGTCTTATAAGACTCGATGACCTCGTCGGCGCCTTTCAAGCCACCGCCGGTAAGCGCGGCGAAGTGCACAAGAACGCGCGGTTCTTGCTGAGAGTAGTCGAAACTACCCCACTTGCAACCCTCGTCTGGGACGAAGATTGATCGTATCAACGGCCCGATATCTTTATTACGTGCAGGAATTTGTTGTAGGTTTGGATTACTATAACTGAACCGTCCTGTGACTGTTCCTCCTGTTTCACCACGCATTTGATTGATATCGGCGTGAATTCTACTGTGTGAAGAGTGTGTTAATATTGTGTCAATAAATGTAGTGCGTGCTTTATTGAACTCTCTTGCTTGTACTACCATTTTTGCTAATGGATGTTTGTGTGTTGTTAAAAAGTTTTTATCAAACTTTGGCTGCCCGGACTTCTCGGTGCGCTCGTATTTAATTTTTAATTTATCAAATGCTTTTGCTACACTTACTGCGGCCCAGATATCTACATCAACACCTGTATCTTTTTTAATTTGTGAAAGTAATGTTGTTTCTTTTTTCTGTAAATCTTTTTTTATTTTATCTGCCTTATCTAAATCAACACGTACCCCTTTTGATTTCATATCTAATAGACATGGAAAGAGCCGTGTTTCGAGATCAAAGATACTAGATAGCTCTTGCTTAATTATTTCTACTTTAAAATACTGCCATAGTCTCAGTGTTAAATCTGCATCTTGTTCTGCATAAGGACCAACATACATTGCCGGTAGTTTATACATCTGTGCTTTTGCATCAACACCCCACTCTTTTGCGGCTTCATATAATAAACCTTCTGACTTTGTTTCTTTGAGATAGTCTTTACCTAACTCGTTTAGTGAATATCTAAATCTGTTTTCATCGATAAGTGGCGCGGCAATCAAGGTATCTATAATTTTACCTTTTACTTCTACACCCCACCATCTAAGCCAACCTACATCGTAAGCGGCGTTATGAAATACTTTATCACATGGTAGGTCCATGATCTTTTGTACTTGACGCTTGAGTATATTCTCATCAAAGTTACCACCACCCTCATGACGTATAGGAAAGTAACCTTTCCAACCTTCTACGGCAATAGCAACACCGGCTATATAGCCATTGTTGATAGCCCAACCCGGACCTTTTGTTTTAATATCTGGATCGTATGTCTCTAAATCGACAGCTATTTCTTTTGCTTCTGAGAGATTAGGAACTTTCTCTGGTGGTGTCCACTCACTCGGAGTCTGAAATAGAGGTATCTGTTGCGCCATCTTCTTTCCTGTCATTTATTTCACCCGCAATCGCCGCATATCCCGCCATGTCTATGTAACAATCTGTTGTAGGTCTGTGTTTTAATCGTGCTACTTTTACAAGTAACATACATATAGCCACATCATGTGCAGATATATTATAATCTAAATATGCACTCCATAGGTTTGCAATGTTTTCATGATTCTGATACTTGTCACCGTAATCATGTTGACGTTGACCAGTAACTATCTTTGCCGCCGTGTCTAAATATTCTCTAGTCTTCATCTTTCTCCTTATTATTTATTGATCGTAAATCATTTGTAAGTAGTTGTAAATCAAGTAATAATATTTTTAACTCATGATCAACTTTCTCACGGTTTAGTTTTGGTAACTCTGCACGTATCTTACGTATTTGTTTCTCTGTTACACTGACTTGTTTCAATGCAGTATTTATTGTAAACATATTTCTTCTAACTCCTTTATTTGTAGATTATAACAATTTGCCTTCACGGTAAAATTATTGCTAGGATCAATATCCCCTTTTTTCATATATCTTGCTTTATCAAAATATTCTTTTCTATCCATACGACCAAGTAACCACGCTTTACTCATGTCATTTAATACGCTGACAAAAATATATTCATCACAATCTTGATGTAAACTTGTTTCAGCTACAGAACAATCGTAAAAAATTCTTGGATGAGAACTACGGCGCTTTGTCTTTACATCTATTTTTTTATTATCTTCAATAAGATCATAGTCATATGTATTTTTCCAAATTGAATTAGGTAGATGTTGATGAGCGATATATTCTCCTAGAATGCCAGACAAATTACCTTCACCTTGTGTAATAGAGTTTTTTAGTTTGCCTATTTCATTAGCTTTTTCTTTACAACTTTCTATCATTTCTTCTGTAACATTTATTTTTATCATTAAAATGCCTCCGTAAATTCTCTGTCTGTTTGTGAACGAACAATGTTTAATGTATTTCTTGCACGCGTCATTCCTACATAGAATACACGTCTCTCTTCGTCTCGTTGTGACCAATACGATACATCAGCCTTACGAGTTAAATCTGTTAACAGCATTACATTATCTGCTTCACCACCCTTTGATCCATGTATCGTTGACAGTTTGATCCGTGGTGCGCGTCTAATGTTTTCTTTACGACGTAAACACATACGTACATACGTTTTTTTAGTAGACTCAATATTTTCTAGTGCCCTAAACCAAGGTAAATCTTTATCTAATTTTAATCCGTAACTATCTCTCAACATATCAAAGGTAAACATTTTATCTTTATCTACATTTGCCATACCTTTAAATTTTTTATCGACACCTGTATTTATTTTTACGTAACTGTAAAATGATTTTACTCTTTTAAGATCTAGTTTTTCTCCTTTGCGAACATCTTCCCATGCTAGTATAGCTTGATGCACAAGTTTATTAATAGAAGTGCGGTCTCCTCGCTCATAGAAGTAACCATAAATTTTTAGTTCTTCTTCTAATTTATCTAAACGGTAGCCATCTCTTGCTAGTACCAACCACTCACCTTGTTTCATTTTTTGTAACTGCTCAACCGGGTGTATGTTTACTTGACCTTTTTCATCACGCGCTGTCCATTCTTTATCCACTCTATCTTTGACACGCTTAATTAATTTATTTGCTTTTGCATGAATAGATTCTGATAATCTATATGACTTATTTAGTATGGTTCTTTTACCGTCCATGTTCATCAAGAACTCTGGCCTTGCACCCGCCCAACGATAGATTGCTTGATCATCGTCACCGGCTATGTATACACGCTTTGCTTTTGTAAGAACACGCTCTACCATTTTCCATTGCAACCAACTAAGATCTTGTGCTTCATCTACAATCACCACATCAAAGTTTGGCATAAGGTCATAATGTTTTTTGTTGAAGTCTACAATCATGTCTGTCATGTCATACTTGTTTCTCTCTTTTTTATAGTCAATCAATGACTTATCAATGTACTTTAGTTTACGTAAACCACCTTCGATGTTTCCAACATCTGGATAATTAAAATAAGCTTCAGAGGTTAGTCCTCGTATCTTTGCACCGTCAATGACTTGCATAAACACATCATCGGGAAAACCTGCACCATATTTTTTTATGTTGTTATTTGGATTACTTAATTTTATTTGTGTTTTATTAGATACTCTTTTGTAATCTTCATCACTCATAATGTTTTCATCTTTTAAATGTAACTCTCTGTATGCTAAACTATGCAGTGTACGAAAATTTGAAAAATCTTTTACGTCATAATTTAATTGTGAGATAGCACGAGACAATGCTTCATCTGCCGCTTGATTTGTAAATGCAAGATAAGCAATCCTGTGTGGAGATACATTATTTTCACGCAACTCTTTTTCTACAATGCGTAGTAAGTACGTTGTCTTACCAGTTCCGGGTGGACCAAAGATAATGTTTCTATCCATTAAAAAGGTGTCTCCTCAGTCATGTCTGGAGTATCAAACTCATCAGTATTTTTTCTAATCCAAGGTACATACCAAAGATAAGCTGTCTTACCTTTTATTTTTTTTCTTACATCTCCGCCGTTCAATTTACTTCTAATATGTGCTAACATTTCTGTAGCAGTAAAGTCTTTAAAATCGTTCCTTTTCAAGAACTTCTGCAACCATTCTGATTTAAAATATGCAGTGTCTCTATTTACTTTACCTTTTTTTTCTTCATATTCTCTTTCTTCAAACAATGCTTTACCCATATCTACTTCATCTATGTGTTCTGCCGAACCTTGATCTTCTAAGAAACGTTCAAGTAAAGTTTCAAATCTACCTGTCTTTGTAATCTCATGTGGCATCTGTATAACAACAACAGTTTCTAATAACATTTGTAATCTGCTGTCCCAATCATTTGGTCTCATCATATTAGGCATCACATTGATTTCATTCATGCATGCTTGTCTAAATTTATGTTGATTGTATAATTGATCCGTTGATAGTTTTAATCTTCGTGCATCAATATTTAAAAACCATGTTGACTCATCACTTTCAAACTTTGTTAAGTCACTGACTTGATGTTCAAATGAATTACCGATACCATATTGTTTACCTTTACATAATGTTTGTGAACATACCGCACACATAGGTTGATCTTTACATTTGTATTGATAATCTTTTTTCTCATGCTGTCTTATTGTTTTAACAACTTGTTGAGCCGGTAAAGGTGTTTCCATATATTTATGATTAAACTCTTCTATCTTTGCTTGCCACTCTTCTGGCCATTTCTTTTTTGCATACACAGCGTATTGATACAATGTATTATCTCTACCGCCGGGTGGTATACCTTGTGACATCAATGTAGACAGACAAGGAGGTCCATCTTTTAGTTCAACATCATTCTTTCTTTTTACTTTAAAATCTTTTAAATCTTTTTCGGTCGTACAATAACGGTCATATAAAGCAAAGAAATCGCTAAGACTACTAGCGCTACCATCGTCGCTAAAGCCATGACGCATAGAATCATCACCACCGTGATAGGGAAGATTAAGAAAGTTTCCAGTATCTCCACGATCTGCTTGTATCTCAATTTGTTTTGGAAATATTTCACAATTTGCATAACCTAATTCTCCTGCCCATTCCTGTAATTTATCGCGCATAAGTTTAGCTTGTACAGGTTCTCTTGTAAATAAAAATACATGTGCACCACCACTTTTTGATCTACACATAACAACTGGTAATTCTAGTTCTCTTATTTTTCTAACAATCTTTTTATGATCTAATGGATATGTATCTATATCTATACAACCCCATATACATTTTGAATCATCTCTTATTGGTATGATACCAAGACTAGGATCTTTACCCTCTATGTGGTCTATCCACAATTGATCTGTAACAGGTGCTTTCTTTATAAAAGCCTGTCCGCTTGCTTTACCGTTTACTAATTGCCCATCACTTTTATATTGACCATAGGCACGGTCCAATCCATAGAATATATCTTTAAACTTTTTTACTCTTTCTTCCATATGTACTCACAAATTAAAAGGGGCGGTTGCCCGCCCCGTGTTAGTTAAAACGGAACCTTTTGATCGCCGGTAGAAGACTCTTCTTCATACTTGACTTTGACTTCACCTTTGTTCACGCTTTCAGCAAATGCTTTAGCAATACTATAAAGGTTAGCATCTTCAAGTTGAGACTCTCTACTAACTTCCCAACCATACCAGTTACCTTTATCGTTACCCTCTTTTGTAGTTTTGAGGCGATAGTAGTGACTATAAGATGGTGGTGTAAACAATCCATTCTTACCATTTAATTTTAAGTTAAGTAACATAGAGTTCCACTTTCTACTCTTTTTAAGCTGTGTAGCTTTCATTGTAATCAAAGCCGGAGTTGCATCTCCTTGCTCTGTTACAAGTAGTACATAGTGGTTACCACACGTCTCAACATAGTTTCCGTTTTCTAATCGGTCTTTGTTGTTATCATCTCGTGTAGTTTTTGTAAGTATGTCACTTGAAGCATCGTAGACATTTATCGGAGCACCCGATCCCTGTCCTCTGTCAGCCCACTCAACGTATTGACGTTGATACGCACAAGGTAGAACACGAATACCATTTGATCCATCATACAGATCACTAGTCACTGTATTAAAAATCATTCCGGCTTTTGCACCTTCTAGATCTTCGAGTTCTGGTGATAACTGCATCAAGACTTTTAGTCTTGGTGTCGCTAAGTCATCTTGCGATATGTTTTCAAGGCCGCTGTGTGCGTCCCCTTCCATCAAATCTAGACTTAGTGCAGGTAGTTGACTTTCTTCTTTTTTTACAACATTAGCTTTTGCCATATGTTTCTCCTTTTTACTTTTTACTTATTTTAGTTTCGGCGCCAACAAAGACTCCGAAAGTGTCCATCGGTAACTCACTACCCTCAGTGATTTGTTCTCGAACAAATGCTTTGAGGGTCATGGGTTCCACCCAGACCTTCTGTGTAGGTTCATAGCCTAACGTAGATATCTTGTCAATAAATTCATTAGCCGATGCATCTTCACCTTTACCAAACGTAGCTGATACTTGGTTTTTAATCAAGTCGCCATGTCCGTTATCACGAAGCCAGTTAAATGCTTCTTCGCGATGTCTTACTGGAATAGAAGCCTGTACTAATTGTTTCACCTTTACAGATGACCCATCTTTCAGTGTCAAACTTTCTAATCCTAATTCTGACATTTTTGCCGGAATTATTTCTTGTGACAATTTACGAGCCGCTTTAGCTTTCGCTTTCAACTGCTCCTCTAGTTGTCTAATCTCTTCTTCTAGTGACGCTTGTTCCGCGCACAAATCAGCCATTTCTTTTAAAGAATTATCGCCGATCGTTGGCATGGTCACATCACTTTCCATTTCTTCTAATAAGTTACTCATCAATTTCTCCTCTCTCAAATAAGTTAACCTCAATAGGATAGTATTTATATTCTCTCCTATCCCACTTCAAGCATTTAAATTTACCACGATTTTGTGTGGCAGCTATAGCACATGCAATACCAATAGCAGACGGATCACCCATCAATAACAAGTAATCTTCATCATTAAAATTTCTTAGTTTGTAATTTATTCTTTTTACTGTTGGGCCTGTACTCAAAACTAATTGAGAACCCTCTGGTAATAGTAATTCTAAATCACCAAACTTTTCTGCACTAAGTATATTTCTACCCGGTACTTCTTGAACTACAAATACTGTCATTCTTTCTCCTTCTGTTTTCCATATACCATTGACAAAACATTTTGCAAGTGTTATTTACAAAATAAGAATTAAAGAAGGACGACATTATGGATTATAAGTTTAAGACAGAGCCATACGCTCATCAATTACATGCGTTAGGTGCAAGTCATAACAAAGAAAACTATGCTTTGTTTATGGAGATGGGTACAGGTAAATCAAAAGTATTAGTTGATAATATTGCTATGCTGTATGACAAAGGTAAAATAAATGCGGCGTTAATCATTGCACCAAAAGGTGTGTATAGAAACTGGGAGCGTCAAGAAATACCAAACCATATGCCAGAGCATGTGTTGTATAATGTAGTAACATGGTCACCTTCTACAACAAAGAAACAAGAAGTAGAAAACAGAAAACTATTTCGACACGGTGAAGAACTTACTATATTCTTGATGAATATAGAAGCGTTTAGTACCAAAAAAGGTCTAGACATAGCTCAGCGATTTTTGTTAGCACATCAAACATTAATGGCGATCGATGAATCCACAACCATAAAATCACCCACAGCATCACGAACCAAAAACGTGTTGAAGTTACGTAACCACGCAAAATATAGACGAATATTAACAGGGTCACCAGTGACGAAAAGTCCATTAGATTTGTATACGCAATGTTATTTCCTTGATCCGTTTTACTTGGATTTTTCATCATACTACACATTTAAAAATAGATATGCAATGATGGTGGACCGTAATGTAGGCAGTCATAGTTTCAAATTGGTTACAGGTTATATACGATTAGATGAACTAAATTCTAAGCTAGAAAACTTTTCGTACCGTGTACTCAAAGAAGATTGTTTAGATTTACCAGATAAGGTGTACATGAAAAGAAGTGTTCCGTTGTCCCCGGAGCAACTTAAAGCATACGTAGAAATGAAAAAACATGCGTTGACAGAATTAGAAGGCTCACAAACAACAGCCGCTAGTGCCTTGGCACAGATGATTAGACTACATCAAATTACGTGTGGACATTTAGCCACTGATGACGGAGAAGTTAGAGCATTAAAAAATAATAGAATAAGTGAACTACTAAACATATTGGAGGAGGTAGATGGAAAGGTTATTATTTGGGCGGTATACCGCCATGATATTAAAGAAATTACACGCGTACTTTCAGAAAAATATGGAAAGGACAGTGTGGCGTCTTTCTTTGGTGATACTGCTGATAGCGATCGCCAAGATATTGTTACTCGCTTCCAAGATAGAGAAAGCCCTTTACGATTTTTTGTGGGCAATCCAAGAACCGGAGGGTATGGTCTCACTCTTACTGCTAGTAACACTGTTGTGTATTACAGTAACAGCTACGATTTAGAAATTAGATTGCAGTCAGAGGACAGAGCACATCGTATTAGTCAGACAAAAAAGGTAACATATATTGATTTGATATCGGAAGGTACGGTTGATGAGTTCATTGTGAAGAATTTACGTGGTAAAATCAACTTAGCAACAAAAGTACTAGGTGAAGAGTTCAAAAAATGGCTAATTTAATATAAACCTTGTTTTTTTACACGGTGGTAAAGAAAAGTAATTCTTAGGTACTATCACCCTAGAGGGTGCTAATTCGTGCAGTGTCGCTTAACTGTGGGGTTAAAATTTTTACAGAGGTCGTATTAAATGGCTGATTCCTACGATTCCACCGTCTTTTAGTTTTCCTGCTTCTTTAGTTATAACATCTATTGTTCTTTTATTCTTTTTTGCTACAGGAATTATATTTAATGTATAAGTGTTAGGTATATCATTAAACATTTGAATTAAATTTTTACTTTTACCAAAAGTTTGTATTTTCCCTTTTGGACTTACTGATACAACTTCCAATCCTAATTTTCTTAAATCTCTTGAAACTAAATTTATTTGATTATCAATTGCGTTTTTTTGTTCTAAAAATTTACCTTTAGACATTTCTTTATTTTTAAACTTGGCAACCAAAGAATTTTTTGATGCTAAAGCATTATCTATAATAGTTTGATAATTTCTTTTCATGGCGTTTTTACCACCTGTAGTAATGTATTGAGCATCTTTATAATAACTTGGAGTAGGAACATTTGGATTCATAGATGCTTTACTTAAACTATGCTCTCTTTCTACGCTTGTTGAATATTGAAGACCTTTTCCTGTTTCTTTTTTTGTTGTTGGTTTACCTAAAGCTGTAAGAAATTTTGTTCTAATTGTAGATCCTAATTGTCCTATTGGAGTATCTAAAAATTTTGTAAACATTTTTGGAGTATTATAAATTGTTTGAGTTTTTCCTTCTTTGGTTGTGCCTCTTTCTTTTATGTCTACTTTTTTTAGATTCTTACTCCCACCGCCACCGGGTAAATTCATTTCTATGGGTAATTTTTCTGATAATCTATCGTATGGATCTAAAGTTAATCCCATATTAAATATACTTTCTCTTTGAGCGGGAGTGGTATTATTAAGTAAATACATAGTAAATCCCGGAGAAAGTGCGTCAAGACCTTTAGTTTCTTTTGCCATAATCTATAAATACGTTATTGCGCCTGCTACCCAAAGAGCACCAAATATCATGTACGCTATTGTTACTGGTTCCATTATTTACGTTCTACAATCTTTTTTATTTTGAGCACGCCTTCTGAGTCTGGCTCTAGTTCTGCTACTACTTGACCACATTCATAACGAATAACATTTGATCTGTTATCCGATAAGTTTCGTTCACTTTCTCTTTTAACTTTAAGGCAATGAGATAAACCATCTGTTTTCATAAACCCGTCCATTGATCCGTTTACTATCATCATCATTGCGAATACTGTCTCAACCACCATTGTATCTCACCTTATCTTTTAACTCTTCTACATCCTTTTGTAGTTTCTCAACCTGTGTTTGTAAAAAGTCTATGTTTATATTATTACTTTCAATAGACTGTACTTCTGATTCCATAACCTCGAACTGTCCTGCAATAAATTCTATAAGCATATATTGTTCTTGGTCCACGGGCGTTTGCTCAGCTTTCTTGAGCAAGTCTGCTTCCATCAATTGTCTTGCAGTCTCAAGTTCTGTCAGCCTTTGTGTCAAATCACTGTAGGCAAAGATACCAATTCCTATGGCCGCGATTAACCCAATAAGGTTTCTCATAGGCATACTAATCGCTGTGTTATCTGATATCTTCATTACATTGCCCCTAGAGGATTTTCTAATGCTAGTTTAATTCTTTTATCCATCTTTTCTTCTAGTTCTTTTTGTGCTTGCTTGAGTCTATCTTCTAATTTTTTCA
>JACLAC010019044.1_pt1 | contig 21569 bp, 21 predicted proteins | sample 8027881 | NCBI WGS metagenome assembly JACLAC01 (sample SAMN15725517, study PRJNA655200) | protist metagenome | isolation source: fluorescence activated cell sorting (FACS) single amplified genomes of... | place: Spain: Blaines Bay Microbial Observatory, Mediterranean Sea | collected 2016-01-19 | reverse complement strand
TTCGCTCGACCACCACGCCGTCCATTTCGACAAACACGAAGAACTCATCTTCGCGGTCGATCTCGAAATGCAACACCGTGAATGGACACCGCTTCCGGTTTTCCGCCGCGACTGAACGACTAGCGACTGACGATACTGTCACATCACGTGATATTCCCATGATTGAAGCCTTGAGATTTTAATGAGTTCACAGCCAGCGTCCAGCGCGGGGTTGGCCGACACAAAAAAATTAGTTCGTTGAGATTAAGTACCAGACTATTATCCGCGAGATGAGCAAGCTCAAATCCCTCTGTCCGAAACAGTTGTGCCTTTTCCTGTCGGGATAGATCTTCTCTTTGAAGAAGTCTTCGGTTTGCCTTTTCCTTGTATAATGATTAATTGTGCTATGACCCGATGTATGATGTCTCTGTCACGGTTTTTCGTTTGCTGGCGCAGAAGTTATTCGCGGTCTCGGAGTTTTCGCAAAAGCTAGTTGCAATTTTCCTGTAGTATTTGTGGCTAAGGTTGCGTTGGGGGGCGCTCAGAAAAGTTCCCGTTGACTCCACAGTGTAGAGTCATCGTACAATGCTATCATTGGCGCGCGACTGATGGACTAGTCGTGAGAAGCATGACAGTGTGACTCCCTCGTACTACACTTTGTTGAATCGCCCGGCGCCACAACATCAGCTTTCAACACGCAACACCAGCGAAAAAACCATTGGCATTCATCTGGCGACGATATTCACAATCGATGTAAAGCCAATTGAAGTCTTGTTGCAGTTTTTCTAGCCTTTCGTGTTCTGCTGCAATAGTGAAATAGTGACAGAAATACTCAAGCGGGCTGATGAAAACGGCTGGCGCTCAAGTGACATTACGAAGATAATTCTGCAGTTGTGACTCAGAGGAAATGAGAGCACGCACAAGATGCGACGTATCACGCAGGAGGCACGCATCGTTTCACGCGACGTTAACAACAGCATTCGGCCACTATCATCTTAGGACAGCCGGACAGGACTTTTAAGTTAGGACAGCACTCATTCTGCTACAGTGTTTCCAGTCACAGTACAAGATGAGCGGTTGGGCAACATCCACCACCCCGCGCGTCGGGCAAGGGCGCACGCCGAGCGTGAACGGGATGCGCACGCCGCCTCCGAGTACGCCAAACATGACGCCGCGTGGCGAATCGCAAATCGGATTACGGAGTGCCTTGAAGAAGGTTCAGCTTCACACGAAATGGTTTTTTCACTTTTTTGCCGCTGAGTGACTGTCGAGTTTGAGTGACTGTTGGGGCATGATGAGTATCAAGATATTGTGCAGTACGCAAGATGAAAGAGGTGGTGCATGCTCCCTTGGTTGCTCCTGCATGTAATGCACAACTTCCAGGACCTAATACCCGGTTCCGCGAGAAGCGAGCGATCAGTCGATTTCGGCGGAAGCGAGAGCCTGAAGCAGGTGGTTGTGCTCAAGCCCGACGAGGTGGACGAGTATGTGGAGATGTCTGCGAGGAAACAAAGTTCAATCGGAGGCAACAGTAGTCACCACAGCGGAGATTTGCGGGATCCGCCAGTCGCATACCGAGGAGGGGCCGTTGGCCAGCAAATGCAACACCGCCATGGCGATTTTCCCGGCACGGCGTCAGATGCTGCTGCGGCACGCTTAGCAGCGCCCGTTGATCCTCCCGCACAGACCGACAGCGCCGCAACACTGTCTTCGTCGAGCAACGTGCCAGATCACACAGAAAATGCTGGCGCCGTGCGGTTGCCATTACTTTCGCTGGGCGGCGCGCCGCAGACTGCTGTGCCTGAAGCGAATAGTAGCACATGGCCCATAAGAGAGCCAGCAAGCGGGCATGCCGATGCAGCAGCTGAGAATATCAGCCACACGAAGCCTGCGATGGCTGCGATCGACCTTGGCGGCATCAAGCGGAATCTCGGAGAGTCAGTGCATGACGGCGCGACTGCGGCAGTTGTGGGTGACGATGATGAGCTCAGTAATGCCCGTGCGGCGGACTCACCAACCGAGTCGCCTCGCCTTCAGCAGCACCGCGAGGACATCATAGCCGCGTATTTTTAGAGTTTCGCTTTTTTCATGCCATTGCCAGTGAAAGAGAAGGCTTTGGATTGTTGGCGCAGGTATTTGCTCGTATTTTGTATCTCAGCAATCCGTATCGGTCCTGTCAAGTCCACTAGCACGCGAGGCCCAGAAGATAGAGCGACGTCACGACGACTTGCCATGTCAAATAGGATAGAAAAAATGAAGAAAGAAAAGTTATGATGAGTTGCGTACATTCCATCGTTCGTCAGTCGGCTGGACGTGACATCGCCGAACGCACTTGTCGGCGTGGAGGAGCACGATATCGTGGAGGTTGAGATCGACATTGACAAGATGATCGAGCGGGAGACTGAAGAAAATGACATTGCAACAGCAGTTCCCTCCACCCTGCAGAATCTTCGGACTCAAGCAGCGTCTACGAATGTGCGCACGACAAACGGTCCTCAGCAGGAGGCAGAAATAGATGCGGGTAGAAATAACTCCATCACGTTTAGCCATCTAGGAAAACTTTAAACAGTGCCATTGCAGTGCATGATGTTTCATCTTGCGCATTGGCGTTGGAATCAGGAGCGGGCGTGGTGCATATTTTTATGGCTCAGATACTTTAACATACTAGGCAGAAGTGGCATTGATCTGTCCCTCCACCCATCTGCTACAGTAGCCTGTACGTGTATGAAAACGCAGACGCCGATTCTAACGAAGACGACGACGCGATTGCAGATGACGACGAGGCAGCAACAAATGCAGATCAGCTGAAGAGCCAGAAAGGCATCACCTGTTGAATTGCGCGCATTTTTTCCATCTGTATGACGTACATTGTGCTGTCCCACTAATATGCAGAGCATCTAATTTTTGTAGAAGTCCACCAGTTCAATAGTTTTCGGCTGCGTTTGTATTGTGGAGCGCGTTGTTACGGGCGGTTGTTACTTGTCAGTACTCAGTAGCTTCTTCTACAGGCATTACTCTACCACACTGCAAGGCTGGTCGAAACTGTCTGGGTCGTTCAACGCGGGACGCCGCAACCCGCAGCGTCGCAACTCGGGCCTGCTACAGAGGATGCTGTCGGGTGTCGACACGAACGGGTCCCAGCATCCCGTGCCCCGAAGGCGCCTCGTCACCGCGGAGAAAAAACGAAGTCTCCTAGAAATTCCTGATATCAAGGTCCGATAGCCGGTGCAGTACTACTTCAACTGGCTCCTACATGATGCTGGACATCATTCTTCAGACTTCATACATAAGAAGAGCTCTTCATTCAGCGGTGTGGGTGGCCCGTGGTGTGTCTGTGAACTGTGCCAACCTCTTCACTGGGTCGACGCGTCCAGGTTTCGTCTGTAGGTTGCCACAGCATGGATGACACACCCCCACATCCCAGCCCGATGTGCAAAATTTGTTCTACAGGCGTCTTTGAGGGAGCGCAACGAGCGGCGGTTCGAGCTGAAAACGACGGCGGAGGATCAGGGGATGGTTGCAAACGCCGCTTCCAATGTGGATGACCGGGAGATCAAGGAGTGGGCCAGGTCAGCATGACTGATGTGAGCCAGCTGTCAATTGTCATGAATGATTACGAATCAGACTTCTGTGACTGTCCGCACGTTGCTTGCAATCATTCTCTGCTTGCAAATAAACTATAATTCGCTCGTACGTGGAGACTGGAGGTCGCGCGCATGCTAAAAGCATGAATCTGATCACATGACTAGTTCACAATATGTGCACAGAGGGTTGCAGTATGAGAGTACTGTAGTCTGTAGCACAAATAACATGCATACAATGTAGATTCGATCTTCTGTTCGGTGTGATGGTCGCTCTGAATGCAATCGTGATCGGGCTCGAAGTGGATAAAGCTGAAACGCCGCATACGGGGAAGCATTTTGTGGACGAGCGCGACATCTACTGGTACCTCGGCCAGACCTTCCTCATCGCTTTCATCACCGAGATCGCAATCAGATTCAACATCCTGGGGGTACGCTAGTTCGCCTTTGACGACTTGACAGTTAACACGTTATGGCGACTCATCGATTTTCAGCCACAGTATATGAGCACTTCGACATGCCGTGTGCACATTCATTCAGCAGGAGTAGTGAACACTGTACCATGGAAATTTCCCTAGTACTAGCTATGATACGAAGCAGCTGCGTTCGCAAAGCAACTGAGATGTTGCGCTGTCGTTCGTCACTGTCCAGCGCGGCGAATACTTTCTGGGCGGTTCTACTAACTGAAGAACATCTCCAACGCTACGACAGCGCAAAAACATTTTCCTCTGATTGCAGTATCCACCGAAAAACATGAGGTGCGCCCCGCGCTACGGTCGAACTGGGTGAAGTTCGACGTTTTCGTGATTTCGTTTTCGGTGGTGGATCAGTGGATTGTCCCGGCCATGAACCTCGACTTCGAGGCGGTGCCTTTCACCGTGTTCCGCGTCTTTCGATTGTTCCGCTTGCTCAAACTGTTGCGGCTTGTCACCTTCTTTCGCGAGCTGTGGTTGCTCGTGTACGGATTGCAAACCAATGGAAAGGTATTGCAACTCCTTTCACCTGCAGCACTGTGCGTAATACTGAAATTCTGGGTGGAAGTTGAAACATCCAACACTATGCCTCGTTTTGACAAATCAAGTTTGAGTTCAAAGAATGAAAAGTACGACATGGGCAAGGGATCCGACATCTGTGTCTGTGGACTTCTGCTCATGCGCCGAAACTTTTCAAATGGATGAGCATACGTGGAAATTCAGAAAAAAAAGTGCCACTATCAGTGCATATTATCAAAGAGCCGTGCTGTCAAAGGACAAACGTGGCAAAAGGATTAAAGGACATAATATCATCAAAAAGGGCATCTGTCTGACGATCGCGCTGCTAACGGTGATCATTTATTGCAACGCCTTTTACATGGTGCACGTAATCGGGGACCGGTATGCGGCTAGCGGGGAAAAATGGTCCACGCTCTTCAACAGCGTCTACTACCTTGCCCAGGTCGCCACACTGGATGGGTAGAGTGCATTAATTTAAGACAATGTGTCAATAGTTACAAGTGGCCCTATAATCGATCAACACTCAATGAAGCATCGCAAGACTACAAAAAGTTAACGGCGCTATGAGAGTGTTACGTGGTGGTGGAAAGGCGTTTAAGATGAAAGACGCGAGGACGAGGAAAGATAAAGAGTTGTTGATGTGTCTGCATTCTGCAAGTAACAAGTGTTGGTGTTTCGCCGACCGACGTGGGGTGCATTGACATCAATCTCTCATAAGGTGGGGCCAGAGCTTGCGCGAGGTGTTTGAGATCGGCAGCGTGAGCTTCGTTTTCCTCGTCTTCGTCATGATTACGGCATTCGGGATGGTCCTTACCCCTTCTATCTGGACCAATTTCACTTTTCAGTGTCAGCAAACTACGAAAATATTTCCATGTGGCTCTTGCTCTCTTGGGTGCCGCTTTGCGGGCCCGCTCAAGTAATTCGTGAGTCTCTGTTGCCGTCGCGATCTTCTCGTGAAACAAAGTTTCACTGCGACCATTGCTTCTCTGAAAATATTTCCATGCAACTGTCACTGCAGTCCGCTTGCCGCACAATAATGCCTGTGTAGCGTCGAATTCCTGACCTGGAAGTAACGGCGAGTGAGTCGACTAAACTCGCGAGGGCTTGGCAACGTCGGGTTCTCGAACCACTCGAAAATGCGACTGCTGTCAGCGTGAAAAAAAACTAGATGAACCTGATTGTGGGTAGGGCAGTGGTGACGATGAACGAACTGTCTTCTCTGCAACGGCGCCTGGACTACGTCGATGAGATGCACCTCGTGCACGATACGGTGAAAAATCTGCGCCGGAGCATCGGCACACGCTACTGTGACGAGCATGCCAATTTTGACGACGACACATCCAGCGTGAGAAGCAGCAAAGTGAGTGTAGGTACCATTCTAAGCCCTGCGGATACGGAAAACCCTGGCACTTCTCTGCGCTTCATTTTTCCTTTTTTGTAGTTTGCAGCCGAAAAACTGGCCAGTCTACTAGTAGACTGCTATCGTCCGTACTAGCTGGTTACTGGCAGACAGTAAGAATCAAATGCGTGGCAAGCCGGGTCAACATGAACGGCACGGTGCTTGTTCGTAGTGCAAAGAAGAAACAACGAGCGTGCCTTCGGAGTTTTTCACAAAGTTCCGCTCGCCGCCACCGCCCCGTCCGGCATCGTTGTACCCACTGAGTCGCAATTTCCGTTCCCGCTTATTCTGATGTTCGTGTGCCGAAAATTTTATTCTTACATGTTATCCGCTTTCGGCCGTCTGGCCGTCTGCCGAGCACCATCTGTGAGTAATTAATACTGATCAATTAACATGAAGGCTCGAGCTACTGCTATTCGGCGTAGGATTTGTTCCATGTAGGCGAGCACATCTGAAGACTGCGTGGAAGATTGCAGACCATCATTCGTACCTATCACAGGGACATTCACCGCGCTGACAGCAACGGGAGACAAAATGTTAGGAGATCACGTCCGCCAAAGCTTCGAACGTAGCATAATAGTGTGAGATGGAATATTTCTGTTTGCTTACCGTCCTCGGTCAGCCTATCAGCCATTCTTAGTTTTATAGAGCCGCGTTCACACAAATGTGTAAATTCAAAATTGAATTGTCATACTGTAAGTGTGTGAGACGGCGTGTCGAGTATGATGACATGATCACAGACCCACAGTCAGGTGATGAGAAGTAAACTTTCAGTCAACTAGATTCTTTGAATGCGTGACTACAGCGGAGGAGATCGATCCTTTGTCGCCGCTTTCGGATGGCAACGCGAAAAAGCGGTTGAGTGCGAGCAGCTCCATTACGCAGACCGGCACCTTCATCACACCCAAACATGATCAAGGTAAAACGCTGCTGCCCTCGCGACGTCAGTCGTCAGCATTTTTTTTTCTCCAAGTGGCTTGGCGGCCACCATTCTGCCACGTGAGTGGCAGTCTGCCACGTGAGTGGCAGGTCGAGTGATGCATTCGAAATAGCAGTGCGCAGTCGAAACGTTCTGAGCACTGAGAAGCGCGAAATTCTACGCAATCTAGATGTTGAAGAGGAGGCTAAGCGGTCCCTGCTTTCTGGTACGTCTGCGTCGCAGCATGATCGGCATAGCGAGCTGATGGGGCTGACGGCGGCGCAGCGATGGCAACGGAAAAATGCGAAGCGTGTAACGCGCAAGATGATTGTAGATATGTATCAGGACGAGAAACTGCAGGGGCAGTTCCATTCGTGTGGTATTCGGATGCGGGACCTCGTGAACATCTACGATGAAATCAAGAGAGCGCGCATCGGTGATACAGTATCGAAAAAACCGTTGGACTTCGACGACCTGTTCGAAGCACTCTTGTTTGTGCGGAACAAGGTGCAGCCCTTGCAAATGGTTTACGTGGGGTCAGGCTTAAAAATGTTGAGACGAAGACTGGACTTGATCGAAATCAATTCCGACCACGGTCAAGCTGCATTGATGAAAAGCTGCGACGACATAGGGAAGCTGTTGGGGCCCTTCCAAGTGGGCAACACAAGCACATCCAGCACTGTGAATACTGGTGCTGCTGCGCCGGGTCTCGAAGGGCCGAGCAGCCTTGGGGTGGGACCACGATCGGCCAACGCGAGTGTGATCACGATGCAGAAAGCGAGGCCGAAACGCAAAGCGATGTCGTTGCGCACGTTTGGTGGCAAAGAGGAGTCGCCTGGCAAGACAAAAGCCACCGGCGCTGGCACCACCGGCGGCTCTGGCACGGGGATGGTGTCTTCGGTCGCCGGCATGACGCCAGCAGAAATGGCGCGTGTGAAGAAACTGAAGCAAGCGGAGCAGGAGGCTAAAATTTTTGATCGGTTCGACGCATTCTTCGGGCTGTTTGTGGTCGGGAACGGGATTTGCATCGGCATGCAAGTAAACGAACGAGGCTCGGGGCCGGTGTGGTTCGCGATTGATGCGAGCTTTCTGTTCGTGTTTTCCCTTGAGCTCTTTGTTAGAGCAGTGTTGACGAATCAGTTGAGCAATTATCAGGACGACACCGTGATCTACGGGTTTCTGCCGCGGATGGAGCGCACGGATATTTTCAAATGGTTGCCGGATACACTCCGGAATAGCAAATCCTACATCTCGGGCTCACGTTGGGTGCAGTTTGACATTATCATTGTTGCAGTGGGGGCCTTCGATCTTCTGCTGCAGGTCGCCTCTCCCGATGGCAACGATCAAGCCACCATAAACACGGGGTGGGTTTCTGTGTTCCGTATCTTTCGCCTCATGCGCCTCTGTCGTCTCGTCCATCTGTTTCGTAGCTTGCGCGAGCTCTGGTTGTTGGTGGACGGGATGCTCATGTCAGGCCGGACGCTTTTCTGGGTACTACAAATTAGAAGGATCAACTGGCCGACTGACTAGGAGAACAACAGTTCAATACTGCTCATCTTGAATCTTTTGGATCCACATCCGAGTCAGCGCTTTGGACAACACGTAACTGCTCATCTTGAATCTTTTCACTTTTGGATCCACATCCGAGTCAGCGCCCTGGACAACACGTATCCGTGTCGCAGTAGTGTGTAACATTGCAACAAACATGAAAAAAACATTGCTTTGTCATTTTGATTCCGGTGATCGCCGGCGCGGATGCGCCTCGATATGTTTTTCAAGTAAGTGTAGGAGCGGAAGTTGCCCACGTGGTTGGCGTAAGGCGCTCGCATTTTGGAACATTTTGACATCTTACATCATCATCATCATCATCATCATCCGTGCCCCAATTTCAGAGACACTATCTAATCAAAAACAGGCGACGATGATGATGGCGCTAGTGGTGTATGCGTTTGGGATTTTATTTACGGAGTTGATTTCGTCGGATGTCGCCGTGCCGATGAGTGTGAGGGACGACTGGTCGACGATTGGGAAGAGCATGTTCCGCTTGATGCAGATTCTCACCTACGATACGGACAACTTTCTTGCCACTGATGAGTCTTATGCCATACATGTTGACGACCGGGGCGAAGAATTGGACGTTGCGGGTGAACCTTCTGGCACTTCTGTACGCGGCAAAACGAGCTGGGTGGACATGATCGGGTTGGTGTGCGAGCACAAGCCAAGGATGTTGATTTTCTTCATCGTTTTCGTCGTCATCACGTCGCTAGGTTTAATGAATCTGATTATCGGGATCATGGTAGAGTCCACCTATAGTATCGTGCAAGTGGAAAAAACCCGACTGAGAACGGAGGCGATCAACAAGGCGAAAGCGGCGCTAGTCGCGGCCAAATCCGTCTTTAGCAGTCTAGGTGGTGGCGCTGCCGAAGGTGGTGGTGGCGCTGGCGACAGCACGGATAAAGCAGGGGAAGAGGACAACGCCGTCGTCGGCTCGGGCGCGACTTCCCCAAACAAGCCTCAGTTGAGCAGGTTGTGTCGCGATTTGATCTGCATGAGCAGCCTGCCGGTGGTTTCGTTTTGCAAAAGTCTGTGTGAGTCTGTGTGAGTAAACGCTATTAGTTAAAATATCTGCCAGCATTATATGGAATCACGGAAATTCGGGCGGGATGGCAGAGTCTCAGTGCACCAACTGTAGCAAGAAAGATGTTGAGGCGTTGTGCACGAAGTCCTTCGATTTCGTGCACAGAAACACTCCTTGGCCAGGCACCTAGCCCCCGAAGAGATGGCGAAGTATATCCAGATTAACTTGCCCCAGTTGATGGGGGCCATGAAGAGGAATTCGAAGCTGAACCTCGCATTTCAGCATGCCGGCATTTCGGAAGATCGCATCCTGCACATATTCTCACGGCTCGAGGTTCATCTCCTGCTTACTTTCATCGTCACGTGTCCCATTTAGCTTATCTTGCGGCATGCAACGCGTGCATTGACTCTGCGTATACTTTTATCGTATGCTCACCGTATGCACAAGCGTGGCGATGAAAGACATTGCTACGCGTTAAAGCATAAACGTGACTCGAAAGAAGCGAGAAGTCGACTGGTAGAAGATCGTGTTCGGCAAGCCCATTCAAAATATTCGCCATGATGGCCTGATAGAAAATTTAGAGTGCGTCATGGAGTGTTCACGGCTTCTGACAGGCGGATTCGGCGGGTGGAAGCACTTCACTAGCATACTTTATGGAGGCATGTCTCCGGCAGTCGCAGAACGTACAGGCTGTGGATCTGATTGCGAGCAAGGTATTAGTTTTCTGAATCAAGGAAGCGCAGTAGGGATTTGTAAAAAGTAAAAACTAAAAAGAAAAAGAGCCGCCGCTCTCACAGTGCTGCTGTATTTCTTGTGAACCAATGCTGCTGTATTGCCAATGGTAAGAAGTGTCAACCAAGGTGTTGATGCGGCGCATCGGGCGGGGGCTGCGAGAGTTGCACGCAGCGATCGAGGATTTTGAAGGGGTGACTCGTATGGCGGAAGACGAGCAACGGCAGGTCGTGATGGAGAACGAACTTCAAAACCTCCGCGACAAGGTGAAAGCGGAAAACATCGAACTCGAGCGCGAGGTCTACGCTTTGCAGTACCCTTCCGAAGAATCGCATCCAAACTATGCCTACGAGCAGCTGATGTGAGTAAACTGCGACGAGTTTCTTACAGTTCCTCGTGCTGGTTAAGTGGCGTCATTGTGTCAACACTGCTGATCAGTGCAGCAGTGAACGGCCTCAGACCACTCACTGCTGATCAGATAGGTGCTCCACTCATGAGTCTGTGCCCAGACAAATGTGTATTTCCCGCCATGCTCTTCTGCATTTCCCGACACAACTCACTGCAAGCATGGCACTCGTCGCTCACAAGACGCATGCCGACAAAGTTCATAGTACCATGTGAGGCGCACTCAGTCGCACGACGGCAAGCATCACGACATTTCAGAACTGGCGCATCAGCGGACCGGGTGGTCACTGTAATAGTGCTTCACATATTCGGACAGGGTCACAGGGAACAAGACAGATAAACAGACGGGGTCAAAAGAACGGGAGCACGCGCGTTTTCATACATTCAACATAAACCATTACTTGATACATTTCGCAGACTCGCACTCGCGCGTTCGTTTTCGACTTTTCGAGGTCGCACAATGACACAGAGGCGTCGATAGCAGAGGTTTTTCGAAGAAGGTTGGTGGTCCCAGTGTTTTGTCTCGCAGAGGCCCCTTCCCGCAATTAGTGTGTTGACATGTCATTGCTTGAGTGACAATTCGTGAGTGTGTTCAGTGTTCTTCGCGTCGTTTTATCTGCGCGAAAATCGCGTCGATCACAGCCGACATCACCCAGTAGTCACAACACTGGGGAAGAAAGAGGTAGACTCAATGTAGCGGCGTAGCGCGCGTGAATGATCATTCGTACACGAAGTGACGAAATGGAAAAAGCGAAAATCGTTTCTCGTTGGGCATTGTCTTCGAACAATGCCTATCACGCCTGTCTCTACGCACACTAGGAAATCTCATCTGAGTTAGTGTCGAATCGCGTGTCAGAATTTTATGTCAAAGAGAATCTAGAAAAAAAGCGACTCTGAATTGCGTGTGCGCGACGCGACGACCATCAAACTAGTAATGACAAACATGCCTGAAAAAAGGATGCGTGAAATACACTGAGTTGCATACGAATCAGATTCTGAAAAAACAAAGATCGGCATTCACCTACACCTGGCTCGCCCCCAGAGCAGATTTTCGTTTTTCTCCACACCTTCTTGCCCCGTTAAAACTATCCATTCATCTCACTCGCCCACTGAGTACTTGCCCGCACCGCACTTGTCCTCGAACTTCCAACGAGTTCATTTGCTCTGATTGTATTCAGTGTGGCTATTTCATTCCTTCTCCCCCCTAGCTGACATTGCGCGGGCAGCTGATTGTCTTCGGCATGACATTGGATGGTTGACATTCGAACAGGATTGCCAGTATATGAACCAATCGTTGCTCGCTGTAGGGATAGGACATCATTGAAGATGCCTTCGGTTGGATTGGAATGATGTGGGCAGACAGAATGAACAGAATGTCAGAAGAGAAGACAGAAAGAAGGATAAAGACAGAAAGAAAGGATCTAGAGGCATGAATGAAGAATGATGCGACGAAGATGCGAGTGAAACCGATACCGATACGAGTAACGCGAAAACATAGACGGAGTCCCGATCAACAATGCTGTTTTCCCGAACATAAGGATGCGACACTACACTAGCGAAAATGTGGAGCGCTCAACGCCACGGGCAATGTGCCCGTGTCAATGTTATGTCCATGCCCGCCAATAATGCACTATGTTCTCAATGGAAGAAATCCATGCCAGACAATACTGCCAACACACACCGTCAGAGACTAAACTTGTGAAAACGCGCAACGCAATATGTCCCAAGTGTGCTATATTTTCGTGAGAAGAAAGAGATCCGCACCACCGTACAAGGCATTCGCACAAATGCTACCGCTACGTACCACACAATATTTTCACACAACGCTAGGTGGAGTGCCCGGATGGGCCCTGCACTCCACATTACTGAGGAAGATAAGCTCTATAGCACGACGACACACAGAGAGAAGAGGAACTCTCGACTCGCGCACACGCCCCCACTGCAGATCGACACACCGAACAGCGCGCTCCACTCATCACACGGAAGCCAACGCGTGATCCCACACGACACGTTCTGCAGGCACGCCACGCGCAGCACGGATCCACCACAGAGGCGTCGGCCGCCGCCCTCAATGCGCGCACACGGGCGTCCACAACTGGCCCCGCGACAGCCGGTCCACAGCTGGCTCCGCAGTAGAAGCCCCATGCGCCGCCTCGGCGTGACTGTGCCTAACCATGCCCTAGCCATGCCCTAGTATCTTCGTGCGCTGCACCGCAGTGACCCGACCCTACCATGCCCTAGCATCATCATGCGCCGCACCGTAGTAACCCTGACCTACCATGCCCTAGCATCATCACGCGCAGCACCGTGGACATCGGATCCCCCATGACCTAGCCATGCCCTAGAGACATCAGACTCCTGACGCGATTATCATCCGCGGAGGCACAGATTCCTGACGCGATTATCATCCGCGGAGGCACAGATTCGGCGTTTTTAAGCAGCATCGTCGTGACAGCGTGGCGTCATCACAATCTTGCAGCCCTGCCCTAGGATCATCATGCGCATAATTCTTCTGCGCACACACTGTCCTCGCCTTCGGGTTCATGCTCCTCATCGTCGCATGCGCCTTCTCCGCTGCCTGCCGCCCCAGCGGCGAGAATCCGGTTCACCTCGTCACAGAACTCGAAACGAAGTGTTGCCTCGCTCCTATCCCAGAATTGGCCCCACGTGAGAAGCCCTGGCCGGCACGTTCTCCACGGGTCAAGACCGGGACAATTCAGGACAACATGCTCCGTCGTGACTTTGTCCGCCCCACACAGTTTGCACACACCCCCCCGCGGTAATGCGCCCGCGAACTCGCAACTACCGAGCGTCAGCTGATTGAGTATGCGCTGCACCACCATCGGCGTGTCGTCCTTCAGGTATTTTGTCGCATCGGTTTTGAAATTGCGATGCAAGTGCACGTAATGTGCCGTGCGTGAATGCAGATTGTCAGGGTGATGCGCGTACTCGATCATCTGCTGCTCCCGGAGTGACCGGAGTTCTCGCAGGCAGAAGTCTCTCGCCGACTCGAAATCGAAGCGCTTGCGGCCAGGTTTCGCGTCCTCTAGTTGCATCTTCCGTCCATTGTCCGCCAGAGCATCGGCTTTCTCGTTGACTTCGACGTCGATGTGCGCTTTCACGTGCCAAATTGCCACATCTGCGACAGCTGCTAACTCGCTGACGGCGTTGAACATTCCACAGTCGATGGAGGAGCTGGCCCGCCAAGTGCGCATCTTGTTTATGGCACTGAGCGAGTCGGAGAAGATGGCGACTCTTTCTCGCGTAGTGGGCGCTCTCGACTGAAGTTCCTCCAACAACCTGCCACATCCCACCGTCAGAGCCTCGCGCTCCGCATCGTAACTGGAGCACCGGGTCCCGGCGGGGCCGAAGGCCGCAGCTATTTCCTCGTTGGCGTTACTGAAGATGTGGAAGCCGTAGCCGCCGTACCCACTTTTCCCGCTGGTGCTGCACTGCTCGACGCTTCCGTCTGTCGCCATGCCGCAACAGCAGTCAGCCATGGCAACGCGAATCCCCGCGTCGCTGCGGATGGTTTCGTCACCAAAAGAGACGCGATCAAAATTCCTGCAGCAGTCCTTGATCGACATCATGCTAGGGAATGGAATCCGCTCGCATGTTTCCGCTGGGAACATTTCGTCGCAGAGATCAACGAACCGCCCCAGACCAACACTACTGTCCAGCAGAGATCCCTCCAGAATGCATTCTTGCAACACACACTTCTCGAACCGCAGAGCGCGCTCAACCAGAGACACGCACGCCACCACGTTCGCGTCGGCGAGGCTCTTCGTTTTGCTGTAGTGTCGGAGCGTGTCCAGCGCTGCTCTTTTGCATCCTGTGATCTGTCTGCATCCCTCGTTGAGTATGATCTGCAAATCGTCTTTCGCCTTGGCGCAGGTGTAATTATACCAACCAGGCAACCCATATGTGGCAGCGCTCTCGACATACGCCAGATAGAGGCATCGCACCGTGCTGCAACTCGGCCCCCAGCTCGCACCGGCCAGAGCCCGCAACGCGCGGAACCGCATCCTCAACTTCCTTTTGACGGATTCCACATGTTTTGCAAAGTTCAGGTTCTCGTCGAAAATCACCCCAAGAATCCTGTGATGCGTCACTACCCCCACCTGCGCGTCGCACAGGGTGACACGCGGGCTCCACCCGCTGTTCTGCCGCGATGTGACAATGATCGAAGTCTTGCCTGGCCCAGTGTGCACTCGCAGCTCGTTTTCAGCGCACCACATTTCGATGAAGGAGCAGGCCGATTGCAACTTGCGCTCCAACTCATCGTCAGTGAACGCATGGATCACCAGGGTAGTATCATCCGCGAAGCAAATGACTAGTTGTGGCAGCTGCCCGTGCTGACGATCGCTGTTCAACATGTCATTGAGATCGCAAATCAAATCATTGATGAACGCAATGAAAAGCAGAGGACCTATTTTCGAACCCTGCACCACACCCGAAATCTGTTTAATCCAGTCACCGAGGAAACGCCCGTTCCAGAGTTCGAGCTCAATCCTGAACTCGCGCGACGACATGAAGTCGAGGATGTACTTCGCATATGCACGGGGGATTTTGTACCTCCTCATGAGCTTGCGTACCAGAATGCTCTTGTCGACGGCGTCAAACGCCATGATGAAGTCAACAGCGAGCATCGCGGCGCTCTTTCCCCTCCGCTTCGCCTCCCGACTAGTCTCAGAGATCAAAGCCAAGGCGATGTCCGTGTTGCTGTGGAGAAGGAAGCCGGTCTGGGCGGGAGAGAGTTGCGGCAGCACAACCTCACAAATTCTAGCGTGGAAGAGACTCTGCACCAGCTTGTCGATAATAGTCAGAATGGATATGGGCCTCCAACCGCCGTTCGACTTCGGAATCGGGGTCAGTCGAGCTTTCCGCCAGTAGTTCGGGATGCGTCCGCGTTTCAGCGCCAAATTCGCGAGTCTTTTCAACGTAGCAACAGCAAGAGGTGAATTCTTCAGATACTTAATCTGCGGCGGATCAATGTTGTCCACTCCACCAGCTGTTGATACGTCGATGCGCTCCAACTCGCGAAGAACTTCTGCCGTGGAAAATTCGGGGACGTTGGAGCCGAGCAGCGCGCGCCAACCTTCATCGTGCTCGCTATTCGTCTCATCCAACTCGCCTTTGACCACATCTTCCATGAACTCCCTCGCCTCAGATGCAAATTCCTCCATGCTAAACTTGGCGCCGAGCTGTCGACAAAATTGTGAGGGAGCAGTTTCCCAATGAAACTGCACCTCTGCAGCAGGTCCACTGATTTGCAACTGAATCGCCTTATGTATACCTTTCATGCCATCCCTGTTGCTCGCGGTAGAGATGAAGCTCCTGCACGCTTCGTTGCGCGCTCTGTTTACGTCGTCACTCGAGCTGGCAGTCGCTAGAGTCTCTGCGTTCGCCCAGTCACTATGCGAAATGGTGAAATCTGCTCTCTTCTTCTCCCCACGCGGAAACACGACACTGCCGGCAACATGGCATGAGCTGATCACGCAGCTGAGAAGACTATTTATGTCATCCCAGTTCTCGGTATCGGTTTCCTTCAAAATACCTAGGTCTCCAATGATGTCCTCCCATATCATACAATAACTCCCCGCCTTTTCCACACTGTATTTCGACTTCTTGCGTTGCTTCAGTGAACGCGGCTCGCCGACTGGGATCTTGAACAGCGACGGGTAGTGCGAGTTCGCGATGAGGAAGAGCTCAGAATAGTCAATAACCTGGTGTTGCTTGCCCAAGTCCGGTCTGGCAACCACTAAGTTCCCCGCGACACTAGAATCGCCGTCATCACCGTCTTCGCCATCGACGCTATCGTCATCCCCGCCCTCAAACACACCATCGCCAACGATAAGTGTGGGACTGACGAAGACAAGATCCAAGGTGCTCCGGCAACCCCTGTTCGCCGCTGTGCATCTGTCTTCGTTGATGCATATCAGACCACATTCCTCCGCAGTGTCGGCTAGCTGTTTGCCGCGATTGCTCGCTGACAGATTCGACTGGATCAGCGGACCTAAGATATCACTCTGGTGCTCAGTGGATTTCTGGAAACTGAATAGTGAGAGAACGCCAGCTAAGAGCTCTTCGGCTCTGTTGGGAGGTTTGTGACCGACCCGGACCGACGAAATACTTTTGTAGTAGTGCAAATAATACTTTTGTAGTAGTGCAAATCTTTTGTAGACTCACGAGGCGTCACATTGAGTGGTGGCAGAAAGACGAGACCGCAGCCATACACATTACGTGATGATGGCGGATGCACAACGTGATGCGGCGTCCGGAATGCCAGCTGGAACGGGTATGGAAGATGTCACTGCGAGTGAGCAAGTGTTGTCTCACGTCGTCGACGATGGTCTGCCTGAAGCAGACACAGTAGCGGAGGCATGCGGTGCCGACGCGGATGTCGAGCACGGCGTCGAGGAGGATCAGCGCCTGGCCGCGGCTTCGAGAAGCGTCAACGCTACAATGGATTTCGAGAGGCTTGAGGCGGAAAGGCTGAACACGCTCCCGCGTGGCTTACGGGCTCTAGACGAAATGACAGATAGAAGTATTAGCAATGCGATATGCTGCATGCTTGCAATTTCTGCGTATTCAGTTCAGAATGTGACAGTGTTAGCAAAATAAACTATCACATTCTGATTGGTTGCGTGAAGAGATTATTTCGGGTCGAGCTTTGATATGCTATGAAGCAGTGTGGCGTGTTGTTGTTTGCCTACGATGTATATTTTTTTCTCGCTTGTGGTTGTGGTTCTATGAATGCATGACGCTACCATTGCGGACCTGCTCCTGTTGTCTGCAAGTGTGTTGAGCTAACGCTACTCGAAGGCTAGTAGGGCTTTTCTACAGAACTTCCGGGCTCCATGAATTATTCAAAAAAAGGTGAAAATAGTGGACCTTTGTGCGAGCCCACCAAGAAAGAGCGTATGTTCCTTCCCGAAAACCTGACATCAGAGTCGTTTAAGTCACACAGGGCGGTGCTTTACACGTTAGAGGACCTGCGCGCGGGTACAACAGAGTCGTGTCCTCATGATTGATGCCGGACAGTTCATTTCACTGATCACTTCATTCTCAGTCAACGGCTGCGTCCTGACGGTCGTCCTCGATACTACCGATTCCACAAACGCTGAAGCGCTTCAATCATAAATCATATTGATGGACTAAGATGGATTGTGATTGGCAGTTTAGTGTTTGGAGTGTGTGTCATGCCATTGGTTTCGGGTTTGTGATTCATAAAATGCCAGTCGAACAGTTGCTTCGGACTGTGAAACAGCTGGCTAAGAACTTAATTCTGTTGACAGGGTAAATCACAGCTGGTTAGTCAAAGAAGTTCGTGGACATATGTTGTGAAAGTGCGGCTGCACCGACGCCTTCCTGTCAGTACATGTTTAGAAAAAAAATTTTTGTTGACAGCATCGGGCGGTGGAGCGCATCAGAGGAGCATGGCCGGAGCGTGGAGGACTTCTGCGGCGAGCGGTGCGGGGAATCGTTCTGTGCGGAACAAGGCTCAGCTAGATGACGAGGTGTATTTGTCTGGAGCAGAAAAACCGTTGCGACCACAAGAGGAGATTGATATCACCAGGGTGTACGTTGGCGACCTCGAGGATCTCGAGAAGCAAGCATGCCAGGCGTCGAGACAGTATCATGATTAATACTTCACATACACATACCGGCAGGCGTTCTCCGCAACATTTTTTGCGTCATTCTGCAGAATGCTCGATGGCTCGTCGCCTCGAGTAGTTCCGTGTCATCATGGACCTCTGTCATGGTAGCCCATGGCAAAAACCTTTCCAGGACCGGCTATGGCATCGACAGAAAAACTCAACTTACCGTCGGCGAGTAATTTAGAAGCGGTGAGATGGCGCTTCTAGCGTGCGTAAATTTTCCTCTCAACACAGAGACCTACTTCTGCAAATAGTGGACCCATGACGAGAGCCATAGGAGACTGGTCGGAGTTGAAATGATAATATGGACTTGCAGGAGAGTCGATTTTGACGAAGAAGAGGAGGAAGCGCACGGGTACGAAAAGATGCTCAGAGACCTTCGATCCCACCACCACGACACGTATCATTTTTGCTTGTTTTCATTTCGTCTAGGATTTCACTTGTGCTTGAAGCAATTTAGGAAAATTTGATCCTGGAATCGTAGTTCGGAGCGTACCTGAGTATCCATGCTTCTCATGAGCACGATAAGCTCGATTAAACTGTTCATACAAAAAAATTCAAGGCGGGAGCTGGAGGAGATGTTTGTGCACCTGTGCATGATTTGTCGGCAGGGTCAACAGGAGATCGAGGCTTTGTCTGGTCGAGAAGAGGCAGTGCGAGCGGAGTTGATCCAAGACAAGCAGGACGCACTGGAGGAATTGGAACATCATTTTTTACTCGAATACGAGGAAGTCGAGAAGGAGAACGATGCTCTCACGGTAGAAAACCTGAACCTCCAAAAAAAAGTGGAAAGCCTCGAAAAGCGTCGGGATGAAAGAAACGCTGAAAAAGATCGGCTAAACCGTGAGCGTCGTGCAGCTCTCGAAGAGGATGATGACGGGTATTCATTTTTCACAAAGACCAGCTGAACTGAAATATGAAGTACTGTGGATCAAGAAGAGCGCTACGATATTTCATTGTTTTCATGGACTCAGATAGTTCGAATCGCACAAAAAACTTGAACGCGCCCAGGAAAGAAGGGCGGACTGGCGAAGGCCATTTCACGAAGGAGGACTTCGCGCACGTGTATCTGCAGCTAGCGCATCTGACGAACAGACTGAACAACCTGCACCAAGAAGACGTGTTGCTGTGTTCCAAACCGGGGCAGGCGGACAGTCTCGAGGACGCTTTTGCCGCTTTCGGCGGGGGGGATCTACGGGCTCACGAAGCAGCAGGGGTGACGAAACCTAGCCCAGCGAAACATACCACCACCATATTGTCGCAGCCGGAAACCATACCACTTGACTCCGATTCCATGTCTCTTCTCGGTCATGCGGCTACGCTCGGGCTGTTCTCCAGCGAATGATCACACAGCAGAGTGACGTGATCATTCCCTCTGCACATGCATACCAAAGGACTCACTTCTTCGCACTTTTCACCTCATCGAATACCCAAATCCCGTCACGTCGATAGTCTGCAAAACAGTTGTAGATACTACTTGTGCGAAACCCAGGACGCGAAAACCATGAAACTCTGTTGATTCACTTTCGTCGCGTTGAAGCCTTGCAGGCTGCCAGTAGCTCATAGCACATCCGAGGTGGTCAGCAGAATATTTTCTGTGGATACTGAAGACATGAAAGCAGGCCATACCTGAAAGTCACCGGTGTTGTTCGACAAGCAGACTCTATTGCGCTTGATATGCATTTCTTTATTTTGGCATGGTCAGCAGTCAGCAGAAATGGGTGCAGGACAGCTTCTGAGCTGGTTGAAGGTGAACATCTGAGAAGCGTGAAAAGTCTCGCGGCATCACGGGCTAAACTATGCTCGTCGGCTCCTGACGTGTAGGCCGCACTGATCACTTACTGCGTAGGCATGAAAGACACTTCAACACGTACTTGTTCTCTTGGCAGAAGGGCCGGGCTGTAACGCAATTACACAAGTTCTTCACAAGTCACGGCACTATTTATCAGAGAGTAAATGCACCTTACATTGAGAAGAGGGAGCAGCCCTATGCTGTGTGCAACAAGCGTTCAGAGTTGGGGCGACAAGCGAGTACGCGATGCGGGCAGAAGTCCTGAAGTCTTTATCAGAGAGCAAAGTGCACGTCCGTATTTGCCAGAAAACTCTTGTAATATCCTTGTACCATCTGTGGAATCTATGTGGGAATAGTCAATTTGTAGTAGCAAAAAGCATTTCGGGATACTGACGCCACTCGGGTGGCCGGCGAAGATGTTCGCCCGCGGGCGTCGAGGTGACAACAGCGGCGTCGGCCCAGGTGCTGGCCTGGTGACTGGCGCGGAGGATTATGACCGCATCATGCGCGAGATGGTGAATTTCGTGCCTGCCGGATACAGCACCGACGGCCGCGGACTTCTGGATACCAACGATGCGATCTTGGCAGAGTACGTGCGCTCTGCTGAAAAAGCGTCGTCCCCAGGGGCGCGGCTGTCGTCGTCAAGTAGTAGCAGTAGTCAAGTCTCGAAGCCGAAAACTCGGCGGGCGCAAGGCGACGCTTCGATGAGCGGGGGCAGCGAAAAGAAAATGTCCTCCAGTAGTGGTGTCACGGGCAACGATAGAGTACGCAAGGAGGCATCTTTATTGGGCTATTGTGACGACGTAAATGGTGATGTAAATAGACCATTCTCCGACGAGCATCCTGGACAAGCGAGCGATAGCAGCTCATCGCATGCGGCAGCGCGCTCCAGGCAGCAGCAGATGATGCTCAGTAGCACAGCAGCAGCAGCAGTGTCGTCGTCTCCGCTTTCCTGTAAAGACGAGATCACACGTATCATGCACGACGACGAAAGCATGGCACTCGGCATGAATAACACCGATAGTGGTGCTCACCAACATCCATTGTCCAAAAATATGAGAAGCAACGGCTCAGCACATGCTCAGCACGGGTTCAGCGTGATGCCTAGCCCGATCCAGATTGTCCACGAGTCTGGCAGTAGTCCGATTTTTGTAAGTATGGGCAGCCCGGTTCAGCCGTCTCCTATTGCGTCCAATATGTCGGGGGCTACGTTCAATATGTCGGCATCGGCTGCGTCACCCCACGCTTCTCCTGTTGATATGCATGCGCAGCCTACGTTGTTCGCGGGGTTCGCACAAGAAGACGGAAAATCATCTGTCGTCGCCACAGTACCGTCAAAGGGGCCGGATGGTCGACAAAGCCTGACCAACGGTTTCAAATCTGACCAATAGAACAAATCTGACCAATTCGATTGGTCAGATCTGACCAATCTGACCAATTCTGACCAATTCGATTGGTCAGATCTGACCAATTTTGTCATATCTGACCAATTCGTCTGACCAATCTGGACAATCACAATCATGTATGTTCA
>JACLAC010020271.1_pt1 | contig 21570 bp, 17 predicted proteins | sample 8027881 | NCBI WGS metagenome assembly JACLAC01 (sample SAMN15725517, study PRJNA655200) | protist metagenome | isolation source: fluorescence activated cell sorting (FACS) single amplified genomes of... | place: Spain: Blaines Bay Microbial Observatory, Mediterranean Sea | collected 2016-01-19 | reverse complement strand
GGGTATGACGGCAATAACTATTTTGTTTTCGATGATGACCATAAAAAACTCCACCAGGATCTAGAGTCCGGGGTCTTGGGTCCCGCAAGGCGTTGGGTCACGGGGGCTGTTCTCTTCGAGTTCCACAGTGACTCTCCTTTCACAGAGGAAATCAAGGCTTTCAAGCACGAGATTCGAGGGGTAACCAGGATTGGGGATGAAGATTGCTGGGAAATCTACCTTCAATACACGGAAAGTGGCAGGGAAACTATCTGGTATATCTCCAAAAAAGATTTCCTGCCAAGGGGTCGTTTGAGCTTTTACACCCTGCGCGACGGGAAGAAGGGCGGAATACTAAAAAAAATCACCAATCTAGTCGTCGACCCCAAGGTGGATGATACCGTCTTCACTCCCACTCTTCCGGATGGTTACACTAAAACGGACGAGCCGGCCCGGTGAACCCGTCATATTGAAAAGGCCCCTTGGCTCTGATCACGAAGGCTTCCGGGCGGAGACCAACTGTTGGGCGTCCCCTTATTCGTGTTTTTTTGGCCTCTTGATAGGTTTACTTGGTGACCAGCTCGGGGAAGAGAATGATCAATATCAGGCCGATAACCTGGATGATGATGAAGGGAATGATCCCGCGATAGATTTGGGTTGTTTTGACCTCTTTGGGCGCCACCCCCCGTAAGTAGAAGATGGCGAACCCAAAGGGTGGCGTGAGGAAAGAAGTCTGGAGATTCATACCGATCATCACGCCGAACCAGACCATGTCAATTCCGAGGTGGCGAGCCGCGGGTGCCAGAAGCGGAATGATGATAAAGGCGATTTCGAAAAAATCGATGAAGAATCCAAGAATGAAAATCGTCAGATTGGCGACAACCAACAGACCGATACTACCGCCCGGCAGGTTGGTGAGCAATTCCTCGATCCAGACATCGCCGTAGAGACCGCGGAAAACCAGGGCAAAAGCGGTGGAACCGATGAGCAGGAACATCACCATGGCAGTGAACCGGGTGGTGTAGTGCATGGATGCTTTTAGTCGTGTCAAAGTGAGCCGGCGGCTGAGAGCGGCCAGGATAATGGAGCCGGTAGCACCCAATGCACCTGCCTCCGTGGGTGTGGCCACCCCGGCGAAAATGCTGCCCAACACGAGCAGAATCAAGACCAGGGGTGGCAGGAGAACCAGACACACCCGCTTGACCAGGTCAAAACCATTAACATCGCGATCCTCGCGGGGCAGGGCGGGCATGGCTTTTGGTTTAAAGAACGCGACCAGGACGGCGAACAGGGCGTACATGCCGGCCAGCATCAAACCGGGCACCAGGGCGCCGATAAAGAGATCGCCCACGGGGATGATGAGCTGGTCGGCCAGAACGATTAAAACCAGGCTGGGTGGAATGATCTGGCCCAGAGTCCCCGAAGCAGTGATCAGGCCGGTGGCCATCTCCTTGGAATACCCGTAGCGGAGCATGACCGGCAGGGAGATCATGCCCATGGATACTACCGAAGCCCCGACAATGCCGGTAGAAGCGGCCAGAAGCGCGCCAACGAACACCACCGCCAGGCCGAGCCCGCCACGTACGGACCCGAACAAGATACCGATGGTTTTCAGCAAGTCTTCGGCTAGTTCCGATTCTTTGAGCATGGCACCCATGAAGATGAAGAACGGAACCGCCAACAAGATGTAGTTGGACATGATGCCGAAGACCCGGTTCGACATGGCATACAGGAGGTGCCAATCAAAAAATTCGAAGGAGATCCCGATAAAGGAAAAAATGAGGGCGGTACCGCCCAGGGCAAAGGCCACGGGGTATCCGCTGAAAATAAGTAAAAAGGCCACAATGAACATCAGTGGCGCAAGCCATGTCTCGGTCATATCAAGTCACTCTTTTCAGGCAGCTGTTCTTTGTCTTCGGAAAGGTCTCCCCGCAGGACGGCGATGTGTCTGACCAGTTCCGAAACCCCTTGAATCATCAGCAGCACGAAGGCAAAGGGGATCAAGGCCTTGATGGGATAGCGGGGCAGTCCTCCCGGGTCGGAGGACATCTCCTTGATGGCCCATGAATTCCATGCCGATGGCCAGGAGACCCAGATCATCAAAACCGAGAAGGGGAATAGAAAAATAAGGGTTCCGATCAGGTTCAACCAGGCCCGAACCCTGGGGGAAAGGCGGCTGTAAGCCACGTCCACCCGCACATGGGCATCGTGCTTCAGGGTATAAGAAGTGCCCAAGAGGAATAGGGCGCTGAACATATACCACTGGAGTTCGATCAAGGCGTTGGAGCTGAGGTCGAACCCAAAGTATCGGGAATAGTAGCGGGCAATCGCGTTGAAAGCGCCGATGAACACCATGGCCAGGGCCAACCAGGATACAAGCCGGCCCATCCAATCGGCGAACCGGTCGATCCGTGACGCCACCTCGAGCCATATTTTCATCAACCCCTCCTGGCATTGGTCTGCCAAAATTTGCTAAAGTGTAGCAAGCATGACTCTTTACGGGAAGCACTATTCTGTTGGCTGGCCCGGATGGGGGCAGTAATTGGATAGCCGGATGGGGGAAGTACCTATGATTAACCCATCCCTGGTTTGCGTTTTTGATCAATATTCAGGCTATATTCTTTGAGAGGAGTATAAATCAATGGAAAGACGTGATTTTTTAATCAAAGCCGCCGCGGGCACGGCGGCCGCCGGCGTACTAGCAGGTTGCGGGTCCTCACCCAAGGGCGGGACGGGCAACGCACCTGCGGTTCATACCAATCCCAAAATAAACTGGCGGCTCACATCCAGTTACCCACGAAGCCTGGACACGATTTACGGTGGGGCCGAGGTCTTCGCTTCCCGGGTAAAAGAGCTGACCAATGGGAACTTCAACATACGCTGCTATCCCTCCGGAGAATTGGTACCCGGTCTCCAGGTCTTGGATGCTGTACAACAGGGCACCGTACATATGGGCCACTCTGCCAGCTACTATTTCATCGGTAAAAACCCGGCTCTGGCCTTTGATTGTGCCGTTCCTTTCGGACTCACCGCTCGCCAGCAAAACGCCTGGCTCCTTCAGGGTGGCGGACTGGAGCTCATGCGTGCTGTTTTTTCCGATTTCAACATAATCAACTTCCCCGGTGGTAATACTGGCACCCAGATGGGTGGCTGGTTCCGGCACGAAATCAATTCGGCCGCGGATATCAATGGCCTGAAAATGAGGATCCCCGGGTTGGGGGGTAAGGTGATGGACCGGCTGGGGGCCACAGTCCAGGTCCTGGCCGGTGGCGATATCTATCCCGCGCTGGAGCGAGGTGCCATCGATGCCACCGAATGGGTGGGTCCCTATGATGACGAGAAGTTGGGCTTCTACAAGGTAGCCAGGTTCTACTATTATCCGGGCTGGTGGGAGCCGGGTCCCAACCTTTCCTTTTACGTCAATAAAACCGAATGGGAGAAGCTCCCCAAAACCTACCAAAGCGTTATCGAAACGGCCACCATGGAAGCCAACCTGACCATGCTCGCCACTTACGATGCAAAGAACCCCGGGGCCTTGACCCGGCTCTTGAAGCAAGGTGTGCAGATGCGACCCTTCTCCGATGATATCATGGCGGCTGCACGATCAACCTCCATCGAGCTCATCCAAGAGCTGACCGCGGATGCCACCTACAAGCGCGTCTTCGATGCCTGGAATAAGTTCCGGGACGACAGCTACCGCTGGTTCTCCACGGCCGAGGCCACCTACGCCGGTTTCGCATTCAAGTAATATGATTGTGGAATGGACCATGTAGTCAGGGTCAAAAACTCAAAACTCCGTGGCTACTGAATGCCGATCCTCCCACCAGGCGTGAATCATTCATGATCCGACCTAGCCGAGCCCGCATGGCGATGCGGGCTCGTTTCCGGTCTTTGAAGGGGCCACGTTGGGAAGTTGGACAGGATGGAGAGGATGGGGTTTCGGATGAAAAGGGCCAGTCCCAAGAAAAAGGGTTGGGCCGGCCTGGTTGTGGCGTTTTTGGGTGAATGAGCTACGGTCTTTTCAGTCCAGTTGGCTGGGACCAGCCTCCGGATGAAAAGGGCCAGGCTCAGGAAAAGGGTTGGGCCGAGCTGGCCGTGGCATTTTTGGGTGAATGAGCTACAGGCCCCATCCTCTACCTATTCGGCTTTGGGCCTCTTCTTCAAGACAGCATCTTCCTCTTCAGGGTTTTTACCGGACGGCCCCGTAACGGTCGAGGGTGCCAGCCTGGGGTTTCAACCCCAGGAATTCAGCCTGGTCGCGGCATCACCCAGTCCTTCCCCTCCAATCAGGGATTTATAATACACGTCATGGGCTTCCAATACTACTAGACCTCAGGCCAGGCCGGACGCCGAAGACAGAAGACAAAGGCATTCCGTTTAAGGGTGATTGATAGATCACGAAGGAAGAGCCCGGCACCACGATGCACCCGCCCCGCGATCCAATTCACCGTTATCTTTCTGTTTGCGCTATGGCCGCGCGGCCGTCGAGAAACTGCGTTTCTCTATTTGGGAAGATCCCACCACGTCCGGTCGGTCAACGTCCGACAACACGCAAGGATTCCCGGGCCAATACGGCCACCACGGGCAGGGCAAAAACCGACGGTCACCGGGATGGAGCCAGAAGGTGGCCTAAAACGGTCACCACGGATCTTTTAATGGTAAAACCGACGAACACCATGACCATCGGGCCAGGCCGGACACCGAAGACAGAAGACAAAGGCATTCCGTTTAAGGGTGATTAATTGATCACGAAGGTAGAGCCCGGCACCACGAGGCACCCGGGTTCCTGACCCGCGGAATCCCAAAAAAAGCAAACACAAAATCCTTTTCATCTACGACGTCTTGATGTTTGCCTTTCGATTCTCCTCTCGGCGGGAGGTCAACCATTCCGATAATTGAAGGCATTGACCCCCCGTTTTAATGGAAACATTATGACATGCCGGGATCTCGAGCCGCTTGAGGCCTCATTCCCAGAGGTTACCCACTTGCTTCAGCACTCCGAATCCCGGTGAGATTTTTACTTATTTATGGGGTTATGGTAGAATCCATTGCCATCATCTAGGTAAGTAGAATTTCATCAGGAGGAGAAAAATGTATCAGTTTATCCGGTTTTGCCGGTTGCCACGAGGGCTATTGTTATTCCCAATCCTAACTCTTTTGCTTGCGCAGGGAGCTTTGGCAGCCAAATATGTCGAACTCGACGCGAACGCCAAGGTGAGCCTCCAGCCGACCACCCCCGAGGGGGATACCTACACCGTCATTGCCTGGACCCAGGTAACCGGAATGGTTTCGGTATCTGACGGTGAGGTTCCGTTGTTGAAAGGGGTGGTTCGTGTGGTCATCTTCGATGGTGAGAACGCTATCAAATTACCCTGTCCCCAAATCAAAATCGATGGGGCGACCTTTTCCATGAAAAGCAGGACCGAGCTAAACCAACACGAGGACAATTTCCCCATAGGGGTTTGTGAGTATCCGATTACATCTAAAGCCAAAAAAATCCGGGTTGTGTTCTCAGATGGGACGGAGATCAAGGCGCCCACACTGACCGCCGATGTAAGACAGGTCGGCGTGATTGGTGATTCCGGATGCCGGGGCGATAAGGATACGGATTGCGATGATGATAAGGTCTGGCCCCTGCGGACCATATCTAAAAAACTGGCTTCCAAGGATCCCGACCTTATCGTGCATGTGGGTGATTTTCTCTATTACAAGAAGGAAATTAACTCCGATGATTTCTGGCAGAATTGGCTGTATGAGTTTTTTCTACCTGCTAAACACCTGCTGGATAAAGCGCCCCTCGCTTTAGTACGCGGCAACCACGAGCGTTGTGACATGGAGGGTTCCTTCCATCACGGGCCTGGCTTCTTCTTGATGCTCCAGTCGGGAACCGTCCAGGAAGCCCGGGTAACCTGCAATTCCGCTGAGGATCGGTACATGTACCTGCCCGTATGGTTTTTTGATGTGGGAAACGGCAAGAAGAACCACCGCTTCTTCATGCTCGATACACCCTATGCCGCAGAAGCAAAGGAAGGCTTGAGCGAGGATGAGTACAAAGAACGTGTGAAAAAGTTCACGGTGCTTGCCAAAGAGGTAAAAAAGGGTGCCAAAGAAGGAAAAGTCGAAAAGGCCACCATTGTGACACATAGCCCCATCTGGGGCGCCAAAGGCCTGGATGAGGATTCCCTGATCAACGAAATGCTGCAAGAGGCGTTTGCAGATAACATGCCCAAATCCATCAAACTGATTCAGGCCGGTCATATTCACACCCACGAGACGGTCCGGTTCAAGAAATCGGCGAAGAGACCGCTGGTCGTAGTGACCGGAAATAGCGGGGTCACCCTCAATGAGCATGTAGTGGGCAAGGTGGATGGTAAGGAAGCGAAAATAGATGGGGCCAAAGCTGAATTCGCAGCCTTTGAGAAATTTGGCTATGACCTATGGGAATGGGATCCGGAAAGTAATATAGGTTGGAAAATAACCGCACATTACTTGACCAAGTCCGGGAATTGGAAGAAAAAAAAGATCAAAGATCATTAAAAAGAAGGAGGGATTCAGGTCCCTCCGTTTCTTCCCTTATCTGTTGCTCCGGGGTTCTGTTATCTCCTGCCACCACACGGTCCCTCATAGAAATAACCCAACTCCCTGAAGTTTTTTGGGGACGGTTTTAGGAATTGAAGGAACCAGCCGAGGACCCTGCACCACCTCATTCGCGCGTTTTTGCGGGAGGCCAATATATGGACTCAACCCCTGGGTTGGGCCGACGCAAACTCAAAGTGCCAAAACCAGGCAAAAGCCTCCTACGAATTTGGGCCACCTAATCTGCCCTTTTGCTCATCATCATGGGGAAGGGGATTTTACTGAGATCGCAAACACCACACACTTGTAGAGAAGAAAGCCGCCAATGGGGCTAGCTCCCGAGCCTGCCCGATTACTTTTTGAAAATTATGGCTTTGAACATGGTACCGGCCAGGGACGGGTTCTCCTTGAGGCGCCTCATGGAATAGCCGTACCATTGCCTTCCAAAGGGAACGTATATCCTCAGTTGATGGCCGGCATTGTGGATTTGGTCCCTGAGGGTTTCCCGTACGCCCAATAACATTTGGAACTCATAGTGGTCGGGACCCAGGCCCCGCTCACGGACCATCTTCTCCGCCTCCTCAACCAGGTATTCATCATGGGTGGCAATGCCTACATAAGCACCGCGATCAAACATGGCTTTAAGGGAGTCCAGGAAATTTTTGCGCACCTCGTCGTAGCCTTGGAAGGCAATGTTCTCCGGCTCGACATAGATGCCTTTACAAAGCCTGAAATGGGCCCGTCCCATATGGGTAATGTCCTCGATATCTTTTAGAGTCCGTCGTAGATAGGCTTGAAGTACGATGCCCACATGGGAGTTGTACTTCTTGCGAAAATGGTTGTAAAGTTCGATGGTCAAGTCTGTACAAGGGGAATCTTCCATATCCAGCCGCATGAAGTTACCCTTGGCGGCTACTTCTTGCATCAACTCTTCTATCAAAATCCCCGATCGTTCCCTATCCAGCAGGAGTCCAAAGAAGGTAGGCTTGACGGATATATTGGCATCGAGTTTGTGCTGCTCGATGGCATGCACCACCTCTATGTAACCCGCCAGGGATTGTCGGGCCTGGTCAAAATTGGTTACGAATTCACCTAGGAGATCGATGGTTACTCTAAACTCTTTGGCTTGGAGCTTTTTGACACAATTTACCGCTGCATCCAGGTTGTCCCCCGCGATGTAGGGCTTGGACAACATGGCCACAATAGGTTTGGGGACGAATGGCAAGGTTTTGACAACGAATTGATCCAATAATTTCATGGTGTTTTGACCTCAAAAAGAAGAATTGAGAAACCGCTCCGGGATGCAACGGTCTTGACGAATACATTCCACCAGTCACTCCGGGCCAACAGGCACGGGATTACATCACACCCTCACATCATACCATTATGACCATTTCCTCAATACCCAAGATTCACGGCATCCGACAATCCTGTAAAGAAATCACTATCTCCCCGGTCACCTCTGCCTGGTTATCCAATCCCAATGAGAGGTTAACTGTCCTGGCGATATGGCCCGATTCAGTGTTTCCTATTGCGGTTCTTGTCCTCTTTGAGAAGGGTACGGATTACCGTGGCAATATTTTCGGGACCTCCCAGTCTTTGGGCAATACGGTTTGGGTCCCGTTTCGGTGGCCTCGTGGGCGGTTTCGGACAGGGAGATCCAGCCTTGATGCCTGTTCCCGCCCCTTTGGGTTTACGGCTCCTCTTTTTGTCTTTTTTCCGGTTCCCACCGAACAACCAGCCGAACAAAAGCCATCCTCCAACCGGTACGCTCCTCCTATTCTATAATGAATCGTCCTATCCCAAACATCATTTCAGGTCTAACCTTCCATTGCCTTGACTCGTCTTTGCTTGCATTCCTCCAAATCCTTTTGAATTCTGCGCTTCAGGGGACTTTCCTCGAGATCGACAATGGTTTGGGTGAAAAGTACGATCGCATCCTCCCATCGTTTTTGTACCATTAGGCTTATGCCAAGGAGATGACGAGCTTGGCCCAACCTGCGTGAATCACTGGGTAAGAGATCCTCGAGACCGGTTACAACCTTGCGGAACACACTCTCGGCCTCTTCCGGTTCATCCAAACCCAACCAGCCTTCACCGAGGGTCAGGGAACAAAATAAAGTTTCTATGTTATCTTTATAGCCCGCTTTATCCTTTATTTCTTCTTCTTCCATTTTTAGTGCGACCGCTTCTGTGTATCGCTCTAATTTTAAGTATCCATCTGCCAGATTGTTCATGGCCTTCAAGGTTCTGAGATCATCTCTACCGAGAGTATCTTTGCGGGTTTCAAATACGTATTGCTTCAGGGACAAGGCCTCCTCAGCCTTCTGTAGTCCCGTGAGGATAAGGGCCAGGTTATTGGCAGAACCCAGGGTATCGGGATGTTTCAAACCCCAAACCTCTTTTCGGCCATTAAAGGCCTGCCGGGCGAATTTTTCGGCTTCCCCCAATTTTCTCTGTCTTTCGAGGACCAAAGCCAACATGTGAAGAGGTTCCAAGGTCAAAATGTGCTTGTCTCCTTTATTTTTTTGTCGGAGGGTGAGGGTCTTGCGGATTAATTCCTCGGCACTGACATAGCGCTCGAGTTGAATGAGATTATTGGCCATGTTGTTCATGGTGACCAGGGTTTCGTTATGACCCTCGCCGTGAAGTTCCTTTTGGCCGAGATAGGCCTTTTCATAAATCACCTGTGCTTCCGGGTAACGTTCGAGCATTCGCAATGTATCGGCAAGGCCGGTCATGGTCACCAGCGTGTCGGAATCTTTCGGACCGAGATACCATTTTTGTTCTCCCAAAATACTCCTAAACGATTTTTCGGCCTCGGCCAGGTGCTTTTGGCGCATTAGGATCAAAGCTTGGAAATGGTGGGTTTTTAAAGTGTCTCGGTGATGGGGGCCAAGGAGGTGTACCCTAATATCCAGGGCCTTCTCGAATTGCTCCCTCGCCTCAGCATAATCACCCCAAGCGGAATAGACATTGCCAAGCAGGACCCGATATTTTGCTTCAATAGCCGGGTCCTCGAGATTGTCCAGTTCTTTTGAAGCACGATACAGCATGTTACTGGCATTATCCCGGGAATCATTTCTGGGGTCGATACCCTTGAGGACCTTTTCGAGAATACTATTGGCTTTATTGGCAATATGCCTACCCTTATCGGCCTCGTAGAAACCGGCGGTCAGGCCGGCGATAGCCATTAAAAGGGCCAGGGTGAAGAAAAAGGTAGCCAAGGCCCCGGACTTGTGACGACGGATGAATTTCCGGATGAGATAAGGTTTACTGGGTGGGCAGGCCTGCACGGGCTGGTCCTCGAGATAGCGATGAATATCGGCTGCCAGTTCGGTAACTGAGCCATAGCGACGGCCCCGCTCCTTTTCTACCGCTTTCAATACAATCCAGTCCGGATCACCATTGAGCTGTTTGAGCAGCGGGGTGGGTGTGGTCTGTCTAAGGTCGGCAATCTTTCGGACGGCTTCCCCCTCTTTGGCCAGCCGGTGACTTGGTTTGGGTGTATCCTCCTCCTTGATGATGCGCAACATTTCGGTGGGAGAAAGATGGCTGTAAGCTTCATCGGCGAGGGGCAAGTGGCCGGTAAGCAACTCATAGAGAACAATCCCAAGGGCATAAACATCTGAACCGGTATCGACATCGAGGTGCTCGGCTTGTTCAGGGCTCATGTAAGCAGGGGTGCCTAATATCATGCCGGCCCTTGTTTTCTTGCGGTCACTTTCACCCAAGGTAATTGCGATACCGAAATCGATGATCTTGGGTACGGGTTTGGCAGTATCGAGGGTGACCAAGATATTGGAGGGCTTCAGGTCCCGGTGGATGACCCCGCGACGGTGGGCGTGTTGGACACCGTCACAAACCTGAAGGAAGAGATGCAGGCGTTCTTCAAGGGTTGACTTCTCCCGATCGCAATAATCGGTGAGGGGTAATCCGTTAATGAACTCCATGGCAAAGAAGGGGCGACCATCCTCGGTACGTCCGGCATCGTAGACATGAGCAATATTGGCATGGTTCAACAGGGCCAGGGCTTGATACTCATACCGGAAACGGGCCAGGAATTCTTCCCGGTCCAGACCAAGATTGATAACTTTCAAGGCGACTTTTCGCTTGACGGGTTCAGTCTGGCCGGCCGCGTAAACGGATCCCATCCCACCCTTGCCAAGACATTTGTGGATGCGGTAGGGGCCGATGGCGCGGGGTAAAGGGGAGGCGCCGGTATTCTCTTGGATGACATCGACCATGTCCCTCACCGCGGGGCCTTCTAAAAAACTACCGGAACGATCGTGGTAGTAAAGCAGTGATTCCACCTCGGCTATAAGTGATTTGTTTCCTGCACAGGCTTTCTCCAAGGCAGCGCTTCGCTGCTTTTCATCAAGGTCACGGACCTTCTCAAAAATATCCTGTACTTCCTGCCATTGTTTGGTATTCATGGGTTTATCCAGCAATATACCTGTAGAGCCAGGCCTTGGCGAGCAACCACTCGCGCTTTACCGTCGCGACGGAAATTTTCTGTACCAATGCGGTTTCCTCGATAGTAAGGCCCGCGAAATAACGCAATTCAACCAGTTGGCTTTTTCGCGGATCGATACTCTCCAATTCCTTGAGTGCTTCATCCAGTTTGATGAGATCTAGGGAAGTCTTCTCGGCCAGGTCATAAATCTCATCGATGACCAGGTCTCGTTCCTTGCCTCCCCTCTTCCGTGCTTCTTTTTTGCGAAGGTATTCGATGAGGATATTTCGCATCAGGCGGGCAGTGATGCCAAAAAAATGGACACGGTCTTCCCAGCGAATATCCTTTTGCTCCACAAGTCGGATGAAGGCCTCATTGACAAGCTCCGTTGCCTGAAGTGTATGATTATGCCTTTCTTTTCTCAAATAGGCTCTGGCTATCTTTTTCAACTCATCGTAAACCACCCGGATCAATTGTCCCCGGGCATTCTCATCACCGTCCTGCCATTCGCGAAGCAAATAGGTAATGGCCTCCCTTTGGTAGGGGTCGTCACTGGTGGCAATCATAGGACCCTCCCTCTCTTGCCTACCCCGCATTTCATGAAAGAAATGCGGGTTACGCGCTCCATTGGAAATGCCCATGCTGGATTCATTTTAATGCTCCTATGTTAAATGTGCCATTGGTTATAGAAATTTGGACATGTTTCTTAGTAGCCACGCTCTGGCAATGGCCCATTCCCGCTTCAATGTTGCGATCGATATTTCCAAGACCTGTGCGGTCTCCTCGATGGTCAAACCCCCGAAATAGCGCATTTCCACAATCCTGCATTTGCGTTTATCGAATTTTGCTAAAGCCTCCAGGGACTGGTCCAAAAGAACCAGGTCCAGTGTGCGATCCTTTGTAAAACCGTCAATATCCTCCAAGTAGATCCGATCCACGGTACCACCTCGTTTGTCCGCGTGGTATTCACGAGCATAATCTACCAGGACCTGCCGCATGATCCGGGCGGTGATACCAAAGAAATGCGAACGGTTCTGGTAGTCCATGCCCTTTTGGGAACTTAGGCGTAAATAGGCCTCGTTGACCAGAACTCCAGTGCGAAATGTATGATGACGGCGTTCTTTTTTCAAGCGGCTTCGTGCAATGATGCAGAGCTCATCGTATACCAGGGCCATCAGTTGGTTCAAGGCCTCCTGGCTTCCATCACGCCAGGCATTGAGTAACAAGGTTACATCCTTGGGTTGGGTCTTCTCGGTGGGCGCCTCTTTGGACATCATTCCGAAACTCTCGACACGCGGAACCAGGATTCTCAGTTCCGGTGTTTTTGTTAGGATGGTGTACTTTAAGCGAAGGGGGGTGGGGAGGAGCATGGGACTCCTCCCCCAGGGTAATGCAGAACAAAGGTTTTAGGGAGCCAACGAGTGGAGCCCAGCACCCAACCGGGTTACGATCCCGGCGAGAATTGCAGAGAACTCTCGTAACTCCATAATACAGAATGGGTTCCGTTGATGGTTTGCTTCGGATGGTTGAAGATCCGAAACAAATACAAGTCCCCCTACTCTTACATGCGAAAAAAAGTCGGAAAATGGCTCAAAAAAATTGATTTATTTTTCTAACCCTCCGAAAACCCATGGATCTTCCCATCTTATCGTTCCTTTCTTTCGAAAAATTAAATCCTATTTGGAAAAAATTCACATAGCCCATGAGGCCGGCCCGAAACCCAATACCAGAATCTCCCCCTAAAAGTGGGCGCCCGGCCACTTCCTTGGATAAAACCCTGGAAGGACAGGAAAAAGGGATCTTGGACCTGGGTAGACTCTAAAAAGAAAAAAGGCGGTGCTCTCGGAAAGCACCGCCTATCTTCAGGGTTGGGTTTGTCGGCTTGTTTATTCGATCCAGGCTCGGGCTTCGATTTTGCTACCCGTGATGGTCAGCAGGTCCTGGCCCCGGAACTCGAGCAGTGTATCGATTACTTTGTCGAAATCCGGGTGTTCCTGGCCTAGCAGAGCATCGGCCAGGGCGAGAGGAATGGTTACATTGATGTCTTCTCCATCCTCATCGACCTTGATGACGATATGGGTTTCGGTTGTCGCGACCTGAACCGATTTGTCCCCATCCTTGATACTTACGTATTCGTTGGGCCCTGCATTCTTGACCTCCTGCCAGATAGCTCTCAAGTCAATTTCGTTGTCATGGAGTTCTACCTCGTTCAGGGCATTGTCGATCGTGGGTTTCAGGGCTTCCAGCATCCCAAAAGGCAGGCTGATTTTGACTTCCGTGGGTGTTTCACCGCTGGAAAAATCCTTGAGTTCGAATTTGATAAAGGGGTCCGCCGCCAGGGCAAAAGAGGCGGTCAGCAGCAGAGTGAATGCGGCAAGTATTTTCTTTTTCATGGTTGGCCTCCGTTTATTCTTTCTCGTCCTCGGTCACCAGTGAAACGCCGTCCTTTGGAAAAGGTTTATCTAAAATAGAGAAATTACCGATTTTTTCCTATCCATGTTATCCGGGTGTGCCCGGATCCTCGTTCAGGGGTTTCGGTACATGGGCAACAACAAAAAAAGACGGCGTTCCCGCGCGCGGAACACCGTCTTTGTGGGGGATTGTGAAATGGTGGTTTATTCGACCCAGGCCTTGATTTCCACATCGTCACTAGAGACGTTGAGCAGTTCCTGGCCCTGAAGGTCGGCCAATGCCTGGAGGACTTGATCAAAGTCAATCTGGTCCCCGGAGAAGAAGGCATCGCCGAGAGCTAACGGCAAAGTTATGTTTACTTTTTCTTCATCTTGGTCGACTTTTATGACAATATTGGTTTCCGTGGTGGACACGGCGACCGTGCCTTCATTGCTACTGACATTCACGTAATCGTTGGGGCCCGCATTCTTCACTTGCTGCCACAAGGATTTCAGGTCCACGTCCCCATGGCCGGCAAAGTCCATATCCTTGAGTGCATCTTCAATCGTGGGTTTCATGGCTTCCAACAACCCGAAAGGGATGCGTAATTGTATCTCGGTGGGGCTCTCGGAATTGGCATGCTCTTTGACTTCGAGTCTCAGCATGGGCTGGCTGGCCAGGGCGAATTGAGCCGTGAAGATTGCGATGGTAAAGATGGTGTTGAAGATGGACTTTTTCATGTGTTGCCTCCCAATTTTTTTTCAACCTCTGTCGCTCCTTGAAACGGGCCTGAATGAAATCGGTTTATCGAAAAAATAAATAGCTTACCCTTGCGGTTCTTTCTGTACAAAATAATCATTCGAGTCCGGCTCATGAGGCATGATGAGAAATGACCCTTTTTTTCGTTTATCATTCTCTACACCCTGAGTTTTAGGATAGAATGGCCCATTCCTTAGGTTAAAGGAGCCACACCCATGTTTGTCCTCAATCTTGTAACCATTGCCCTTGCCGGTTATCTTCTGGGCTCGGTTCCTTCATCTATTTGGATTGCCAAAAAAGGTTATGGAATTGACATTCGCGAACATGGCAGCGGTAACGCGGGTGGGACCAACGTGTTTCGCGTACTGGGCTGGAAGCCCGCGCTGATAGTGGGTATCTTCGATATCGGCAAAGGTTTTGTAGCCACCTTCTTTTTCTCCCGTATCCTGTTCGCTCCAATGGAAATCGAGCCGGTCTACCTCCAACTCCTGGCCGGATGTTCCGCTGTCTTGGGCCATTGTTATACCGCTTTTGCCGGCTTTCGAGGAGGCAAGGGGGTGGCCACAGCGGGCGGCATGTTGATTGCCATCTTCCCCACCGTTTTGCCCATATGCCTGTTGGTCTTCGTGATCGTGGTTCTTGTGACACGCTATGTGTCCCTGGCCTCGATGTCTGCCTCCGTCACTCTTCCCATCGGCCTGATGGTTCTCCGTTTCGCGTTTGGCACGGAGGTTCCCATGCCCCTATTCGTGCTGGCGTTTGTCGTACCTGTTTTTATTTTCTACACCCATCGAGCCAATATCGGCCGGCTCTCGAGTGGTACCGAAAACAAAATCGGGTCCGAACGCGCTTGATTTGAAGTATAATGCCTGATATGGGTTGGCAGAGATAGCCTGCCTGAGATTGGTTAACTCTTTTTGGTTCCGAGGTGATGTATGGATATTGTTCAGGTACTGGAGGAACAAGATCATACCGGGGCCAACTTGTCGGGTTGTTCTCTGGGTGGTTGTAACCTGAAAGGCAAAAACTTCCGTGGTGCCGATTTGTCTAATGCCCATCTGGGCAACGCGGACCTGAGTGGTGCAGACCTACGCAATACCAACCTGTGTAATGCCAACCTTGGCGCGGCCAATCTTACCGGTGCCGATTTGCGGTATAGCGACCTCCGAGATGCCAATCTCAGTGATAGCATCCTGAATGGTGCCGATCTCAGGGAAGTCATCGGCTTGAACCTCACCGCGCCGCTGCCGGTCTCCTCGTTTGTAAAACCCATCCACCTGGAAGAAACCGATGAGTTTGCCAATGCCAAAAAACATGGATACTTTCCCATCTCCTATTGGGGCAAGGCCTATGCCCTGGCGGATGGTAGTACTCTTTACAAGAGTTCAGGCGCCTGGCAGGCACTGAAGGCCCGGCTGGGAGATGCCATTTTCGGAGATCGCAAAACTTTTTCCGAAGTCCGCCTGGTCAAACAATACAAACACTACTCCCAATGGGCCTACATGGTTTCCAAAAAGGGTTTTGAGCGTATTGCGGCGGGAGTTGGAATCCAGATCAGGCAGAAAGAATGCTGAGCGGGCACCATCCCAGCCGGTCCGATTTGGGAGGGGGAGCCCCGTGAATAAGTGTTGGAAATTCGACGGACTCCTGGTTCAGGATGGCTGGCTTGAAAACGCCCGCGTCCTTACAGATGAGCGGGGCAGGCTTGTCGCCATCAACCCACAAATCTGTGACGCTGTTGTTGAAACAGTGCGCGGTTACGCCATTCCCGGCTTTCAAAATGCACATTCCCACGCGTTCCAGTACGCGATGGCGGGTCTGGCGGAACATCTTCGCGATGACGAAGACGATTTCTGGAGCTGGCGGCAGGCCATGTATGCCCTGGCCCTTTCCATTTCTCCGGGTGACTTGGAACATATTGCAACCATGCTCTATGCGGAGATGCTGCGTCAAGGCTTTACCGCGGTGGTGGAATTCCACTACCTCCACCACGACCGCGATGGCCGGCCTTTCGAGCAACCCGCGGCCATGGGAGAAGCCCTCGTTGCCGCGGCCCGGACAACTGGTATTCACCTCACTCTCATTCCCATCTTCTACCGTACCGGCGATTTCGATACACTTCCCCTACCTCAACAGCGCCGCTTCCTTTCTCGGGACGTTGATGCCTATTTCCAGCTTCTTTCCGCGACTGGCCGCGCCATATCGAGGTACGAACGCTGCCGTCTCGGCGTGGGGATCCATTCTCTGAGAGCAGCCACACCGGAAGATATTCGGGCGGTATTCGAGAGTGCCGACAAGGATGCCCCGTTCCACATGCACATTGCCGAGCAACAGAAAGAAGTGGACTCTTGCCTGGTTTACCTGAAAGCCCGACCGGTCCAGTGGCTTTTGGACAATGCACCCATCGATGGTAGGTGTCACCTGGTGCACGCTACCCACCTCACTGGAGGAGAAGTCGAGGGTATTGCAGCCTCGGGTGCGAGTGTGGTTTTGTGTCCCTCGACAGAGGGTAACCTGGGAGACGGATTCTTCCCCCTTCGCGACTTGATGCAGGCCGGTGGTTTCTGGTCCATCGGGACTGACAGCAACGTGGGGCTCAGCCCCATGGAGGAATTGCGTTGGTTGGACTATGGCCTGCGCTTGGGTCTGCAAAAGCGCAATTCTCTTTGTCATAAACGCGGTGAGGATAGCGGTACCATCGCTTTTCACCAGAGCCTGATGGGCGGCCGCCGTGCTATGGGCCAACCTGAGACGACCTACTTTCGAGAAGGTGACCCCTTTGATGCCTTGGTGCTACAGCGAGACCATCCCCTGCTCGGGTCCACCTCTCCCAATCGTCGCCTGGCCACCTTGATTTACGCCACCGACGGAACCGCCCTTCTGGGGACCATCACCTCGGGTCGCTGGGTGGTCCGGGATCAGGCCCATTTGCGGGCTGAATCCATCACCAGGGCCTTTTCTAAAACCATGAAAACCCTGGCGAACCGGCTTTAACCCGGTGTGCCATTCCCAAGTATTGCTATAATCCCCATCTCGAGGAGTTGTTGATCATGTTGGAAATTTATACCATGCCGGTCGGGCCCTTTCAGTGTAACTGCTCCATTCTCAGTTGTCCGGAAACACAGGAAGCCGTGGTCGTAGATCCGGGTGAAGAAGGTGAGCGTATTGTGGCTCTGGTCCGCAAGAAAGGCTACCGGGTAAAGTACTTGCTCCACACCCATGCCCACGTGGACCATATTGGTGGTACACACGAGGTCAAACGGCAATTGGGCGGTGAAGTGGTTCTGCATAAAAATGATCTTTTTCTCTACGATCAGGCGGAATTCCAGGCCCAAATGTTCGGGCTCCATTGCACCGAACCGCCACCCGTGGACCATTTCATGGAAGATGAGGAAGATTTTGCCTTCGGTACCTTCCAACTCAGGGCCTTATTTACACCGGGTCATACTCCGGGCAGTGCGAGTTTTTCCATCGAGGCAGGCACTGAACAGTACCTGTTCGCGGGGGACACCCTCTTTCGGCGTAGCATCGGGCGAACGGACCTGCCCGGAGGAGATCCTCACCAGATAACCAAGTCTATCAAAACCAGGTTGTTTACCTTGGACGGGGATACCATTGTCATTCCGGGTCATGGGCCCGGTAGCACAATCGGTGAGGAGAAGTACGAGAACCCTTTCGTTGGTCTGCGGGCCTGATAAAGGACCGCCCCTTCAAGCTGGTTGGGCTGAGTTCCCTCAGGCGGTGACCGACAAACCCATGGAGGGGATGGAACCGCTATTGTTTCGACCCAGGATATTGTAGGTTGAGGTGCTCTTGGGTAGGAGAGGCTTTTCCTGCTCTTCAGTTGCCTGTCCCTCTCCCGCGGACGCCGGGGAAGTTTTTTCCCTACCGCCAGTTTCACCGATTTTGCCGGGTCCTCCTTCCTCACTCAGGGTTTGCTGTTGTTCCATCATCTCTTTCTGGGCGTCGAGTTTCATTTTATTGGCCCGGGCGGCCACCTGACGGTCCGCGCCGCTGGGTTCCGCGGGCGCAAGCGCGGCGCGCTTGACTCGGTCTGCCCGAGCAATGGTAGCCTCGGGATTATTAGGGATGGAGCTGACATCGATATCTACATGTCCACCAACGGCGTATTGCTTTTCATCCGGGCCCCGTTGAAAGTCGAATTTGGCCGGCCCCTTGGCCAGTCCTCCGGCCGCCGTGATGTGGGCCTGCTCGTGAGCTCGTACTTCTCGGTCCCGGGCTTTCAGCCTCTTGACCTGGTCCTTTTCCGATTCGTCAAGTTTATCGGGGGCCTCTTGCTTCTCTGCTTTCTCATCTGTCTTCGCAGCCTCTTCACCCTTCTTTGCTTTATCTGTTTCCGGGTTTTTTTCCGTCACGGTAACTGATGCAACTGCGTCTCTCTCCTGTCCGGCGAGAGCCTGCTCGCCCAGTACTCGGGCTTCAGGGCTAATGGTCACACGGTCACCGTCTTCACCAACATCATCATTCACGCCCCCTTCTTCGGCCTCTCCAAGAAACGGGGTGACAGGTGAAGGTGTGTTGCCCGGCGGCGTACTGCCAGGCACATCTCTGTCCGGTAAAAGTGGTGGGGTGACGCCTCCCGAGGTTTCCTGTGTAGACAGGGGATCGGGCTTGGCTGAAGATCCAATAACCCCGATTGACTGAATCAACGGGCCACCGGATGTACTCAAAGGAAAGGTATTTGCCAAACTCGTCATCAGAAAGACCTCGTGGTGAGAAAAGAACTTTCTCCATGTGCCAAACTTATCGGTCCGATCACCCCGTTTGTCCAGCCCCATTTGGCATGATAATTATTTTTTCACAAAAGTACCGTGGTTTCACAGCTTCTCGTAACGTGCATCTCATTGAAAACCAATTGCTTGATGCTGATGAGCCGGAAAGGCCATCCCGTAGGTCCCCTTCCCGTTCTCCTTCCGGAAACCGAACAAAAAAATGGGGCTGACCTCAAATGGAGTGCTCCCAAGGATTATTTTGTTCCGGAACAGGGATCAGTCACCTTTCGTGACCCGAATCAGTTCATCGATGGTCACCATCCCAGCGAGCAATTTCTTGATGCCGGCCGTGCGCAAGGTATCCATTCCGTTGGCGACCGCTTTTTCCTTGATTTCAGTTACACTGGCGCCGAAGATAATCATATCCTTGATTTCCTGATCAAGGGGCAAGACCTCGTAGAGGGCAACGCGGCCCTTGTAACCGGAATTGCTGCAGGTATTGCAGCCGCTCCCTTTTTTGAATTCTGCGTCTTTAATGTCTTCAGGTTTGAGTCCCAATCGTTCCAGAACACCGGAAGTGATCTCGGTGGGTTGGGCACAATCCTTGCAAATTTTCCGGGCCAGGCGTTGGGCCAGAATCAAATTGGTGGCTGAGGATACCAGGAACGGCTCAACACCCATGTTGACAAGACGGTTGACCGTAGAGGGTGCATCGTTGGTGTGGAGTGTGCTCAGGACGAGGTGACCGGTCAAAGCGGCTTTGATGGAAATTTCCGCTGTTTCGAAGTCACGGATCTCCCCGACCAGGATGGTATCGGGATCCTGGCGGAGGAAAGAGCGGAGGGCGGAGGCAAAATTGAGGCCAATGTTCTCGGCCATCTGAACCTGGTTGATGCCCACGAGGTTGTACTCGACCGGATCCTCCGCAGTCATGATATTTGTATCTTCTTTATTCAATTCGGATAGGGCGGAATAGAGAGTCGTGGTTTTGCCGCTCCCGGTTGGGCCCGTAACCAGGACCATCCCCCAGGGCTGCATAATCGCCTGACGGAATTGGCCGAGGGCTTGCTCCTCGAAACCCAGCTTGGTCATGTCCAGTTGCAAATTGGATTTATCCAACAAACGAAGGACTATTTTTTCACCATAAAGGGTTGGAAGGGAAGAGACCCGGAAGTCCATTTCCCGATTCTTGCCGATCTTCAACTTGATCCGGCCGTCCTGGGGCAGTCGCCGCTCGGCAATATCCAATTGGGACATGATTTTGAGGCGAGAAAGGACCGGGCCCTTGATCTGGACCGGCAGGGTCATGATCCTTCTCAGAACACCGTCGAGCCGGTAACGGACTCGAACCATCTTTTCGAAAGGCTCCAGGTGGATATCGCTGACCTTCATCTGAATGGCTTTAAGCAAAATGCCGTTGACCAGTTTGATGATTGGGGCGTCCACGTTCGGATTAAGGCTTTCCTCCTCGCTAGCCTCGATCACTTCGACATCGTCAATCGCGCCGGAGACGAGGCTGCTGAAGTCCTCGACATCCATGAAATCCGTCTCTTCTTCTTCCTCTTGGAAGCCGATCTCCTCATCATCGTGAAAGTTAAGGAAACCTGCCGCATCGGCGGCTTCGTCCACTGCCTCACCCGTTGCGGGGTTGACACCTGTCATACGCGTAATTGCTGTTTCCGGTGTGTTTCTGGCAATGCCGAGTACCCGCTCGATCTCCTCCCGCTTGGCCACTACCATTTCGATGTTGTAGCCCGTAATAAACTTCAATTCATCGGCCGCGAAGATATTGGAAGGATCACTTGTCGCCACGGTAATGGTTGCACCACGACGACTGATGGGTACGATGGTATGTTTTTTCAACACCTTCTTGGGGATGAGTCCGACCAGTGAGGGGTCGATATCCCTGGAACCAAGGTCGACCACGGGAATGATCTCTTGTGACACGAACCGCTCCTTTTTCTCCGTCTCTTACATCTTAACCTTTATTGGTTGGATTCGGAACGATGAACTGCACCGAATCTCTCGAGCCAAAAAAACCAGCCCCCTCCGGGCAGGGTGACCAGATGGTCCTTATGTTGTGTAACTCTTTTTTTTATCAAGCTATTGGCACGCTTTATCGACACAAATCATTCACCTTTAATCCTTTTCCATATTGGAACCGACATTTTTTTCTTATAAACACCTATCCACTCGACTCACTGAAGGTTTTGCAGCAGGACCGCACTCTCCTCTGTAAGGTCCAGGAATTCCAGTTGTGTGACATAACAGTCTTCACCATCTTTCTTGGAAGCATGGATGATCCTGCTGTTGACTTCCACATTTTCATTGCCCACCTCTAACAAGAGATACCACTCCTCATCCATATCCAGGAGTTCCGGACTTTCAACGAGGATGCCATCCCGGGTCAGCTCCTTGATATGGGTAAAACAGGCCCGGTCCCAAAACCCAATCCGTTCCCTATCCTGTCAATCCTGTCTAAAAAACCATCCGCCGAACATGGCCCGGTCCCAAAACCCAATCCGTTCCCTATCCTGTCAATCCTGTCTAAAGGGGAGAGTCAAAAATTGTATCTACGCGTCCCGGACTACGCGTCCCGGACTACGCGTCCCGCTATGGTGAGGATGATTTTTTCTTGTGGAGGTAGAGGCGATGGGTTCGGAACAAATTGAGGAT
>JACLAC010015008.1_pt1 | contig 21570 bp, 20 predicted proteins | sample 8027881 | NCBI WGS metagenome assembly JACLAC01 (sample SAMN15725517, study PRJNA655200) | protist metagenome | isolation source: fluorescence activated cell sorting (FACS) single amplified genomes of... | place: Spain: Blaines Bay Microbial Observatory, Mediterranean Sea | collected 2016-01-19 | reverse complement strand
GGACAACTTCCGCTTCATCGATGCGATTTTAGTATTGACAGGTGGTGGTCCTGCTAACTCAACAAAGATTCTTCCAACCTACTTATTTGATGTGTCTTTCCAGTTTTTCAAATTAGGTCGGGGCGCGGCAATCGCACTGACTCTACTATTTGTCACAATTATACTCGGATTGATTCTCGTGAAGGTGTTCGAGAGTCCTGCGGGCAAAGTAAATCGGGAAGGATCTTAATAAGATGGCATCATCTGACATTGTCCAATATAAGACACCAGCTAGGAAAGCTGTTGATATTCTTGTCGGGGTCTTTCTAACAATATACCTCATCTGGACGCTACTGACGTTTGTGATGATGTTTGTTTCATCTTTCAAAGATCTGTTGGAGGCTTTCAAACTTCCAGAAATTGGAGATTGGTTGGGTGTCACTTTGTTTTTTGATTTCACTCCTACATTTCGCCATTACGAAAATCTTTTTTTAGATAAGAATTTTGGCAAATATATGATGAATAGTATCATTTCCGCAGGGGGCTCCGCGCTTATCTCCGTAGTGTTAGGTTCAATGTGCGCTTATGCCCTCTCAAGGACTGAATTTCGCGGTAAGAAGGATCTGCTGTTCTGGATTATTTCCACCAGAATGGCGCCGGTTGTAGCGGTAATGGTTCCACTCTATGCGATCTTCAGGAACTTCGAATTAGTTGGGACTTTGCCAGGGCTGATTCTGGCTTATACGACCTTTAACCTTCCGTTTGCGATTTGGATTTTAAAAGGCTTCTTTGACAACGTGCCCTACTCTATTGAAGAGGCACAGATGTGCGATGGTGCAAATCGATTTGAAGCTTTTGTGTCAATTTTACCGCTTGTTGCCCCTGGAATTGGAGCCTTCTTAATACTATGTGTCCTTTTTGGTTGGAACGATTTTTTGTTTGCCTCCATAATCGGATCGGGAGGTGCTAAGACTCTTCCAGTAGCAACAGTTGAGCTTGTTCAACCACAGAATATCCAATGGGGAAAAATAATGGCAGCTGGTGTTGTAACAACCGTTCCAATGATGTTTCTTGGGTTGCTGGTACGTCGTTATCTTGTAACTGGCCTGACCATGGGCGCTGTCCGCGAATAATCTTCAACTAATCTGAAAACATGGCATCTGTTTCAATCAAAAATGTCTGGAAATACTACGGGGAAACTGCCGCAGTCAAAGACCTTAATCTTGAAGTCTTAAATGGAGAATTCCTATGCGTATTGGGTCCATCGGGATGTGGTAAATCCTCTAGTTTAAGAATGCTGGCGGGGTTAGAACATATTTCTTCAGGTGATATTCATTTTGGTGATCGTCGAGTGAATGATTTACCACCTAAGGAGCGGGATATTGCAATGGTTTTTGAAAACTATGCGCTCTATCCGCACAAGACTGTTTTCGACAACATAGGAAACGCCCTCAAACTGCGCAAAGTTGATCCAAACACAATTCAGCAGAAAGTTGAAAGAGCTGCTGAAATGCTGGAAATCAAGCATCTGCTTCAAAGAAAACCAATGGAGCTTTCAGGTGGCCAGAAGCAAAGAGTGGCGATTGGGCGTGCGATCGTGCGGGAACCGGAGTTGTTTCTGTTTGATGAGCCCATTGCTCACCTGGATGCCAAGCTCAGAGCTCACATGCGAGGAGAACTGAAGATTCTTCAGAGAAAACTCGGGACTACGATGGTCTATGTGACTCATGATCAGATGGAAGCTCTTTCGATGGCGGATCGTGTTGCGGTCATGCACGAGGGAGTTTTGCAGCAATACGGAACACCCCAAGAGATTTATCACAAACCGGTGAATGCTTGGGTTGCTGGTTTTGTAGGCGAACCACCCATGAATTTTCTAGACTGTGAGCTAGTCCAAGAGAATGACGCTATTCAGTTGAAACATTCTACCTTCTCAGTGTCTCTTCTTCCTGAACAAGCGAGTATCATCAACAGCGCAAAGCTTGAACGCAAAGTTCAGCTAGCGATTCGTCCGGACGAGATTCACATCAACGGAAAGCAATCAGCTGAGTCAATCAAAGCTGAGGTGAAGATCACAGAGCCTCTTGGAGGAGATATGCTGGTTGATACCACAGTTGGTAAGGAAAAAGTCTTGGTCAAAACGAAACCAGATTTTACTGCTTCGATGGGAGAGGATTGTTTCCTTAGCTTCGACAAACAGCGCTGGCATGTCTTTTCAAGTGAGACAGGATTAGCTTTCTTTTAGGGCCAGTCATCAATTAAGCCAAATGACAGCCACTATCCACTAGATATTCCTTAGAAAACATGGCTCGTATATAGAAATGGATGTCAATCCCTTGGTATTGTTTCAACTTAGCAAAGAAGTTCTGAATTAGGTTATGTAGGGTGTCGCAACTCAAAATCTTCTCTGAGTTGCGACTTTTTTTACTCTTCCAGAAGGAGTCGTCAAATATCAGTGGTTTGAACCTCCAATAAACATCTCCACCGTTAACTTAACAGCTTGGGATTTTGCTCACCTACAAGCTCAGTTCAGTCTCGAACGGCAACATCACCTGCACTTGCTTCAATCTGCCCAGCTGCCTCATCCGGAACCGGAATAGTCATTATCTATTGCCATGTTTTCCAGATTCCCATCTCTTTTCTAGCTTCTCACTGATCTTCATTCGTTGTTCTGGGGTCAGTATCGTATGGAGGCTAGTGAAACCTTGAGCCAATAATGGCAGCTTGGATTTCACTTCAGACCATCTTACATCAAGCAAGGCTTCAATATCCTGTACATTCACTGAGTCCTGCTGCATCTGTTCGTAAATCTCCTCTCTAATTTCTTTATGCTGCTGCTTAATTTCCGCTGCTTTACTTCGTAAAGTGTTGATTAGATTGCTTATCTCTCTTTCTTGGAGATCATCAAGGTCTAGTGCGATGGACATCCCGAATACGATACGAGATGTATTTGAAGATTGCAGACGCTCAAAATGATTGGATTCCAAACCTTTGGACATTCGCTCTTTTACCTTAGTGCGTTGTTCAGGAGTCAGCATCTTATGAAATTCAGTGAATTTTTGTGCTAACGCTGGCAACTTGGCATGAACAGAAGCCCATTTGGCTTCAAGCAGAGCAGTTAGATCCTCCGCATTTACTTCGTCTTGCTGCATCTGAGCAAGCATCTCTTCTCGCAGTTGCACCCGAATTTCCTTGAGTAACTCCAATTCAGGGCGAGCGTTATCAACAACCCTGGCCATTTCACGCGCCTGCGCATCATTGAGATCAAGTGTGCTGGATGTTTCTGAAACAATATCGGATGTGCTCCTTGAATCTGGCTGGCCACAACCCACCAAAAGGGTTGCTGATGTAACCGCAATTAGCAAAGACTGCCTAATTGTTTTGAAAGTTTTGCATGCTGACATTGCGCTTCTCCTAAAGTAGCGTGATTTAATTTCCCATAGGTTCTATCAGTAGAACCTCTCGGGGCGATGAACTGAGGATTAGTATAGAAGATAAATCTTTCACCAACCTTTCCTTAACCTTACAAAATAGTAAGGTTAAGGAAAAGGCTTCCAGATTGGATTAGCCGAGCTAAACTCATTCAGTATTTTCATTATTGGGAGAGGCTTCAATGAAACTACTTTTGCTTGAGGACGACCCCAAAGTCGCTGATTTCATCTCAAAAGGTCTAAGAGAAGCTGGGTTTGTTGTCGAGCATACTGCGCAGGGTGAGATTGCTCTGAGCTTAGCTCAATCGGAAATGTATGATGTGGCAGTACTAGATGTTATGGTTCCGGGCTTGAGTGGGCTTTCCGTAGTTCAGACACTGCGAGAGCAGAAAAATCCAATTCCTGTTCTTATTCTCAGTGCCAAGCACACATTGAAAGATCGGGTGAGTGGAATTGAGTTGGGAGCGGACGATTACTTGACCAAGCCTTTTTCCTTCACAGAATTGCTTGTCCGCGTACAAGCTCTGATCCGACGTAACTCCTTAAATGTGGAACCAACTACCCTCCAATATGCAGACTTGGAGATGAATCTGCTAAGCCGGGAAGTGATCCGCTCCAAGCATCTTCTCCAATTACAGCCACGCGAATTCAGCTTGCTAGAATACTTTCTCAGGTATCCAGGTCGAGTACTGTCCAAAACATTTATTTTAGAGCATGTCTGGGATTATGATTTTGATCCTCAGACAAATGTAGTTGATGTGCTGATTTCACGTTTGCGCAGCAAGGTAGACAGAGACTTTGACACCAAACTGATCCATACACTTCGAGGCGTGGGATATGTACTTAAGCTTTGAACGCTTGAGGCCCCGGAGTTTTCAGGCGCGGATGACTATCTTTGGTATTCTACTTTTCTTTTTCTCAGCCTTGTTAGTAGTTGGGTTCTCTGGATTTTTTCTTCACAGAGAGTTTGAGTCTAGACTTCAGCAAAGCATTCTCGGGCAACTGGAGCGCTATTCGAATCTACATCTACAGTCTAAAGCTTTGCTTTTGTTGACCTTGCAACAGGAGGACGATCAGAATCGAATGCGTGGCACTTGGCTCCACTGGCAAGAAGATCAAGGAGTCCTATGGGAAACCATCCCGGCAAACTGGGAACAAGATCCCACAAGAATGAGGTTCCTTCTGCAAACTCACTTGGTCTCTGGTGATGAATGGAGTCGAATGCCTTCCAGGCATCTTGAGCTGTCGAGCAAAAGCCCACCTGAGGATTATCATAACCTAGATCTTGAAGAGGAAATTCTGATTACTGCACGTGTTCTTTCAGATGGCTCGGTGTTGGCCATCGGAGAGTCACATGCCTTCACACAACTTCAGATAAAACTATTCAGACGCAGAGTTTTTAGGATTCTTCTGGCTGTGGGGATTGTCAGTATATTGGTGGGCTGGTTTTTTACACGAAAAGCTCTGCGACCCATCCAAGATCTGGTGGAAACAACTGAAACGATAGCTGCAGGAAGCTTAGACGCACGTGTCCCAGAGCCCAACACTTCAGGTGAACTGGCTAAACTTACGCGGCTCTACAATGAGATGTTGGAACGTATTGAACACCTGGTTACGACCATGAACGAGTCACTTGATAATGTAGCTCATGATCTGAGAACTCCCCTAATGCGTTTGCGTAACTCGATAGAGATGGCGATCACCAACGAGACCGCATCGGTAGAAGAACTCAGGGATACTTTACTGGATGTTGCTGAAGAAGCAGAGCAGATCCAATTACTGTTGACTGCATTGATGAATCAGGCTGAAGCTGTAGCTGGAACCATGCGTCTGCGTAAGGAACTGATAGACATAAATGTATTGACGCAGGGGGCTTGTGAGCTCTATGAGATGCTCGCTGAAGAAAAGCAAATTAAACTGCGAAAGAATTTTGCAGAAATCCCTGTGTTTCTTGAAGCAGATCCAGTTAGGTTGCGTCAGGCTCTTGGAAACCTTCTTGACAATGCGATTAAATTTACTCCTGAAGGAGGACACATAACCGTGAGCATCCTCTCTGAGTCCAACGTGGTAAATATAGAAATCAAGGACACTGGAGTCGGTATCTCTGAGAGTGAGCAGCTCAGAATCTTTGAGAGGCTCTACCGTGGAGATCAAAGCAGAGGTTCAAAAGGGATGGGTCTTGGTCTCAGTCTTGTGAAGGGTATAATTCAAGCCCATAGAGCTGATATTCAAGTCATCAGCTCCCCTAATCAAGGAAGCACCTTTCGGATTGAATTTTTACGTCCAACATAAAAAATTATGAATTTTCAGACAGGTCTTAAATTTAGTATTTATACTACTAGGTAAATTCAGTCCTTTCTCTCAAAATTCATAGATCCGAACTTTTCAAGTAATTGGTGAAGAAAAATGGTACCTTCCCAAAAGATGGGGGTTTTATTTCTTGGTACATTTGCTGGGTAGGAAGCGCTTTAGGATTTCCAAAGGGTACTGTGGATTTTAATGTGGTGTCGCAAGAGCACTAATCTAGCGGGTGTTTGAACAGTCTTAGATCGAACACCCTAGCCCATCTAAAATTACCAGTGCTTCATATTGCCCAAGAACAGATCTTTCAACTCTCCAGGGCCAGCAGGAATAGGAGCTAGCTTTGTTACCCTGTGCTGAGGCAATGTTCCTTCCACCAAGGCGGGCACATCTTCGGGACCGTAGCCGACCGCATTAAGCCCATTTGGTAAGCCTGCTTTCTTCATCAAGTCAATCACAGCACTTGCCAAAACCTCTCCAGCATCATCCGGTGTAGCCCCACGAACATCGGTTCCCATCAACTCTGCACAGCGCAGGTGATTTTCTGGGTCTGCATTTCCTGTCCATCGAAACACAGCCGGGGCATTCAGGATCACAGACATTCCATGAGGTACGGTGGGATGATCGGGTGGGTAATTCGGAGGAACATATTCCTTGACCATACCACTGACTGGATAAGACATTCCGTGAGGCAGGTGTACACCCGCATTCCCGAAACCAATTCCAGCATACGTTGCACCCAACAGAATGTCTCCTCGGGCTTCGTCATCTTCAGGATCATCCAAAACACGCTGTAGATTTTGCGAAATCAATTTTAAGCATTCTGAAGCCCAGATTCGACTGATCGGGTTAGATCCTTGGTAAGCGGGTCGCATTCCAGGAGAATCTGGTGCGGGTCGTTGGTGATATGGCAAGGCAGTCAATGATTCAAGGGCGTGGCTGACTTGGTCAAGAGCAGTGCAGGCGGTCACCATTTTTGGAAGGCTCCGGGTGTTATCCGGATCAATGATCCCCATCAGAGGACGAAGCGATCGATGGGCGATTCCAGTCTTGGCTTCCATCGAAAGGAGATCAAAGATTGTGACCCCAGTTGTTTCGCTACCGGTTCCTGCTGTTGTTGGAATACATATCATGGGCTTGATTGGCCCTGGTACTGGTAGCCCTTTACCAATGGGAGGATTGACGTAGTCCAGGAAATCTTTTGGTGGGTGAGTCGCATATAGATTTGCTGCTTTCACTGTGTCCATACTGGAGCCTCCGCCCACACCTAAATAGCCATCAAAATTCCCCTTCTTGGCAAAATCAATAGCCTCGCGGAAAGAAACATCGGTTGGTTCCACGGAAACCCCTGAATAGATTTCGTATTCCAGTCCAACGTCCTTAAGCGAAGCTTCAACGACCTCCATTGTAGCAAGCTTGGCTACGCGAGCATCAGTACAGATCATCAATCGCTTGACGCCCATACTCTTGAAGTCACTTCCAATCTCTTTGGTGACACCTTTTCCAAACTTGATGCTGGAGGTGTCCATAGTGAATGCAGTTTCCAACTTCATTCTCAGCTCCCTTATAAAAGTTGATTATTAACATAATATTTCTGCGAATTATCAGGAACCTACAGACAATCAGCAAGCGCTATACTTTATTCGCCAATTTTGCATCCACAGAAGATTTATCTACTCACCTTCAAACTCTCTGGATTTTTCAGACACTTTTGAAAGTGAGGCTGAATATTAATAGAATTATCAAAATACCTCCCCTGATCTTGAATCAGAAATCGAATCCATCCCTTGTCATCAATATGAGGTTACTTCTTAAGCCAGTGAGATCCCCACAGAAACCAAAATTGATGATGTTTTAAAAGTATCCCAGGGAAAGAAAAACTTACGGAATCTAATTGAGAAGATTGACCTTCTCTAAAACGGCGAGTATGCAATTGGATCTGGTGACCAAGACGACTTTACAAACGTGATTTATCGGAGAAGGATGTATCGAAAAAATTTGTTACGACAAAAACTTCAAGCTGGTGAAGAACTGATCGGAACCTGGCATGAAATCCCAGATCCGGTAGTGACGGAGATCCTAAGTATGAGTGGACTCGATTTCGTGCTTGTCGATAATGAGCACGGGCCGGGTGATGTGTTGACGGTGGCAAATCAGCTCAGGGCTGCAAATGGCTCAGACACTACGTTGGTCGTTCGTATTCCCTGGAATGATCATGTGATGATCAAAAAACTGTTGGATATTGGAGTCGAGTCGATCATGGTTCCAATGGTTGAAAACGCTGAGGAAGCAGAAGCAGTAGTATCCGCTGTCCGCTATCCACCAAGAGGAATACGCGGAATTGCTCACACGGACGCAAGAGCGAGCGAGTATGGCTTCAAGGCAGATGAGTACTTGGAGACAGCTTCTGACAATACCTTTGTCATTTGCCAAGTGGAAAGTGCGAAGGCGGCAAATAACATTGATGAAATCGTGGCTGTCGATGGACTGGATATGATTTTCATTGGACCGTTTGATCTCTCAGCCAGTTTGGGAACCCCAGCCAAATTTGAGAATCCAGAGCACCAGCGTTTAATGAAAAAAACCGTTGATGCCACGAAGGCTGCGGGAAAATATTTGGGAGTCACTCCCTATGGAACAAACTCCATGGCAGATTTGTATTCACAAGGTTTTGATCTGGTCGTGAGTCTCGCTGATGTTGGAATGATTCGGGATGCTGCACGAACACTTGCAGACCAAAAACCTAAATAATTGCTCGGATAAAGCATGTCAGGACGATTAACTGATGAACACATTCTGATTACAGGAGGTAGTCGCGGGATAGGGGCTGCGATTGTCGAAAAATGCCTCCTGGAAGGGGCTAACGTATCATTTATAGATCTCGAGGGGGAGGAAGGGGAAAATCTCCTGACAAAATTAAATCAAGATAGCAAGTTACTGTTTGTTAGGGGGAACGTCTGCTCTGCTGAGGATTTGAAGAGCTGAAGTGCTGCTTCCCGAAAAAAGTTTGGTTCAATTACTGGGTTGGTCAACATTGCTGGCCGAAACTCCTATGCAGACCCAGTGACCATGACAGAGCAACAGTGGGAAGATGTTTTCGATGTTGATTTGAAAGCGGCCTGGCTTGCTGCTCGGGAAGCTTTACCAGATATGATTGCAAACAAAAGAGGGTCAATCGTAAATATCGCATCAGTACATGCCAATATGACCTACCCTAGTATGTTTCCCTATGCAGCTGCAAAGTCGGGATTGGTCGGCCTAACTCGTTCGATGGCATTGGAGGTTGGTCCACATCAGATCAGAGTTAATGCCCTATCACCTGGTTATACTGAGACATTTCTGGTGAAAGAGTTTTTTGAAAGGAATGATCCTGCACTTCGACAGAAGGTTCTCGACGTTCACCCTATGAATCGGATGGCAAAGCCTGCAGAAATTGCCAATTGCGTTGCTTTCCTGCTTTCGACTGAGGCATCCTTTGTTACAGGTGCAAACTGGATAGCAGATGGCGGCTTAACCTCTAGATTTGCTGGATGACTGAATGCGAATTGAATCTGTTGATTTCTTTTACTTGTCAATGCCTCAGGTAACGACTGAAGCAGATGGAAGCCAGGATGCTTTATTGGTGAGAATTGCTGCTGGTGGTTTGGTGGGTTATGGAGAATGTGAAGCAGCTCCATTACCTTCCATTGCTGCTTTAGTTTGCCCATTATCCCATGGATCCTGCCAACCAGTTCAGGATTCCGTGCTTGGGCAAAACATAAACAATCCCTCGGATATTCAGCGAATAAGTCAGCTCGTTGCTTATCAAAGTATGGATTTGCTCCAGGCTGCCCATACTTTCTCAGGGATCGAGATGGCGCTATGGGATCTTCTAGGTAAGTCCACAGATGCACCAGTCTGGAAACTGCTCGGTTATCAGGAAAGTTTTGCTAAAACTCCCTATTTTTCGGTCCTTTTTGGGGATGATCCGGCTATCACTTTTGAACGTGCGAAAGAAGCTCGTCAAAAAGGCTTTCAAGCAGCAAAATTCGGTTGGGGCCCAATTGGATTGGGATCGGCTTCAGAAGATCGTGAACATTTTCAAGCAGCCAGAGAAGGCCTTGGTAATGATGGACTTTTGCTCGTTGATACCGGTCAGATCTTTGGGGAAGATGTTGAGAAAGCTTCCCAAAGAATCGGGGCAATGGAGGAGGCGAATGTTCTGTGGTTTGAAGAACCTTTTCACGCTCATGCCCTAGAAGAGTATGGGGAACTTGTGAAGCGAAGTGGTAAAATTAAACTCGCCGGTGGGGAAGGTGCACATCATCCTTCGATGGCTAAGCATCTGATTGATTTTGGAAAAGTTGGTTATGTTCAAATCGACTGTGGTCGCATAGGGGGTATTGGACCAGCCAAACTAGTAGCTGATCATGCTGTGGCCAAGGGTGTCACCTACGTAAACCACACCTTCACCTCTCACCTTGCCTTAAGTGCTTCCCTTCAGCCTTATGCGGGGTTAAAAGCTCATGAAATTTGTGAGTACCCTGGCCAACCAAAATCTCTTGCACTGGACATTACCAAATCTCATTTGGCACTGGATCAAAATGGTCAAATCAAGGCACCTGAAGCTCCGGGTTTAGGGATGGAAATCAATCTTGAAGCCCTGAATTCCTATTTGGTGGATGTTTCGATTGAAGTGAATGGTCAAAATTTATATAAAACACCACAATTCGAAATTTAATATATCAAGGTGACTGTTTGCTTTTAGAATAAAAATTTTTTTGGTTTGACTCTGAAAAGATCACTCGAAGGTTCAATGGAAAAAGATCAAATAGATCAGTTCTGGAAGGAGGGCTATGTCGTTGTTGAATCAGTAGTACCAAGGGAATTGATCGAAGAAGCTAACATTGTTCTGAAGCAACTTATAGAAGCTGCCTGCAAAGTTACTTCGAGTAATTCCATCTATGATTTGAGCGATCAACATACCGAACACGTTCCTAGTGTAAGACGTATCAAGGACCCTCACCTAGTCCATCCAGTTTATGATCAAATAATGCGCTCAGAAGCTGTTCTCGATTGTGTCAGGGCCTTGTTAGGGCCTGATTTGCGGATGGAGCATAGTAAGCTGAACATCAAGCAAGCTAAAGGCGGGGAAGCGGTGGAATGTCATCAAGATTGGGCTTTTTACCCTCATTCGAATGATGACATTCTTGAAGTGGGAGTACTTCTGGAGGACTGCGACGAGGAAAATGGACCTCTATTGATGATTCCCGAATCTCATAGGGGACCGATTGAAAATCATCATCATCCAGAGGGATTTTTCTGCGGGGCAATTGATATCGAAAACGCTACTTTTGATGCAAAGAAAGCGGTTTCATTGACTGCCAAAGCTGGAGCGATCACGATGCACCACGTTCGGATGGTGCACGGGTCTAGATCAAACCAATCAAAACGGAACCGTCCAATCCTTCTCATCGGCTATAGCGCTGCGGATGCTTGGCCTCTGAGAGGAATTAGCACCATTGAAGAGTTTGAAGGTAGGATGATTTGTGGAAAAACTCACCTTCCTCGCTTGGAAAAAGTACCAGTTCGAATGCCCTACCCCCCAGCCCCTGATCAGGGATCCATTTTTGAAAACCAGCGCCTCGTAGCAGGGAAGTCCTTCCAATAACTCACTTAAAAATCCAATTAATCTAAGTTTTGGAACTCACTGCTTGTCAAAAGGTTAATTAAGTTGAAACAGAACCTTTGAAAAACCATTAACCCTTTGTCTAACAAGAATCTTGAAAAGTACTCTCAATTAATTTTTGAACGGACAGAGCATCTGCAAAATTAGCCAACCTCTTCTGCCCATCATCGAGTTGGAGTGCGACTTGATCTAGTTGCCCTGTGTACGCTCGGATGGGTTGACTCATTACAGTGTCAAGCAGCGGTTTCCAGCCGTCTGGGTTTTCAAGATAAAGTTGGTACCAGTTGTCAAAAACCAAGCATCCCTCTGATCCCAGAATTCGGTAACGAACGATATCTTGGCGAAAGCCTCCAACCCCAGCGTTAACTGTTATTGGACCAACTGAGGACTCCCATTTTCCCATAAATATATTTTCTGAATGGCCAGATTCGGGATATTCTAAAATCTGAGGGGCCCCTAGCTTGAGCTCGCCAAAGATTTCACGACTCAAGTAAGCATAGTGAGATCCGACTTCCCTCAGCATCCCCCCTTGTTCTTGTTTACCCAGCCAGGTTGCATGGGCTTGCCAAGCACGAGGCCATTTCGCAAATTTCATAATGAATTCTGCGCCGAGTAATTCTCCGATGGAGCCCGAAGCTAATTTTTCTCTGGCTACTTGCATTGAGGGAGCCCCTGAGAAAACAAAATTCACTCCTTGAAAAACGTCATGCTTTTCTATAGTTGGGACTAGATCCTCACTTTCCGAGATACTGATACCGAGCGGTTTTTCACACAGAATGTTCCAGTTGTTAGACAAGCCACTATGAACAGCCTGAGCATGGAATTTTGGTGGGGTAGAAACATAGAGAAGGTCGATTCCCTTCGTCTCCAAGAGAGTTGAAATATCTTTTGTAAGCTTGAAAGATCCTACAGGACGTTCAAAGTTATGGAGTGAATCTGTTCGAACATCAAATCCAACAACAGGCTCGAATCTTGGGTGATCCATCATATGGGTCAACATTCTTTTGCCAACCGCTCCAAGGCCAATGATCGCTGTTCGATAAATTTCTTTTGTCATGATTACAATGCCTTCAATCAGTAAGTCTGAAAATTAAAACCGAAAAAATCAAAAGGTTCCCGATGCAAGTTCCAAAAGGTATGAATCATATTTCCATCCGAGAACCTGGAGATCCAGATGTTTTGGTTTCTGATACCGGGCAAGTCCCAGAGATTAGGGATCGTGAGGTTTTGATAAAAGTTGCAGCTGCAGGCATCAATCGACCGGATGTAATGCAAAGGCAGGGAAATTACAATCCACCTCCAGGTGCCTCACAAATTCCTGGACTTGAAGTGGCTGGAGAAGTGGTTGCTGTTGCTTCTGGGGTCACTGAGTATAAAGTTGGGGATAGAGTATGCGCCTTAGTTTCAGGAGGAGGATATGCAGAATACTGCAATGCGCCAGTTCCTCAGGTTTTGCCGATTCCAGTAGGATTATCAATCGTTGAAGCTGCAGGAGTTCCTGAAAATTATTTTACCGTTTGGACCAACGTCTTTGAGAGAGGAGGACTTCAGTCGGGAGAAACAATCTTGATCCACGGCGGTTCCAGCGGTATTGGGACAACCGCTATTCAGTTGGCTCATCTTCATGGAGCAAATGTTATCACCACAGCAGGCAACGCAGAGAAATGCCGAGCCTGCTTGGATTTAGGGGCCAAACATGCCATCAACTATAGAGAACAAGATTTTGTTGATCAGGTCAGAGAAATCACTTCCGGCAAAGGAGTCGAACTAATTTTAGACATGGTCGGCGGTGATTACATCCAAAAGAATATTTCTTGTCTGGCATTAGAGGGGCGCTTGGTTCAGATCGCATTCCTGAAGCCATCAGTTAATGAAATCAACCTTGCCCCAATGATGATCAATCGACTCACTATTACCGGTTCAACACTAAGGCCAAGGACCGTTCAGCAAAAAGGGGCGATTGCTGATGAACTTCGAAAGAACGTCTGGCCTCTTTTCATGGAGGACAAACTAAAGGTGCTAGTTCACAAGACTTTCCCACTGAGCAAAGCTAACGAGGCCCATCGTCTGATGGAAGAGAGCACGCACATTGGAAAAATCATCTTAGATCTTTCCATCTAATGTTTGCACTTGGCGGATCAGGAAAGTTTACAGACCGAGGTAGGCTTTCTTGACCTCTGGATTGTCCATGAGCTCCGGACCTGTCCCGTTGATGGTAACATTTCCGTTCTCCATTACCCAGGCGTAGTCAGAGATTGAGAGAGATTTCTGGACGTTTTGCTCGACTAGCAGAACTGTGGTGCCTAATTTTTTAACCTCTGCAATCAAATCGAAAATCTGTTGAACGATGATGGGAGCTAAACCCAGAGAAGGCTCGTCGAGCATCAAGATTTTCGGTCGACTCATCAATCCCCGACTGATCGCAACCATCTGTTGTTCTCCGCCACTTAAGGTGCCTGCGTATTGATCAAGCCTCTCACGGACTCGTGGAAATAGCTCTAAAACCATCTCCATGTTTTGATCAGCTTGTTTTGCTGCGGTGGGGTTAAATGCGCCCAAGAGAAGGTTTTCTTCGACTGTCAGAGATGGAAAAAGGCGGCGTCCCTCGGGCACCATGACGATTCCCATTTCCACTCGCTCGAATGGCTTCAGTTTCTGAATAGGGCTGTTCCTAAAAAGAATTTCCCCAGTCCAAGTTTTGTTCAAACCAGCGATTGTGCGAATTGTCGTTGTCTTGCCCACCCCATTGGAACCGATAATGGTGGTGATAGAGCCCTCATCCAACTTAAGTGAGAGACCCTTGACGATTTCTATATCTTCATAACCTGAGGTGACTTGTCGTAGTTCGAGCATTGATACTTTCAGCTTATGACAGACTGTGCGTTAAAATCACTGCCTAAGTAGGCTTCCATAACCGCGGGGTTAACTGAGATCTCCTGCGGATTGCCTGAAGCTATGTTTTCACCATTATTGATGACGACGATGTGATCACACAGAGACATGATCACAGCCATCACATGTTCGACGATGACGATGGTGATGCCTGCATCCCTGACTTTTCCCAGTACCGCAATCATCTTTTGCATTTCGGTCGGCGTCAAACCAGCCAGGACCTCGTCCAACAACAAGAGCTCAGGTTTTGTCGCAAGAGCCTTGGCAACTTCTACTCTTTTTCGGCCAGCGACAGGTAGAGCACCTGCCGACATTTTTGCCTGATCGGAGAATTCAACCAATTCCAGGACATCCAGGGCTATTTCTTTAGCTCGCTGGGTGCTTCCGGTTTTGTTGAAAGCACCAATCATCACGTTTTCAAGAACAGTCAATTCAGGGAATGGTTTCACAATCTGAAAAGTTCTGGTCATGCCAAGCTTACAAATATTGGATGGCCTCATTCCATTGATTCTATGACCATTGAAAACAATTTCACCCTCATCCGGTTGCATAAATCCTGACAATAGATTGAAAAATGTGGTCTTGCCTGCGCCATTGGGTCCAATCAACCCGGTGATTCGACCTTTTTCAATGCTCATTTCCGCTTTGTTGACCGCAACAAGCCCCCCAAATCGTTTCGTTACGTTTTTGGCTTCCAGAAGAGATTTTGTCATGATGAGCCTTCTCGTTTCATTCCGATTTTGTGAAAGGCTGGTAAAACGCCTCTTGGAAGGACCAGACACACTAAAATCAAGATGACCCCATATAATAGAATCGCCAAGCCACCACCACCACCACCTGATAGATATTCTAGATAGCGGATGAATTTCTCTCCCGAGGGGATTTCTTCATTGATCAGTGCAACTAGAGAAGCTCCAGCACCTCCACCTTCAAAAACTATCCTGGACATTTCACCAATCGGTACTAGTAAGAAAGTTCCGATAATTGGCCCCATGACAAGTCCGCTTCCTCCAATGACAGCGAATAAAATAATTTCAATGGATAGTGCGATCTTGATCACATCATCTGGAACAATGTATTGGGTGTATTGAGCATAGAAGGTTCCACCAAGTGCTGTCATTGCTGCCGATAAGGCAACTGCATGCATCTTGTTGTGCATCGAGTGGATTCCCAGGGCCTCTGCAGCTTCTTCTGATTCTCGAATAGCCCGGAGGTAGTACCCAAATTTGCTCGAAGAAACGATAGCGCAGATGATTATTCCAAAGACCATTAATCCAAGAGCGATGAAGTAATAAGGCTCTTTTTCAAGGAACTGATATTCCCAGAAAGTGTATTCACTTGACAGCGGAATTAAGAGTCCCAGTGGACCACCAGTGAAATCGAAGTAAAGAAAAAGAAGTCGAAGAATTTCTGCGAAGGCGATCGTCACCAAAGCGAAGAATGGCCCTTTTAAGCCATATTTGAAGCTTATAAAACCGAGGCCATATCCTACAATGGCAGCGATGACAGCTCCCGCAATCATCCCGATCCAGGGAGATACTCCGGTATGAACATAAATCAGCGAGGATGTGTAGGCTCCAATACCGAAAAAAGCCGCATGACCCAGGGACAATTGGCCTGCAAAGCCCCCAAGAATATTCCAACTGCTGCTGAGATAAGCAAACATGAAAATCAAGATGCCTACGTGCAGCAACGCAGATCCAGAGAGGCCATCCGGCATGACTGCCACAACAAAATCACTCTCAGCATAAAGTGGCAGACTAAGTAAAAAAAGAAGGGTGAGACCATAGATGTAATGGCTGATTTTGATCTGCGGAATCATTTAGGGCCCCTTTAGGTCAGTTTTGTTCCAAAAAGCCCTGTGGGCCGAAACAGCAGAATCAGAGTGAAAATCGTAAAGGTTGCAACCTGCTTCAAGGCAGCCTCTGGCATCAAGATTTCCCCAAACGATTCAACAACTCCGATGATGAATCCACCAATTAGAGCCCCTTTCAGATTGCCCAGACCTCCGAGCACAACCACCACAAAAGCTGTAAGGGTGAAAGAAAGCCCGACAGTGGGAGAGATATAGAAAAAAGGAGTCATCATGGCCCCTGCCAGACAAACACAGACTGTCGAAATCCCAAGAGCAATTTTGTAGATTCGATCAATGTCAATTCCTACCGCTAAAGCACCATCTCCATCTTCTGCGCAGGCTCGAATGGCTCGACCTGTTCGAGTCTTCATCAGAAATTGGTAAAGGCCAATCACAACAACAACGGCAAGAGCAGTAGCAGCAAGTCTAGTCAAACTTATGCGAGCCCCAAAAAACTCGACCGTGTTGGAGCCATAAGCAACTTGAACTGTTTGGAAATCTGGACTGAAGAAAAAGACAGCAATGTTTTGAAGGCAAAGTGAGATGCCAACTGTTACCAAGATTTTGATGGTTTCAGGGGCGTAGAGGACAGGGCGGATTAAGAATTTTTGGATAATCCAGCCTAAACCAAAGAAAATGGGTAAACCCAAAATTGCTGCCAAGTAAGGATCTATCCCGAGCAATGTGTAACAGAAAAAGGCGAAATACATCCCAACGATCAGGAAGTCTCCGTGTGCGAAATTTTTAATTTTCATTACTCCGAAGGTGAGTGTCAGCCCAACCGAGATGAGCGAGAAGACACCTCCAATCAGAATTCCGCTAATCAAAGCCTGCAAATAAACTGTGGCCATAAATCACTTTAGACCCTTAAAGGGCTGAATTGCCATTTCTTTTTGACAGTTGGACGAATCGTCTGATTTCATTTAAACCCCCCTCTAGATTTCAACTGATTCTAGGGGGGGTTGATAAATTGTTTGAGGCAAAAGCTTTTGAGCCAGGCTTCTTAAGTGAGAGGAGAGCTTAGCCCAACAAACTCAGGAAAGTGAAATTGTCAGGCAAACCCCTGCCTGATTTCAATTTAACGAGTACTCCAGGCTGGTACGGGCCATTCCAGTGCAGCTGAGGCTGATTCGAAAGGCCAGACAGTCTTATGCTGCCCATCGATAATTTGCATGATGATCAACTGGGCCTCTGGAGATTGACCTGTCTGGTCGAAGCGAACGCAGTCATAAGGTAGGATATTCTGGTCACCACAAAGTTTTGTCTCCGCAAGTGCATCTCGCAACTTTTTGCGATCAGTGGAACCGGCTCTTTCAAGGGCATCAGCAAGCACATAAGTTGACATGTAGGTTTCAGCAGCATGCCCATTCATATCAACACCAAATTTCTCCTTGAAGCGCTTTGATATTTCGGGGACACCTTTCTTCTTGACGTCTGTTGCCCACTCACCAACAGTGAAGGTGTAGTCAGCATCTTTACCAAGTGTAGAAATATAAGCTGGATCAATGTGACCAGCGGATGTTCCAACAATTGGAGCGTCGATTCCAAGTTCTTTCATTGTTTTGGTGATCAGCACGGCATCAGAAAGATAAGAGACCAGCAACACAGCATCAGGGTTCATCTGCTTGATCTTGGCCATCGTCGCAGTCATATCTGCGCTATCTTTAGGATAAGCAATTCGATCAAGGACTTTGATCCCAAATTGTTCTGCAGCTGCAACCTGACCATCACCTGTCGACTTCCCGAAGAGAGTGTCTTCATGAAGCAAAACCACCGACTTGACGGGTTTACCAACTTTCTCACTGGCTTCTTTGACAAAACGAATCTGATCACGGGCATACCAGGATGCTTGAGGAGAAACCTTGAAGAGATATTTGAAACCACGACTAGTAATCGAATCTGCAATAGCTACAGGATCAATAAAAGGCACTCTAAGTTTCTCTGAAACCTGAGTGACTGGGAAGGTTACTCCAGATTGATAGGCGCCCATGATCGCGACCACACCTTTTCTCTCAAGTTTCTGCAGCTCAGTAATGCCGATTTCTGGCTTGCCCTGAGTATCCCCATCAATCATTTCAAGCTTGGCTCCCCCCAGTGACTTGATTCCACCATTTGCGTTGATCTCCTCAACCGCAAACTCATGGCCTCTACGGTTATTCACTCCAATTGGAGCTACTGAACCGCTCAGAGGTAACAGAATTCCGACTTTAATATTGTCAGCGGCAATTACATTGTAGGCGGTGATCTGAGACAGTATTGCAGCTAGACCAAGCGCTTTGAAGATCGTTCTTCTGAAAATCATAAGATTCTCCCAGGATAGTTGGCAATAACCTTTGCGGTGAAGAATTCCACAAAGGTCGAACAGTGTATTCATACTAATTGGTAATGGCAACCATTGTGTTTCACTCTTCACTTGAAGATCAAGAATTTATGGAGTTGAAACCCAAATAATCATTTCGGATGATTCCTTTGAAAGACATAGCTGGCTAATTGGAATGAGCATCTCAACTAGTAAGCGACGTCGGTAGTTTTCACCGACCTGATGAACAGAATTAATTAGATGAGATGACCTAAGCGAAAATGGTGCTTGTGTAAATTTAGCTTAATCTTGATGAACAGAGTTAATTTTGGCTCATTGGCTACAACAAAATTCCAGAGGAAATTGATTCAATGAATACTGAATTTTCAGGTATTTGGCCCATCCTTTACTCCTTCTTTGGAGAAGATGGAAACTTGGATCGGGCTGCGATGAGATGTCAGGTTCAAGCCTGCTTAACTCAAAATATTCAAGGCTTAGCGGTTCTTGGCCTAGCAACGGAGGTCCATAAATTGACCTCTGATGAGCAATTGAAAATTCTAAAATGGGCTGTTGAAGATTTGCAGGGAAAACTTCCTTTGGCTGTCACGGTTTCAGGTCCAGATGCTTCCGCACAATTGCAATTTGCCAAAAAAGCCTCTTACCTTGGTGCGAGTTGGTTGATCCTTCAGCCACCGTCTCGTCGTCCCCTTAGTGAAGAGGAATGTTTTGATCATTTCTCCGAGGTGATTAATTCAATTCAACTGCCGATCGCCATTCAAAATGCTCCGGAGTATCTAGGGGTTGGCTTGAGCATTCCGAAAATCATTGACTTAAACCAACGTCATTCTCATTTTAAACTTTTGAAAGGTGAGGGTTCTGCTGTTGAGGTTGAGCAACTTGTAAAGGCGCTGAAAAGCAAAATGCAGGTTTTTAATGGCAGAGGAGGAATTGAACTAGTGGATTCATTGCGTGCTGGCTGCGCTGGTTTAATTCCGGCGCCAGAGTTGGTAGATCGCCAGGTTCAAATCTATCAGTTTTGGAGGGATGGGCTAACAGAAGAAGCAGAGGCATTCCAAAAGGAAATCCTGCCGATGATCGTCTTCAACATGCAAACAATTCAGCATCTACTCTGTTATGGCAAACGGCTCTGGGCGGCGAGATTGGGGCTGACCGTATTTGATCGGGCTCCTTTTCAAGCACCTAGTGAATTCGGTTTGCAAAGAATAGCTGCATTTGCAAAGGACCTAGGCCCTCTCCCCACTCGCTAGCGATCTGATGAACTTCAGGTTTTTTCTATTGGTTTGCTTCGAATTTGAGTGACCGTTTCTAGCTGAGCACGCTTACAAGAGGCAGGGGGAAGATTTCGGCTGATCAATTCTAAGTCTTCAAGGACAAGCTTGCCGATCTGTTGGAGGGCAGAAGTCAAAGCACCAGCGCGGTGTGCAGAGAGGAGCATGTTTTTGTTTTGACGAATTGGGTCTTCCAATGGAACGGGTTCTTCAGGAAATACATCGGTTGCCACTCGAATTCTTCCTGAGTTGGCAAATGTTTGTAGGTCATCAAAGTCAGCGATTGCAGCCCTACTCAATAGGATGAGTATCGCTCCAGGTTGCATCCATTCCAGTCGCTCTGCATTCAAGAGTTTTGAATTTTCAGTTGTTATCGTGGCCGTGACAAAAACAAATCTACTCTCTCTGAGAAGCTGCTCCAATCCGACAGGTTGAAGTCCATTCCTCTCTAAAAACCCATCAGGTAACCAGGGATCGTGAGCTAAGATTTGATTCTGAAACCCCTGCAATACTCCTTTAACAGCCCGTCCCAAATCCCCATACCCAAGAATCCCAACAGTTGCTCCTGTCAGCAACTCTGCGTCCTGATTTCCCTCCAAACCGTATTTCTCCAACCCATTTTGAAAATCAGCGTGTGCCTGGTGAACATTTCTTGCCAAAGATAAAGCCATGGCTAGTCCAATTTCCGCAACTGCAAGCGCAAAGACAGAGCTCGGAGTCAAAACTGGAATCGATCTGGAAGCACAATATGCATAGTCCACATTCGGTAAGAAATTCGTTTCAACATTAAAGATGGCCTTCAGCTTTGTTGCTGCAGCAAGACGTGATGAATCGAGTGCTTGTTGGCTGATGATCACATCCATCTGAGGCAGCCATTCCGCATACTGAGAATCGGCCTGCATGGGATCAATTTCAAAAATCTCGTGTTCTGCAAAAAATTTTCTTTGGTCTTCCTCACTGAAGATTTCGTTTGCAGTGCGAGGCCAAGGATCAAATAAGATCTTCATTCTATATCCTTTGTTTATTTTTAATGATTTATGTGGATTCAGTACTTTAATCTCCGCTGATCCGAGATAGTTTTTTCTCAATTGCATCTCAGTGGAGTGAGACTAAATTATCAGGTATTGATTGTTACCTAAGATTGTAGTCAACTCTCCAACCGGTTCTTCAGATCTGAGGAATAAATCGGCTATCATGAAATTTCTCAGAGACAATTATCAACCCTGCCTTGGGAGCAGAAGATGATCAAACGATTTGCAATAGCGATGGCTTTTGGAAGCCTACTCTCAATGCCAGTTCAGGCGGAAACCTATGGTGTCCTGATGAAGACACTCTCTAATCCGTTCTGGGGTGCAATGGAATTGGGTGTCCGAGAGGGGGCAAAAGAAGCAGGGGTCGAATATTACCTTCAGGCTGTTGAGAGTGACCAGGCCGCAGAGCCTCAATTGAATGTCTGCAACACGATGCTGGAACGCAAACCCGATGCAATGATTACAGCAGCGATCAACTCCACTATTCTATTGCCTTGCTTGAAGCGAGCAAATGATATGGGCATTCCTGTAGTCGATCTTGATGGAAATCTTGATCATAAAATCGCTGCAGATGCAGGAGTAGATATTTCTTTTTCGATTGGATCTGACAACGTCGCTGCAGGCGCACAAGGCGCAGAATATTTAGTCAATAAGCTGGGCAAGAATGCTAAGGGGCCAGTTTTGGTCATCGAGGGACTTTCAGGGAACATCACTGGTCAAAAAAGAGCTCGTGGCTTTTCAGATCGCTTGGCTCAGTTAGCTCCAGGTCTCAAAGTAGTCGCATCACTTCCGGGTGATTGGGATCGAGGCAAGGCTGCCAACATC
>JACLAC010005595.1_pt1 | contig 21571 bp, 17 predicted proteins | sample 8027881 | NCBI WGS metagenome assembly JACLAC01 (sample SAMN15725517, study PRJNA655200) | protist metagenome | isolation source: fluorescence activated cell sorting (FACS) single amplified genomes of... | place: Spain: Blaines Bay Microbial Observatory, Mediterranean Sea | collected 2016-01-19 | reverse complement strand
GATTCATGCTATAGATGTGCAATTAAAGTGGGAAAATGCTGATCGTTCTGCCTAGTGTCAAGAGTTCGGTGCCTATCTATTATCTAGGTACCGCCCAAGGCAGCGGCAGTCGTTGCCATTAATGCCTCGGAGGTGGCGTTACAGGTACGATGACGGAATGCATCTAAGGCTGGATCTTGGGTTGTTTCCATCCAGACCTCAAGAGCATGGCGTAACGGCTCCAATACAGCGGTATAAGTATCATCATCAATTAGATTATGGAGGGCATCAGGATCGTTGTTAAAGTTGTAAAGTTCTTCTCGTGTACGGTAAAGGAAAAATTCTACTCTTTGGGCGATTGTAGTGCTGTTTGTGGGGGCTTGCATAGAGACCATTGTACGGCCCATCTGCGCCTCGTTTTTAAAGACACGAGTGCCGTTTGACCAGGGGTTAAAGATATAACCGTATGTGGCAGATTGAACGCAACGCATGGGATAGTTACGTTTGCCTGCTGTCTGGTGGAACTGTGTGAAGACCAATTCGCGACCTTGCTGTGGTTGGTTTTTAAGCAAGGGCATAAAAGAAGCACCGTCCATCGGAGGCAAAGGATCTAGACCAATGGCATCAAGTAGCGTAGGCATTAGGTCGATGCCAGAGATCATATGGTGGGTATCAACGCTTCCAGGCTTTATTTGTTGTGGCCAGCGTACAATCCATGGGGTTTTGGTGCTGTGTAAGTAACAATTTGTTTTGGCAAAAGGAAAAGCCATACCGTTATCGGAAAGGAAAATAACGATGGTGTTAGCGGCGACCTGATGCTGAGCTAATACATCAAGGATAGCGCCCACAGTATCGTCCGCACGGCGCACCGAACTGTAGTATTCAGCAATTTCTTGTTGTACTTCTGGTAAGTCGGCCAAGAATCTAGGAGTGGTGATTTGGTCCGCACGGAATGTAGTTGAAGGAATGCAGGCAGCTGGTGCTTCGGGTTTGTCTGCGTACCATGTAGGGGGGTCGTTACCAAAAAAGGGGCGGTGTGGATCGTGGGTGTTGGCCATGAGGAAAAAGGGTTTGTCGGCAGTAGTTGCTTGGTTGATAAAAGCATCGGCGTATTGCCGGTATAGAGCAGGATTACGGCCGTGGCCTAAATCGTCCATATCGTAGGTTAGATCCCAGGTGAAATCGGCATAAGGCGTTGAGTGAAGGTGCTTACCCAGAATACCGACTTGATAACCAACGGCGCGGAGAATATCCGGCAGAATGGGGATATGGGGATGGCGCAAATGATGGAAGCCTTCGCCGCCGCTATGGTGCGGGTAAAGCCCCGTCAATAGAGCTGAACGACTGGGCTGACAGACCGCGATGGTGACATGAGCATGGTCAAAGCGCAGGCCTTGAGCTGCTAGTTGGTCAATATGCGGTGTAGTGTCTGGGACTAAACAGCCGTAGGCACCAACAGCATCCCAATTCATATCGTCGACTGTGATTAACAAAATATTAGGTTTATTGGACATTTTTTCTCAAAGCTTTAAATAAGGCTTGGTTCAACAATGTGTACCCACCAAGGCATTTTGCCGGTTTTATATGTTGTTAGCGGTTCTAAGGCGCCGTTGTGCAAGTCAATACGATATGCCGTAAGGCGGTCAGTCGATTCGCCGGCAGCATAGAGAAAACGTCCGTCTGGAGTGATATCAAATGAACGTGGATTGGCTTCGGTAGGAAATTGTCCTCGTGTTTCCAAGGTACCAGAATCGGCATCTACAGCAAAAACGGCTAAACTGTCATGACCGCGGTTGGCAGCGTAGAGAAAGCGACCGCTGGGGTGAAATTCCAGCCGTGCGCAGGCCCCGTTATTAAAACCGGCTGGTACGGTGCTAAGGCATTGCTCTGGTGCTAGTGTGCCGGTATCGGGATCAAAATTATATACGGTAACGCTATTGCCCTGCTCGTTAACCGCATAGAGAAAACGACCATTGGGATGGAAGTGGATATGGCGTGGTCCTAAGGCTTGATCTGGGGTGATTTTGGGCACGCTATTGGGTATGAGTTTACCGGCATTAAAATGGAATTGGAAGATGGCATTGGTTGGGCAGGTATGTGGTACAAAAACGTAGCGCTCACTTGGGTCAAAAGTTAGACCATGGGCGTGTAGGTCAGTGCTAACAGTAGTGCTGAGTGGTTCACGGGCAGCACCGTCAGCGCTAATGGGGTATACAGTGACCTTTCCAGAGGCATAATAAGGCGTTAATAAAAAACGGCCATTGCGGTCTGTCTTGAAGTAAGCCGGATCTTCATAACCTGTGTTGATGGTATGTAAAAGCTCAAGTTGACCGGTTTTTGGCGCAATGCGAAATGAAAGTAATTGACCGGTTGAGCGCATTGCTACAAACAGTGTACGGTGCTTAGGATCAATACCCTGTACGCTAGGTTCGCCAGGTACGGGAATGGCATGCAGATATTCTAGGGTGCCGGTATTAGCGTCAATCTGGTATGCCGCTAACTGGCAGTCTTGGGCTAATGAAAGGTAGAGAAAAGCCATATAATGATAGAGTCTCCTAATGGGTATATAGTCTAGCAAAGGTTGGTAAATATAATTAGATAATAAAAGGAAACGCTTATTATGCTTCAAGCTTGGGCTTAGGTATTGTTGCGTGACGGAGCGGCTTAACAGCATTGGTTTCCCTAAGGCAGGCGCTGTGGATTTTTGCTCGATACACCACACCTCCTATATTAGACAATCTACTATTTATTGATCTCTAACCCTGTTAGCGACTTTTGCTCTATTCTATTTTTCCCTTTTTGCGCTGGTTGCCTGAGCTCCGGCACTGGCAAACGTTACGGGCCGATATTGTTGCCGGTATAACGGTAGCAATGATTATTGTGCCGCAATCAATGGCGTATGCCAAGTTGGCGGGATTACCGCCAGTGTACGGTTTATATGCGGCTTTTTTACCGCCTGTCATTGCGGCTCTTTTTGGCTCATCGCGGCAATTGGCTACAGGCCCAGTGGCGATGGCTTCGTTGATTAGTGCAGCAACGGTGCAAACCGTTGTACCACCTGGCACACAAGCCTATATCAGCTATGCTATCTTACTGGCATTAATGGTGGGTGTATTGCGGCTGGCACTGGGTTTTTTACGTTTAGGCATGATCGTCAATTTACTCTCTGGTCCGGTTATAATAGGTTTCACCAATGCGGCTGCACTGATTATAGGTACGTCTCAATTGCATCATATATTTGGTGTAGACCTTTACCCTGGTGATTATTATTTTCAATCTGTGGGCCGTACGGTACTGGCTGCTCTGGGTGGGTTACATTGGCCTACGGTGGGCATGTCTTTAATAACGGCAGTGCTATTGTTTGGGCCGCGGCGCTGGTGGCCGCGTCTACCACACGTACTAATTGTGGTTATCGTTACATCATGTATCGCATATTTTTTTGGCTATGTTGAGGCTAACGGGCAGGTTGTAGGACAGATTCCACAAGGATTGCCAGCATTACAGTTGCCGGTTATTAACTTGGAGGATATGGTGCCTCTATTCTGGGGCGCGCTAACGCTAACGCTGGTTGGGCTAATGGAGGCAATGTCTATTGCTAAAGCCATTGCTACGCGTACCAAGCAGCGTATTGATATTAACCAGGAATTGATTGGTCAAGGTTGGGCTAATGTCGTTGGCAGCCTTTTTCAAAGTTATGCCGTATCAGGCTCTTTTTCGCGATCGGCGGTAAATCACTATAGCGGTGCCTTAACGGGTTTTTCTTCTGTTGTTGCGTCCATTTTTGTTATGCTAACCTTATTGTTTTTGACCCCGCTACTATATTATCTACCGCTAGCTACCTTAGCAGTAATCATTATTTCGGCCTTAGTTAATATCGTTCAAATAAAACCAGTGATGGACGCTTGGCGGGTTAGTGCTAAAGATGGCCTGATTGGCATTATAACCTTTGTTTTAACATTGTTACTAGCTCCCAAGTTACATTTTGGCATTGTTGTTGGCGTAATTTTATCGCTGAGTATTTATATCTACCGGACGATGCGGCCCCATGTTGCATATTTAGCACGGCACGCCGATGGTACCTTGCGCGATGCAAAGGTCCACGGTTTGGCACTGGATCAACGTATTGCGCTGATTCGCTTTGATGGCCGCCTTTATTTTGGTGATAGTGCTTATTTTGAAGATCAGATTCTAGAGGCGGTACAGCGGGTAGCGGAATTGCGTTATCTGGTCATTGACGCGGGTGGCATAAACCAGATAGATGCTACTGGTGAGCAGACCCTGCGCCAGGTTATTGAACGGTTACGTTCCATTGGTATTGAGGTGTATTTCACCCGGGCGAAAAGTCAGTTTACAAGGACTTTGGAACGTACGGGCACATTGGATTATATTGGCCGAGATCACTTTTTTGGGTGGAACCAACATGCCCTAGAACATCTGTGGTCGTTAATGGAACCAAGCTATAAAGTTCGCTGTCCACTCAATGTGCCTATAGCCCAACAAAAGGCGAATATCTGGAGCATCTGAGGTCTTGTGCAAGCAAGCGGCTATTCGCCTATACGGTATTTAAATCTTTGTAAAAAGTTTACAGAGTAACACGTTCTGTCTATACCAAACGCAATGCTATGAAATTTATTGCTGCTCTTGTTGTACTTGTTGGGTAATAGCGGCAATCTTGTCAGCAAAGCGGATCTGGGAATTATCTTGGGGTGCGTAGCCAATCAGGCGACGCGCATTGGCAATACTCCAGAAATTATGCGCATTACCACTGATGCCGTAAAAGATTTGAAATGGAATGCCATTGGGGTCACGGATATCTTCTGTCTCAATACTTTTTGTTACTAACTGTACCTGATCTCGCACACTCAAGTACGCGCCTAAGCTACGGTGTAATTGCGGCAAATCTGCACCACTACAATTGTCGATGTCCGTCTCGCGAGGCGCACCGATGCGTAGCTGTACATTTTCCAAGGAAGGTCCTTCTTTACCACAAGCAAACATAAAGCCCAATAGTTCGTACGAAGCTTTAGCCCAACCATAGTAATTGTCCGATAGGGGTAGCATGGTGGGTGTAACAAAGTCTAAATGGCCTGACCAGATCAAATTTTCGTAATAATCGGCAGCATGATTGGAACTTATGATTACAGAGCGTCGTACTTTTTCGTCTTGGCAGACCCGGTATACATTGTGGGCCATGGCAATATTATCAGCTTCATTCCAAAAACGGTCTTCGCCACTTCCCGTATGGACAAAGCCACAGTGTATTACCGCATCGGCGCCGGCAAAATATGGCCGGTACTGATCGCGCTGACGTTGGCGCAGATCGACGTGATGGACATCGGCAATTTTTTCGCCTTGCCGATTTGTATTTTTTATATCTATCAGGACTAGATCATAGCGTTGGCGTAGAGCCGGTAGCATACGCCCAGCTACATACCCACTAGCACCGGTCAGTACGACACGAGGTTTAGTCATAACAATCCTTTTTTCTAGGGTCTTAACTCAATGGTAGAATTCGGTTGTTAGCGCTACTATATCTACCATTGAGTTTGATGAGTGAGCTGTTAACGCCTAGCGTTCAATCCATTTATAGGCTGCTTTAGCATTCTGCCAAAAATACTTTGCGCTAGCAATTTCGCCTTTTTCGTCAAAGTAGGCTTTGACAATGTTGATGCCACCAGCGTAATCACCGCTGCGTTCACTAACCGGCCAGTTAGAGCCATAAATCAACCGATCTGCACCAAAGGCTTGCCACATAGCATCGAGGGTAGGTCGGTAATAATCAAGTTCCATGGGAGCTGGCTGGATGGCACATTGCTCCATTAGGGCAGAAACTTTCATATAGATTTGGGGGTGTTTGCCGGCTTCGTTAATACAATTAACCCAGTGGGAGTCTGGTGCTTTTCCGTTGATTTGTGCACTAGCGATGTGATTTATGACAATGCGTAACTGGGGAATTTTTTCTGCCAGTTGGAAAACACCGTCGAATTGTTGGGGGCCAAAAAGTAGATCTAACTCTAAATCATTTTTGGCAAGTAGTTCCATATCGGCCAAAAAAGAGCCATCCTCTACATGATCCAGATAACTGCCGCCACAACGGATGCCACAAAATAATTCGTGCTTGGCAAAGCGGGCTAATTCGGTAGCGAATGCTGGGCGGTTAGGATCAATATGGCCTACTAGCCCAACGATAAATGGATCGTCGGCAGCTAAATCCAGAATCCACTGATTGTCTTCAAGCCAGGCACTGGCTTCAACTACTACAGTACCGGTAACCCCTTCGGGCCCAGCTAATGCCTGGCAATGATGTGGCAAAACCGTACGATACAGAAGCTCGTTATCGGGACCGGGCCAGGGAACACCCTGAGGTCGAGAGGGATCGTAAAAGTGTGTATGGGTGTCGATGATCATAAGATACTCCTTAGCTAAGAATTATAAATATGTTTTATGTTGCGACGGCGTCTTCCCCTAGGAATGTACGTAACCAGCCACGTAAGGGAACATCGGCATCGGTAGGTGAAGTATAGCCGTAGCCGCCGGTGGGAGAATAACCTAAGAGCTGGCGGCGGATAGGGTCGCAGCGGTTAAATAAGTGGTCTACCGTTTGATCGTCACGGGGGCGTAGCCAGCGATAGCTATAGCCGTAAAAGAGCGCTTTGCGGCTAATATCGGCGGCGTTAGAACTGGCTGTATGCCAGAGGCGGCGGTCAAAGATCACAGCGCTGCCTTGAGATACTAAAATTGCCTCAGCATCCACTGGTAGCGTACCATCTTGAGGAATATCGTACTGATCTTTTAAGTGGGAACCAGGTACTGCCCAGAAATTGGCGCTGCCGGGTTTGGAGCAGTCGCTTAAAAAAAAGGCAACTTTAACGGAGATACGAGGGCGTGGAGAACATTCAATTTCATAGTTGAGGCGGTCACTATCCTGATGCCAACCACGAAAGGTGACGGTACGATTTTCAGGTTTTTCGGGAGGGCTGTACGCTAGCACAGAATGGTAAATCTGGATATTCCAACCCAGCAAACCCCAAACTTTTGGAAAAGTTAAAGGCCAATCAACCAATTCTAAAAATTGATCGTCGCGCCAGAGAATGTCGCGTACGGTCTGACGCGTATAAGAATCTATAGCATGTTCTTCTCTAGCTTCGGCATCTACCCGGTCGGCGGCTTGCGACAAACCGCTGACTACCTGAGGTGAAAGGACGTTGGGTAGGATGAGATAGCCTTTGGTATCGAATGCTAAGCGCTCGTCTGCCGTTAGGCAATGGTCCATACAGGCCGTGTCCATTGGGGCTCCTTCAAGTGAATGGGCTTCTAGTCTGGCGCTATGTGAAACAACCTCTATTAGGTTAAAAATACAGACTGCAGCTAAACCCATTTAGAATGAACGCTAAAAAGGGTTTTAACGCATATTGGGTTTTGGAAAAAGCGGGGTTTGTTGTCCTGAATATTAACGAAATTTTCGCGTCACCGCCGATCCTGAGCTGCCCACTAGAATATCTAGGTCGGCACCCTTATTGGCCTGTTGAACATGTTGTACATAGATGCCGGCATAACCGCGGGTAACTCGTATAGCCGGTGGGGTCCAGGCTTGGCGCCGTCGTTCTAGCACAGCATCAGGTACGTCCAGTGTGAGTCGTCTCTGTTCAACATCTAATTCAATCATATCACCGTTTTGTACCAGTGCTAGCGTGCCGCCTACGGCGGCTTCAGGAGCAACGTGCAAAACAACCGTGCCGTAGGCGGTACCGCTCATACGGCCATCGGAAATACGGACCATATCGCGTACGCCTTGCTGCAATAGTTTTTTTGGCAGTCCCATATTGCCCCCTTCGGGCATGCCGGGGAAGCCTTTGGGGCCAATGCCTTTAAGTACTAGGATACAGGTTGCGTCAATGTCTAGATCAGGGTCATCGATATGTTCCTTGTATTCGTCATTGTCTTCAAAAACGACGGCACGACCCCGATGTTTCATAAGCTCGGGTGAGGCGGCCGAAGGTTTGATTACCGCGCCGTCGGGGCATAGGTTACCGCGTAGGATAGCAATACCGGCAGTTTCTTTAAACGGCGTATCAATATGGGCAATGATCTTACGGTTATAACATTGGGCATCTGCCGTGTTGTCACCCAGTGTTTTGCCATTGACGGTAAGTGCATCTGTGTGCAGGTGGGCGCTGAGCTCGCGGATGACGGCCGGCAGGCCACCGGCATAGAAGAAATCTTCCATCAGGTACTCGCCGGACGGGCGCAGGTTAACCAGCCAGGGCATGCGACTGCCCAGTACATCAAAATCATCTAGTGCCAGTTCCACACCGATACGGCCGGCAATAGCCAACAAGTGGACAACGAAGTTGGTGGAACCGCCTAATGCAGCATTGACCTTGATGGCGTTTTCGATGGCTGGACGAGTCAAGATCTTAGAAAGACATAAATCTTCCTGAACCATTTCGACAATGCGGTTACCGGCTAAATGCCCTAGGCGTTTGCGGCGCGCATCAGCGGCTGGAATAGCGGCGCCGCTGGGTAGTGTGAGTCCTAATGCTTCAACCATACAGGCCATAGTTGATGCTGTGCCCATAGTCATACAATGGCCATCACTACGTGACATGCCCCCTTCCGCTTCTAAATAATCGGTTTGGCTCATAGTACCGGCACGGACTTCAGTGGTAAAGCGATAGACGTCGGTGCCTGAGCCAATATCATCGTTGCGGAATTTTCCATTAAGCATGGGACCGCCAGTAACGACGATAGTTGGCAAATCGACGCTGCAAGCACCCATCAAACATGCTGGCGTCGTTTTATCACAGCCTGTTAACAGGACCACGCCGTCCAGTGGATTGGCGCGGATAGATTCTTCCACGTCCATGCTCGCTAGGTTGCGGTAGAGCATGGTGGTTGGTTGCATCATAGTTTCTCCCAGTGAGATCACAGGAAATTCCAACGGGAAGCCGCCGGCTTCGTACACACCACGTTTGACCTGTTCGCCAAGGATGCGTAGGTGGGCGTTGCACGGATTGAGGTCTGAATAGGTGTTGCAAATGCCAATCACGGGTCGGCCGTCAAACATCTGTTCAGGATGGCCTTGGTTTTTGGCCCAGCCACGAGCGACAAAACCTTTGTGCATAGGGTCGCCAAACCAATCGGCACTGCGCCATGTTGTACGCTTGGGTTTATTTTTTTCACTCATACCTTAAATCTCTATCGTTAGGATGATTTGGTGAATGGCAGTTATTTATGTTTGCCGATTGCGTCTAGTATTGCTTATTTGCCGTGTCAGGTTCGTAGTTAAAGAGCGATGCGTTATGTTGGATAAGAAAATCAATTATAAAGACGGGCGAATTTGTATTGTGATCAAGCGACGATATTTTACCCACGTTTTAAGGCGGTTCCTCACACCTAACGTATCCAGAAATAACATAATATTTTGGTAATAATAAAAACATAGAGCAGTGAGCTTAATATGTGTTGAAATATAAGCTTTAGCGAATTTTTTAAATATAAAAGTTATAAGCTGCAGGATTAATCAAAAAGCTCTGTAGGATTGACGAATCGATTTTGTCGATCGGGCCCGATAGGTTAATAGGACTTAAGACAAAACCTTGTGTTCTAAGTCAAGAAGATTCATTTTAAGTACTATTAAATTTAGCTATATTAGAGCTGTTTTTAGCCTTGTACACTCTTTGCAGAGATCGTCTAAATGCCGTCCCGTTTTACTGTTCGTGCCTTTATTGTTGGTGCCCTCTTCTCACTTTTTATCAATATTGGTTTTGCTTATGCCCGCTTAGCTATGGCGACGGCGGGAATGTTATCTGATTATATTACGGCGGGAGCGATTTTCCTGTTTTTTGTTTTTACCGCGCTCCTGAATCCGGTGCTCAAGCTGATCCGCCACTCTTGGGGTTTTAACCGTGCCGAATTAATTATCATTTATGTGATGATGATAATTGGCTCGGCCATTCCCACGTGGGGTTTTACGGCTAACTTGATTGCTATGTTGCCGTCGATTTTCTACTATGCTACACCGGAGAATAATTGGGCGGAATTGCTGCATCCATACATTACCAACTGGATGGTACCGCACGACGAAGATGCCATTAAGTATTTCTTTGAGGGCTTACCCAAAGATCGAACCATTCCTTGGGCCGCTTGGGCTGTGCCAATGGCGGCATGGTCTTCGTTCATAATGGCTATCTATCTGATGATGATTACCATTATGATTCTCATCCGACGTCAATGGGTGGATTATGACCGACTTTCTTTTCCACTGTTGCAGTTGCCTATGGATATGGTGGAAGAGAGTAAGGATAAGTCGGTCTTTAGTCCTTTTGTTAAGAATCCGTTGATGTGGTTGGGTTTTTTTATTCCCTTTGTGCTGTTTAGTACTTCAGCTCTGAATCATTATTTTCCGTTTATCCCCGATGTGCAATTACGCAATAATATCGTGCTTTTCAACAATGCGCTCTCGTTGCAGACCAATCTCAATTTTGTAGCATTAGGCTTGGCGTATTTTTTGAGTCTAGATGTGGGTTTAAGCATCTGGCTTTTTCATCTATTAACCAAAATTCAGATTACGGGTGAAAATCTGTTAGGGTATGCTTTGCCTGGTCGTCGTGACCTATTTATGGAAGGTTCCATGTCTACCTCGTATGAAGGCATGGGGGCGATGCTGGTATTGGTATTCTTTGGTTTATGGACGAGTCGTTCCTATCTGCGCGGCGTATGGCGTAAGATTATCCATCCAGATGATGCCTTGGATGATACCCAGGAATTGCTTTCATATCGCTGTGCCGGACTGGTACTGCTTGGTTCAACACTATTTGTGCTGGGTTGGTTGTATTTGTCGGGTGTGCCTTTGTGGATAGCGGCATTTTTTTTATTGGTAGCATTTGCCGTATTCTATGGACTGGCACGAATTGTTGCCGAAGGAGGGCTAGGTTTTGCCCGAGCGCAGATGACAGCGCAGCCATTTGTAATCAATGCTGTTGGCACTGAGGCGGTGACGGCACCGGGATTGATCAGTATTGGTATGACCTTTGCCTGGGCTGGCGACTTGCGTACAATGGTTATGGCCTCGGCAATTAACGGTATGAAATTAGCCGATCATGGGGGGGTGCGACGGCGACCACTGTTTTGGGCGATGATTCTGGCCATTGTTGTGGGATTAGCGGGTTCAATGTGGGCCATTATCACCATGGGTTATACCTACGGTGGTATTAATTTGGACTGGTGGTTCTATAACCGCTTTGGCGAAATTGTACATGGGGATACGGCGTTTAAAATTGCCAATCCCATTGATCCTGCCAAAGATTTCCATATTATCGGGCCGCGCTTTATGTTTGCTGGTATTGGTGGGGTGATTATGGGCGTATTAATGTGGGTACGGCATCGATTTATCTGGTGGCCGGTACACTATCTAGGCTTTCCAATAGGTGCCACACTGACCATTGTCTTTACTTGGTTCAGCATTATGATTGGCTGGATCTTCAAGGCGCTAGTGTTGAAATATGGAGGGGTTAGGCTGTTCCGCCGTTTGCGACCATTTTTTTTAGGGCTGATTCTTGGCCATGTTTTTGTGGCGGGTTTTTGGGCGGTAATTGATTTTTTTACGGGTCAAACAGGGAACCGCATTCCCATTTTTTAAATGACTTGATATATGAGTGTTTAGAAAGGGTATTCTTATGAAAATAACGGAGATAAAAACAGCAGAGGTACACCTTAAGATAGAAGGAGTGCCGCGTTACCGCTATCATTACGTCCGGGTATATACTGATGCCGGCCTTTATGGAACAGGTGAAGCTAGTCATGTTGATGGTGGTTGGCGGCAGTCAACACAGTCAATGGCGGCACAACTGATTGGTAAAGATCCGCGCGATGTGGATGCTTGTTTTGAGGGCATTCGACGCTCCTACATTTTTCGTGGTGGTATGTCGGGTTTAGGCATTTCGGCATTAACGGGAATTGAAGTTGCCTTATGGGATGTGGCGGCTAAGGCTGCAGGAGTGCCCATTTATCGCTTATTGGGTGGTAAGTTCCGTGATCGGGTACGATTGTATGTAGATAGTGCTAAGAGCAATTGCGGTGAACGCGCGGCTGATGTGCAGGCCAACGGATTTACCGCAATCAAATTTGATTTGGATGATGCCAACAATCCCCACAAACTAGATGCGTGGAACTGGTCGGTAAGCCCGGACGAGTACAAGTACATGGTAGATGAAGCGTTTGAAATCCGTGAAGCAGTTGGTCCATCGCTAGATTTGGCTATTGATTTACACGGGCGCTATGATGCGACGGCAGGTCTTAAACTAGCGCAAGCCTTGGAGCCACTAAACCTGATGTGGTTAGAGGAACCTGTACCACCTGAAAATATCGATGCTATGCACAAAATCACCCATGCTACCCGCACGCCAATCTGTGCCGGCGAGAACTTATATTTGCGCTATGGTTTTCGCGATTTATTAGAGCAACAAGCCGTAGATATTATTATGCCGGATATCTCTAAATGTGGTGGTTTGTCCGAATGTCGCAAAATTGCCAATATGGCTGAAACCTATTATATCCCATTTGCACCACACAACAACAGTAGTGCTTTGAGTACCGTAGCAGATGCCCATGTCTGTGCAAGCGTACCCAATTTTCTGGCCCTAGAGTTTCATCGCTACGGTGATCCATCTTGGAACGATACGCTATTGAGTGATCAAGCGGTGATTCAGCAAGGACACGTAGTACTAACAGAAAAACCGGGGATAGGGGTAGAATTAAACGAAGATTTTTTAACCAAGAACAATGCCAATGAAGGGCCGCTGTGGCAGTAAGGACTAGATTTTTAGTGCTGGCTTTTATACCCTGAATTTAGGGCTTTGCATTTATGCTTTTTTATTTTTTTCATACAATAGTTGATCTGCAAGATCACTGAAGTTGCCAGCGCTTATATCCGTATTTGCAGCAGCGCTCAAATTGGTTTTTTGGTTAGGACCGTATTCGTTGGCACGAAGAATAAATGCGGTGTGCATGCCGGCGGCTTTAGCGCCGGCTAGATCATGATTGTGAGCGGCAATCATCATGACTTGCTGTGGCTCCAGACCGAGCAATGCGGCGGCTCTCTGGTAGACGCGTATATCTGGTTTATAACATTTAAAAAGCTCAGCTGACAGAATACAGTCCCAGTGCAAACCCGCGTTTTTAGCCATATTGGTTAACAAGGCAACATTGCCGTTGGATAGAGATGCGACGGTATAGTGTTGGCGTAAACGGGCGACTCCGATCAGACTGTCAGGCCAGGGGTTGAGTCGATGCCAGACACGGTTCCAGTGGGCTTTAGTAGATTCCTCTAGGCCACGGATGTTAAATTCATCTAGTAGGTTTTCAAGGATCATACGGTGAATAGCATCGATATTAGTCCATGGTAGTGCGCCACTATTCACCTGGGCCATGGCCGGTTCGTAGCCTGCCCGCCAAGCGTCGGCAAAAGCGGCCCAATCGATTTCTAGGTTATATTCTTGACCCCAGCGTTGGCCGGCATGAATAATAGTACCGCGCCAGTCCACTACGGTACCAAAAATATCGAAGGTAAGTGCTTTTATCTGGGCTAAATCAATCATGTGTTTAGTGTTACCTTTTAACGAAAACGGGATTTCCTAGCGCAAGCACAGTGCTAATGGAAATCCCGTTACGACCAGCAGTTTGGTCTTGCTTAAATGCATAATCGGTCCTGTTATACCACCATAATTATTTTAAGTACTCTTTTCCTCTATGCTTAGCAATCCAGGTTTTGAGTGGGACGTCGGCATCGGTGGGCTGCCACCACCCTTTGATATCGACGCCATCGCCTAGAAGTTGGCGGCGGATGGGATTGGATTTGGCCAATAATTCCTCGGGCATCACGTTATAGTCCAAGCCGCGTAACCAACGATAGCTATAGCCCAAAAACATAACTTTGCGAGTTACGGTGGAATAATTATAACCCCGTGAATGCCATAAGCGACGGTCAAAAAGAACGGCAGTACCTGGTTTCACCTTAAGGTCAATAGCGTTATCGGGATCACCATCAGGATCACTTTTTGGTGGTGGCTCATTAAATTTATGGCTACCGGGAATAAGCCGCATGGCCCCACAATGAGGTATAGTTGTGTCGCTAAGCCAGTAACTGATTTTAAGTGATAGCCGCGGATGGGGTCGCTCCATTTCGGGTACAGGGCGGCCTCCATCCTGATGCCAGCTAGCACTTTTGCGCTGGTGTGGCGCTGTTGGTGCTTCGGGCGGATAGATGATCAGATGCGAGATGTAGTGTTGAATATTCCAGCCCAGGATATCCCATAGTAAGGGAAAAGTTTTAGGCCAATCCAACAATTCTAAAAAAAGGTCATCTGCAACAATGGTACGGAACTTAGTCATTATTGCGTGTGGCCCTAATTGCTGAGCAACACGTTCCGCTGCATCAAGACGATCAACCACTTGCGTTAAGCGGGTAACCATGGCTGCATCAAGAGCATTTTCAATGATTAAATAGCCTGTATCATTAAAGCTTTTTAATTGGGCGTCAGTGGCGCAATATTGGAGCCAAGTGTCCATAGAATTATCTACCAAGTTCTTTCTTTGAGTAATTCCTGAATGGCCTCACGCGATACCGATAATGTGTCAATATGATCTTCAAGCCAGCCCGAAAAATCCTTTTCTATATCGTCAGCCCAGCGGGTGTCGATTTGTCCGGGAGTATATTTACCTTCGTGTAAGCGTTGTTTACCAAACTGGTCGCGCAAGCTTATTAATTCGGAAGTTTTGACAACCTGTTCGGCTAAGTGCGGTGGGATAAAAATAACGCCATCTTCACGTCCCAGTACTACATCACCGGGCATCACCGTAGCCTGGCCGATACGCACCGGACAATTGACTCCGGTCAACATAATTGTTGGTGAGGCAAAAGTAGGGTGGTAGCCCCGTATAAAGCTGGTGAATTCGGGCATCTCTTTTATACCGTCCAGATCGCGCACGGCGGCGTCGTGTACTACGCCATTACCCGAATTGGCGTAGATGGCTGTCGCCAGGTTATCGCCGATAACGGCTCCTTGGTCGATTTTACCAAAAACGTCGGCCACGTATACATCGCCGGGGACCAGCATATCAATAGGCCATGAAATCTGATCGCCAATGCAGCCGCTACGCTCACCTTTTGCTTCCATAACAGTACGCACCCCGGGACGACGTGGCATATACATGGCAGTCAGTGCCCGGCCAACCAGTACCTGGTCAGGGTGGGTACAGTACCAGCCGTCTTCGTATTGCCAGTTATAGCCTGGACCACGTAATACACCCCACGCTTGAGTAATGCTCACCTGTTTCATGCGAGTGAGGATATCATCAGCAACACGGGGGCGACCATCATCAAAGCGTTCGCCTTCCCATTCAGGGGTATATTCAATTAACTCTTCTTGGGCTAAATTAAATGGGGCAAATTTTTCCATGGATACGTTATTCCTTGGTGATATCGTTTAGATTATTAGTCATCGTATGGATAACTAGCGATATGGATAGCTAGCTTGGGGCGGGTATTTGGCTAATTCGCTTTCAATCAAATCTGAACCCAATCCGGGGCGATCGGTAATTTTTAGATGACCGGCATCTACTTCAAATGGATGGGTCATAATATCGTCGCGCCAGGGTGCATCATCAACGTCGAATTCTTGGATAAAGAAATTGGGTACGGTAGCACAAACACTGGCTGAGACTAGGGTGGTAATGGGACTGTGGCAATTATGGGGCGCAAAGAGGATATCGTAAGCGTGCGCGAAATCAGCTAATTTCTTGCCCATGGTGATGCCATTCCAGGCCAGATCAGGCATTACAATATCCTGGGCGTGCATTTGTATAAAAGGTTTGTACTGATGCGTGCCAAAGAGGCTTTCACCGGTGCAGATAGTGGTGCTGGTTGCATCACGGATAAGGCGCAGCGCTTCAGCGTCCAGGGTTTCGACTTCCAACCACATCAGGTCATAAGGTTCTAGGGCACGCGCTAGTTTGATGGCACCTCCTAATTTGAACATAAAGGCGACATCTAAGGCGATACCGATATCGGGACCCAGGGCTTGGCGTAAGGTGCTGATAATGGTCTGGGCGCGCCGAATAGTTTGGGGTGGGCAGTCACCGGGAGGATTTTGTAAACGGTGTGGCATGGGTGCGCCGTCCGGCAATCCGTCAAGATCCATCAGATTGGTTTTGATGGCGGTATAACCGCGTTCTTTTACTTCTTCAGCAAGGCCTTTTAGATCATCTACACAATTCAATTTAGCAGTGCCTAAGGCATCGGCGTGGCGCCATCTCATCGAGCCGCAATGGGTCCAGTAAAGGCGCAATTCATCACGCATTTTGCCACCTAATAGTTGCCACACAGGAACGCCTAGTGCTTTACCACGGATATCCCACAGGGCTGAGTCAATGCCGGCCATAGCTTTCCAGGCAATGCCGCCGGTATGGCGTACCGACGAAGCGGCCAGATCCCACCAAATGGCTTCGACCTGCATTGGATCACGCCCAATGACCCACTCAGCATAACGCTCTACGGTAGCGGCAATAGGACCAGCTGCACCCCAGTCGGTACAGTCCCCCCAGCCGCTTAGTCCTTGTTGATCGGTTTCTACTTTAACAAAGGTCCACGGTCGGAAGACACCGTCAACGATAAAGGTTTTGATCGCCGTAATTTTCATAGATTTCCCTAGGTTATGATAATGTGGCTTGCCATGATCTAGTAGCAGCGCTAAAATATCCCACACCCCAGTGGTGTCAAGTTTATAATCAAATGGTATGCATATAGTATAAGATTATGGAATTGTTTTTCTTATGCTATTTTACGGAATAAGGATCTTGAATCAATGTATTTTATTCGTTGTATTGGTACTTTGTTCGTGTTAAGTGGGATGGTGCCAGCGTGTGTTTGGGGACAACAAGACGCCGTACTCCCTGAGGTCTTGATAGATACGCATATCCACCTTTATGATCCATCAAGGCCCGAAGGAGTGCCTTGGCCACCGGCTGATAGTCCACTGTCCCGACCAAGGCGAGGGTCTGCCTTTAAGCGGGTTGGCAAGCCGGCAGGGGTAACGGGGGCCATTGTGGTAGAAGCTAGTCCTTGGCTAGAAGACAATCAGTGGGTATTGGATTTAATTGATGGAGATCCATTTTTTTTAGGGCTGATTGGCAATCTGGATATTGGTACAGAGGTGTTTGCAGACCAGTTGGCTCGTTTTAGTGCCAATCCGCGTTTTCGTGGCATCCGTTTGAAAGAATTACCACAGGAGGCATTGGATGAAGCGCGGCTTGCAGATCTGCGTCGCTTGGCAGGACGCGGTCTAGTTGCTGAGGTGCAGTTAGCAGGTATGTCATTAGATGATGTGCTGGCGCTGGCTGATGCGGTGCCGGCATTGCCCTTGTTGGTTAATCATCTGGGTGGTATTCAAGTGGATGGAAAAGCGCCACCGCTAGCTTGGCAGGAAGATATTGAAGCGTTGGCTCAAAAGCCCAATGTATATATGAAAATATCGGGGCTATTTCAACAATCAGGTCAGGATATAGCCCCAACAGAAATGGTCTTTTATGCACCAGTACTAGATGTTTTGTGGCAAGCGTTTGGTGCTGAACGTCTGATCTACGGCAGTAATTGGCCGGTGAGTGATTTGCGGGGTGAGTACCAAGCACAACAGACCTTGGTATTGACCTACCTAGCGACTAAGGATCCTACTGCACCGGCAAAAGTAATGGGTCATAATGCACTAGTCTTTTATGGTTTCTTGCCGTCGCCCACTGCTGTTTATGAAAGTACTAATCCTGTGCCGCAGGATTTCTTTTTAGCACAGAACTATCCGAATCCTTTCAATGGGGAAACCCTTATTCGTTTTGCCTTGCCTCATGCCGGTTCGGTAGATGTACGGCTGTACGATTTGGCCGGTCAGCAAGTGGCTACACTATTGACCGGATCGCGTGCTGCTGGTTCATATACTGTGCGCTGGGATGGGCGTGGTGCACAGGGGCAATTATTGGCTAGTGGGGTGTATATTTATCGGCTCCGTTTTGCTGGTATTACCGCGGCTTACAAATTAATTCTGCTGCAGTAGGTCTGGATGAAACTACCGACGCAGCGTCAACTCTTACGCTTATTTATACCACTGGCGTTAAGCGGTATATTCTTTCCCTTGGCATCAACTATAGTCAATGCTGCCCTAGCCCGTGCGGTTGATCCGGTGCTTGCCTTAGCCGCATTTAGTGTTGTGCGTGGTTTGAGTCAACCTTTTCTGTCGCCCTTGTATGGCTTGCGCCAGGTGGTAACGGCGCTGGCCCGTGACCGCCAGATGCTAAGGATGCTGGGGCGCTGGAATCTGATTTTAGGTGGTGCTTGTACGCTTATATTATTGTTTGTTTGCCTGCCATTTATTTACCAGCCTCTGGTTGAAAAGATACTGAATATCCCGCCACCGATTGCTCATGCTGGCGTTCCCGTTTTGCTAGTAACGGTTCTCAGTCCATTGCTGATCATTGGGCGCGGTTACTACCAGGGCATCCTAGTGCGCTACGGCCAATCCGTACCGGTTAGCTTAGGGGCCTTGGCGTATTTGGTCATTGCGGTTGGGGCAATGATTATTGGGATAGCCTGGATGCCCACATCAGGGGCTTTGGTGGGAGTTGGGGCCTTATGCCTTGGACAAGTAGCATATTTAGTCGTGGTGTGGAAACCGTGTATACCGGTCATTAGAGAACAAATACCGGCTACTGATTCGACACTAGCAGCACATCAACGCCGTGATAACTATGTATTGTATTTCTTTTTGCCGGTAGCTATTTCTACGTTATTGATAGCACTGACGGAGCCTCTAGTGCAGGCTGGTATGGCACGTCTACCGCAGGCGGATATATCGTTGGCGGCCTATCCGGTTTGTACGGCGCTGACTTGGTTGACTGGTGTACCGATGTGGAATATGCAACAGGTAATCATTGCCCAGGTCCACGACCGAGCATCCTTTAAGGTCGTACAGCGTTTTGTTTGGAAGGTTGCTTTGGTGTTGACGGTGTTCATGATATTGATTGCTTTACCTCCTGTGGCTGATTGGGTATTCGGTAGCTTGATAGGTACTAGTGGTCCAATCAAGCAATTGGCAATTGATGGGTTTCGATTACTTGTATTTACCCCATTATTTATGGGCGGCCGTAGTCTTTTTCATGGTACATTGATGAGCTTGGATGCAACGTCACCTATTCGCACGGCCGCTATAATACGGCTTATTACATTGGTGTTGGGTCTAGTGGGGGGAGTGATATATGGTCAAATTAATGGTTTAATGGTGGCTTTAGTGGCGATTTTTGCTGCTTCAAGTGTTGAATTAATCTGTCTGTACGTATACACTCGGCGGCGGTTGCGTTGCCAAGGGAGTTAATGTGCTCTGGTTGCTTTTAGCCTTATTGATGGAGTTTGGTTTTGGCCAACTGTTTAAAGTTTCGCAACGCTATGGCTATTACGCGCCTTTGGTCGTAAGTGTCAATTATTTGGTTTTGGCCATTGGCCTGGGCCTGTATTTATTGGCGACTGATAATTTAGTGTTTAACCCTATGGTAATCACCGTAGGGTTGGTATCTGGCACGGCATTTATTAGTGCGATGTCCATGATGACTTACGCATTAGAACGGGTCAATGTTGCTACGGTCCTGACGGGCTTTCGTATGGCCATGCTGGTGTCTATTGTAGCTTCTATGGCCATTTGGGGAGAAGCCGTGTCGTTTACCCGGGCTAGTGGTATTGTATTGGCATTGATTGCTTTAGTGCTGATGACGCGCCGCAGCGGTGGGTCTGGTCGTTTGCATGGTCTTCAGGCTTTAGGTTTGGTATTGCTCGTGTTCTTGGGCCAGGGATGTAGCTTAACCTGTTTACGTTGGGTGCAATATGCGGGGTTAAATGAGCATATGCATCAGGTTGTTATGACCACGGGGCTGACGGCTGGATTATGGGGTAGTGTTTTTCTGCTACTAAAGCGGCATCGACCGCAACCCAACGCTGTACGGATGGGTGGTATTATTGGTTTGTACAATATGCTGGCGCTGCTGGTTGTGTTAACGGCTCTTGCTCATGTTCCAGGCACGATTTTTTTTCCAGTAGTGGGTTGTACCGTTGTCGTTATGGACAATCTTTGTGCCCATTTTTTATGGCAAGAACCTCTTGATAAAACCACGTTGTTTGGTGTTGGGATGGCCTTAGCTGCTATTGTCCTAGTGGTTGGTAGATGATGCGATAGTTGACGGTGATTAAGTGAAGCATATTATAGCATCTTAAAAAAGATAATTATTAGCGATTTTTGTTGTTGTAGTCGATATGCTCAACGAAAGGTTATCCCTGTGGTACAACCCAACATTGTCTTAATAATGACTGACCAACAACGCTGGGATACTTTACGTTGTTTAGGCTACGAGCATATGATCACGCCCCACATAGATCAACTAGCACAACGTGGTTGAGCGTATGCAACATTGGTACGGTTTGACCCGGATGCGGCGTTAAAGTAGAAGGAGAAGTATTGGTATGATAATAGATCGAGAAAAATTCAAACATATTGGCACCAATGTAGTATTTGAAGAACCGGCTAAAATTCTAGATCCAGAACGGATCTCTATTGATGATGATGTGCTCTTTATGCACGGGACGTATATCTCTCCGTGCGGAAAACACGTGGTTATTGGGTCACATACACATTTTGCTCCGTATGCCGTGCTCTATGGCCCACTGATCATCGGTAAGTACTGTGCTATTGCAGCTCACGTAGTGTTTGCTAGTGTCGGGCACGGTTATGAGCGGGTAGATATTCCTATGGTTGAACAGAAAACCCAGACAAAGGAAATTGTCTTAGAAGATGATGTGTGGATTGGTGCTAATGCTGTTGTTGTGGGTGGTGTACGTATTGGCACGGGCAGTATTGTAGGCGCAGGAGCGGTAGTAACCAAAGATGTACCACCGTTTAGCGTGGTGGGAGGTACACCAGCGCGCGTGATTAGAGACCGGAGAGCGGCAAAATCATCCTAAGCTGTGGGTGTTGGTTATCTAAACACATTGGTAGCAATTAAAAAACTGGACTACGGTTGGCGTTGATCAACAACAGCCTGGGAAAAACCGGAAATCGCATTTTCGTGCAATGTCATAGTGCCAGCTGTTGCTGCAATACGAATCGCGGTTCGGTTTAAGGCTTCTCGGTTTTCTTGAATCTCGTTATTGGTGATCACTAGGTCTTTGGTTTGTCCCTGGATATCAATGGCAATGCCTTCTGGTCCGCCGGAATTGATAATACGGTTGCGTTGGATGGTATTACGGTTTGGCCAAAAATCCTGTCCTCGATCTTCATTACGAAAGAGGATGCCAACTTGTCCACTGCCAATGATTTCGTTATCGCGCATCACATTATCCGTATCGTTATGTCCAATAGACGAACCATAGCGCTTATTGTCGATAATTTTATTATAGGCGGCCAGGCCGTGCTTTACGCCCCAGCACCAGAATAAGCCCTGGCTATTACGCTCAAGGCGATTGCCGATAATGATTGGTCGCTGTGAGCCGCTGCCGGGGTGCACG
>JACLAC010000983.1_pt1 | contig 21576 bp, 12 predicted proteins | sample 8027881 | NCBI WGS metagenome assembly JACLAC01 (sample SAMN15725517, study PRJNA655200) | protist metagenome | isolation source: fluorescence activated cell sorting (FACS) single amplified genomes of... | place: Spain: Blaines Bay Microbial Observatory, Mediterranean Sea | collected 2016-01-19 | reverse complement strand
CCCGGGGGGGATATGTGCGTATGGATGATGGGTCGTGGATGCGTCTTGAGATCAAGCTCGATCCAGACCAGAGGGATGCCGTCACCCGGTTGGGATTGGATCCGTTCGATCTGTCGGGGGAGACCCATCGCATGCATGCCATGCAGTTGGCTGATCCAAAGGCTGCTGAGGTCTTCGATCCGAAGGCGTGGAAGCGGATCAAGGATAGCGCCAAGGACATCACGATTGAGGTTAAGCCGGAAGTGCCTGCAGGCTTGAAGGCCGATCTCCGGCCCTACCAGGTTGATGGGTTCAACTTTCTCGCGTATCTTGCGACGAATCGGTTCGGGGGGATTCTGGCGGACGACATGGGTCTTGGAAAGACGGTCCAGAGTCTCGCCTATATCCTGTGGTTACGACAGCTCGCCAAGGATCAGGGCAAGCATATGCCAGCCCTCGTGGTGTGCCCCAAGTCGGTGCTCGATGTGTGGGCGATGGAAGCAGAGCGTTTTGCCCCGGAACTGAAGTATCAGGTTCTGCGGAGCCGTGATCAACTGGACCTTGAGGCCCTCAAGAGCGAACTCGATGTTCTTGTTCTGAATTACGCCCAGTTGCGTGTTGGTGGAGAAGAGCTCAATAAGGTGAAGTGGCTGGTTGTCATTCTCGATGAGGGTCAGCAGATCAAGAATCCCGACTCCAAGGCGGCTAAATCGGCCCGCGAGCTCAATGCGGAAAATCGACTGGTTCTTACGGGAACCCCGATTGAGAACCGCCTGATGGACATGTGGTCGCTCATGGCTTTTGCCATGCCGGGCGTTCTGGGTTCCCGTGCCTATTTCAAGAAGCGCTTTGACAAACGAAAGGATCCGCACTCCCAGAATCGCCTCGCTGCACGGTTGCGGCCGTTTCTCCTGAGGCGGACGAAGGGGCAGGTGGCCAAGGATCTTCCCCCGCGGACCGAAGAGGAGGTCTATGCCAACATGGACGGAATTCAGATGGAGATGTATAAGGCTGAGCTGAAGAGGATCCAGAAAGCGCTGCTTGGCCTGGACTCTGATGAAGCGGTCAAGAAGAACAGTTTCGCCATTCTACAGGGTCTCATGCGTCTGCGGCAGATCTGCTGTCACCCCGGGTTGATCGATCCCAAGTATCTGAAGGAAGAGAGCGCGAAGTTGACGGCTCTCTTCTACCTGCTGGACCAGTTGCGTGAGGAGGGGCATAAGGTTCTGGTCTTCTCCCAGTTTGTTTCGATGCTCGAAATCATTCGCACTCAACTGGAGGTGGACAGTCGACCTTTTAACTACCTGACCGGTCAGACCAAGGACCGGAAGGGGGAGATTGAAAATTTCCAGACATGTAAGGATCCATCGGTCTTCCTTCTATCTCTGAAGGCTGGGGGCTCCGGGCTTAACCTGACCTCGGCATCCTATGTCATCCTCTATGATCCGTGGTGGAACCCCGCGGTGGAAAATCAGGCGATTGATCGGACGCATCGTATCGGCCAGAAAAACCAAGTGATAGCCTATCGCCTGCTGACCCGGGATTCGGTTGAGGAGAAAATCAGGGTTCTGCAGCACCAGAAGACTGCGCTGGTTACCAATGTCCTTGGGGATGAGGGCTTTGCCAGTAATCTTGGTCTTGAAGACCTGCAGTTCATCCTGAGCCACGGTGGGGAACTAGAACCCGAAGGGCCCATCGGCGAATAATCCGTTCTGTTTTGCAGGAGATATGGCGGGGATTGGTCCAGTTGCCCTGCTCCATGCGGGGTTCTGCTGTGAATAGAGGATAAGAGTCATTAAGTTTTCCGTTGTTCGAGGGCAAAGGAAGTGTTCCGATTGGGGCAGTTCCGGGGAGTGATACCCTGTCTCGTCCCCAGAACGGAACGTCCCCATCAAATCGTCATGAGTCATATACACCGAATTTCATCTGCTTTTGCCGCTGCGGTGGTGAGTTGCGTCCTGTTCCAGCCAGTGGGAGCAAAGCCTGCCGGCGAGCGGGAGGTCTACAAGGAAGTCATTGTTCCGATCCTGCGGGGGAAGTGTTACCAGTGCCACGCCGATGTCGCTGAAAACCCCAGTGGGAAGAAGAAGATCAAGGCCAAGTTGGAGCTGACTTCTCTCGATCTTGTCAAGAAGGGTGGAGACGAAGGCCCCGCGGCAGTGGCAGGTAACCTGGATGAGAGTTTGCTGCTCGTTCGGATCAACTTGCCGCACGATGACGATGAGCATATGCCCCCGGAAGGCAAGCCTCAGGTGAGCGAAGAGGAGTTGAAGGTTCTTGAGTGGTGGATCAAGGCTAACCTTCCCTCGGGAAAGAGCATGAAGGATGCTGGTGCTCCTGACGACATTCTGGCCGCAGCCGGGAAGATTCCTTCTGACGAAGAGGTCAAGCAGTCGTTAGCGCAGTCTTTTGCAGAAGCAGGTGCCAGTGCTGCCAAGTTGGCAGCAGCACGCAAGGCCCTTGAGGCGCCCATTGCCGAGGTGTCGGGGCATTTCCCCAATGCGATTGGCTTCGTGTCACAGCAGGATAGTGACCTGACTTTTACAGCGGTGAGCATGCGGAAGGACTTCGACGACGAGCACCTTGCTAAGTTGGCTCCGGTAAGTGGAGGCCTGGTTGATGTCAATCTGGGAGCTACGGCAGTAACGGATGCCGGCGCCGTCAATCTTGGGAAGATGGCTCGGTTGAAAAAACTCTGGCTGAATGGAACAGGGATCACGGACGCAGGTCTGGAGTCCCTGAAAGGGCTGAGGGAGCTGGAATATCTCAATCTCTATGGGACCCAGGTGACCGATGAGGGCCTCAAGAAGCTCGCAGGCCTCAAGAATTTGAAGAGGCTCTACCTTTGGCAGACGAAGGTAACGCCCGGTGCAGTTGAGGAGTTCAAAAAAAGCGTGAAGGACTGCGATGTGAACATGGGGATCAAGGTGGAATAGAGTTCCCCTTGAACTGGGCGGATAAACCTCGTGGGGTTCCTGCGGCCGGGTTTGCTTTTGCCCTAAGTGCTCAAGTCACTACTCATCGTTTCCTCTCCCGCGAAAACGATCTCTGAACTCCTGCCTGCGATCGGCATCCCGAACGATCCGCTCCTGCTGCTCCGCGGAAAGTCCGCTGCTTGGGAGCCATGCCCGGGCTTCCTCTGGATCCCTCCGGATCCATGAGCGGGCGACGCCGTTGAGAGTTTCTGAGCGGATCTCGTCATTTGCGATCGATCCGGCCCACTCTGCCGCCATCTGGGGGTCGGATCCATCGAGTTCATTGGCATAGCTTTTCACTGCAGCGTCGCGCGAGGCGGAGGGTTCCATATCGCGGAGGAAATTGCCGGCTGAGACCGGGTCTTCCCGGGTCCAGCGCTCCATTGACTGGTTAATTGCCCGGGACTGGGTGACCTCGGGAAGATCTGCTACCCACCGAACTGCTGCCTCAGGGTTTTCCCGGCCTAGTTCTTCCGCCACTTCGCGGACGGCTCGCTCTGCATAGCTCTGGTCCGCATGTCTCTTGACCCATTCTGCTGCTGCAGCGGGATCTTCCCGGGCAAATTGGTCGGCTACCCGGTCGAAAGCCGAAGCCTTGATTGTTCCTTCCGGGAGTTGTTCCGCCCAAGCAGTTGCGTTGGGCATTCCGCGTTCGATCTGAGCTGTTGCGATAGTATCAAGCTGCCGGTCAAATGCGTATGCGCGTCCCCGGTCCCACCATTGGCGCTCACCTTCCTCTGCTGAGGAGTTTGCAGCTGCGCTTCGTTGGGCCTGATCAAGTTCGAGGACGAAATCCGTGGCTGCGTCAGGATCGGAGCTGGCAAGACCATTGACAATGCCCTGAGCTAGGACTCCTTTTACCATGCCGTTTTCGATGCCTTCGAGATGTGCCTTGGCTCCCTCCGGATCAGTGCTGGCCCATCCAGTTATGGCAGCGATTCCGGCCTGAGCCTGGCGACGGGGATCCCGACTCATTCCTTCAATCGCCTTCATGGCACTGGCACCATCCAGTTGCCCCCAGGCACGCAGGAAAAGAGTCATCTGTGCCTCGGAGCCATCGCCACGCCTTTTCCGTAATTCTTCAAAGATACCCTGAGCGCTCGAGGCATCCATGCTGAGGATGAGTTCGGCGAAAAGCTGGTTCGCTACGAGGGGGTCGCGTTCACCGAGGAACTGGGAGATGGTTACCCTCGATTGCGTTCCGCGGGTTCCAGAGGAAGCAAAGCCTGGTCGGGTTCCGGCCTGGGGGCCGTTGGTGCTGCGTGCGACCAAGCTTTTGCTCGAGCGGTTAAGGTTGATGGCGGAGTCGTCCTCGCTTCTGGCCGACTGCAGGCTGGTGCGCCCAAAGAGAAACGCGACAATGGCTACGGAGAGCCAGATAGCGTGGAGAATAAGGGACTTTTTCATATGGGAAAGAGAAGTTGGTGAATCTTATCTGTATTGTGCGTTACGTAGAGAGGTAATCCGCAGAGTTTTAGCCTATTATATGTGAAGTCAGGAGGGATTTCTTATTTCTTTATGAAGCCACGCCTTTCCATACGTCCAGAGGGCTTCTGCGGTGCGTTTTTTTAGATTCATGGCATCGGAGGCCTCGGACATTGTCATACCTGCAAAGTAGCGGAGCTTGACCAATTTTGCGACCTGGGGATCCTCCGTCTCGAGTCTGCCAAGGGCCTCATGGACAGCGATAAGTTCTTCGGCTGGCGCGTTAACCACAATTGATTCCTCGACCGCATCCAGGTCTACCTTGGGGGCTCCGGATCCACGCTTCTGGCTCATGTGCCTACGTGCGTGGTCGACCAGGATTCTCCGCATGGCCTCGGCTGCAGCACCGAAGAAATGGCTTCGGTTATTCCAGTTCTCCCCTGCAGAGCCTTTCAGGCGGAGCCAGGCTTCATGCACGAGGGCGGTGGCCTGCAGGGTGTGCCCGGCACGCTCGCCCGCCATCTTACTGCGGGCCAGACGGCGTAACTCCTCATAGACGGCAGGAAGAAGTTCTTCCGCCGTGCACTCTCCGGTCTCTAATCGGCAGAGAATGCGGGTTACGTCGTCCAAGGTCTGATCAGGGTTGTAAATGACAGGGGCTCTGTCAACGGGGCAGAGTTGCTCGCAAGGTTATCTGTGGGATTTCCAACAAATTGGCGGACATGGCGGGCATTACAATGTTATCATGTATCCTGCGAAAGGGACTGGGCTCGCTAAAAGTCACTCCCAAGTCATTCATTGCCACTGTGATTCGGAAGCCAGCCAAAGAGGTTGAGACTGTCAGCAAGGTGCGGGAAGTGTTTACCGCGGCGTTGGCATGCAATGACTCAAGGTCGCGGGAAGAATTACTGAATCATGAGTGCGGTGAAGATGATGCGCTGCGTGAGATGGTGCAGTCTCTACTTGAGGAATCGACCGTAGCCGGGGATTTCCTGGAGCGTCCAGCGGTTGAAGATCCGACCCGGTGCAGTAATGACGTTGTTGATTTCCCCGGGGAGAACCTGGGCGATGAGATTGGCCCCTACCGTCTCGTGGAACTGGTGGGAGAAGGAGGAGGGGGCAGGGTTTACCGAGTCGAGCAGAAGGACCCGGTTCGAAGAACGGTTGCCCTCAAGATACTGAAGCTGGGCATGGATACCCGGAGTGTAATCCGGAGGTTTGAGGCTGAGCGACAGGCTTTGGCGGTGATGGATCACCCTCATATAGCAAAGGTCCTGGACGCAGGAGCGAGTCCCGACGGGCGGCCTTATTTTGTCATGGATTTCGTGGAGGGTCAGTCCATTACCGAATACTGTGATGTGCGAACGTTTCCGGTGAAGCGGAGAGTGGCGCTGATGATCAAGGTGTGTCGGGCTGTCGAGCATGCACATCAGAAGGGAATCATTCACCGTGATCTCAAGCCTTCGAATATTCTGATCGTTGAGCAGGATGAAGAGGTGACGCCCAAGGTTATCGATTTTGGGGTGGCAAAGGCGGTTGACCCCTTTGAGGCAGAAGGGTTGTTGACGGTGCACGAAACAATCATAGGCACGCCAGCCTATATGAGCCCGGAGCAGTCACAGCGTGACCGGGGCGATATCGATACTAGAAGCGATGTTTATTCTCTCGGGGTTCTTCTGTATGAACTGCTTACCAGTTACACTCCCCTGGATGGAACTCTGGTGAGGGAGGCAGGTATTGATGAACTGAGAGAGGCATTCCGGGATGCGGAGCCTTATCGGCCATCCCTGAGGATCCGTCACTCGCGTGTTGAGGACCGCCCTGAGATCGCAACAAACCGCGGAACCGGGATTGAGAGGTTGGAAGCTGACCTCCGGGGAGATCTTGATTTAGTTGTGATGAAGTCTCTGGCGCGGGACAGGGCCCGGCGTTACGGTGGAGCCAGTGAGTTGGCGAATGACCTGGAGCGGTATCTGGCCCGGTTGCCGGTTGAGGCGAGTCCTCCCAGCACGGCGGACCGGGTCCGGAAGTTTGTGGTTCGGAACCGGTCGGCCGTAGCAGTTGCACTAGCACTGCTGTTGATGCTGATTGTCGGGGTGATTGTCAGCGCCGATCAGGCTTTGCGGGCTACCCGGGCTGAACGTAATATGAGGGAGGCTCACCGTCAGAAGTCTATTGCACACGACAGTGCTCTCCGGGGTTGGGAAGAGGCGGTAAGGAACGCATCTACTGCCAGGCTCCACGAGTATGTGGCGGATATTAACGTAGGTTATCACGCAGTCGAAGACGGTCATATTGCGAAGGCCTTGAATCTACTCGAAAGGCAGCTCCGTTCGGATCCCGGAGGGGAGTTGCGTGGTTTTGAGTGGCGCTACCTGGCCTCGAGATGCATGGGTGTCCCCCATAGGACTCTGCCTCGCCAGAGCAGCCCCGTTTCAGCGATTGCGTTTGCACCTGATGGAGATCTTATCGCGGTGGGAACTCGCAATATGGTTCAAGTTTGGGATCTCTCCGCGGAGGAGGAAAAGATCTCGTTACCTGGTCCTGCTTCGGCAATTAGCTTTCTTGGTGCAGGAGAGTTGCTGGCAGTGGGGAATCGGAGTGGAACCGTTATTCATGACCTCAGGAGTGGAGAGACGGTAAAGGAGTTGCTGGGGCAACTGGGAGGAGGGTCCGTAGTTCTGTCGCCCCGGGGAGATGTGCTGGTTACCAGCGGTGGTGGCTCGGTGACTCTATGGGAAACAGGGAGTTGGCAACCTCTCCGCCGACTGCCGGACGTCAGTGGCCCGCTGGCGTTTTCGCCTGACGGGCAGATTCTTGCTACCGGATCGAATGAGGGTATTATTCTCTGGGATCTCGCGCGAGAACGAAAGGTAACCTTGAATGATTCAGCGGTTCCTCTTCGTAGCTTTTTTCCGGGAGGAACCAGGATTCTGTTCTCTCCCGATGGAAAGACCGTGTTGGCGCCCCATGTGGAAAAGTCAGAACTGGGTATCTTTTACCTGGGAGCATGGGATGTCGGTAATGGGGAGGAGTTGGGCGTCTTACCGGCGACGCCTGCTGATGTGGGTCATTCGGGGATGATTACCTCTCTGGCTGCGGATTGGGAGGGGCAGGTCATGGCCTCCAGCAGTTGGGATCATTCAGTGCTTTTATGGGACCTGACCACCCGCCGCTTGCTGAGGACTCTCCATGGGCATAGAGGAGAAGTCTGGTGCGTGGCAATGTCTCCACAGGGAGACTTGGTTGCCAGCGGGAGCAAGGATGGGGAGGTTAAGATCTGGCCTGTTGCGGGTCCTGCGGAATCCGAGGGCATTGCGGGTCGCTGGGAGCCCTTGAGCTTCTCCCGGGACAGTCGCTATGTTGGTGCGCTCAACAGGGAAGGCGGGATCGCAATCATTAACCTCGACTCGAGGAAGATGGTTCATCGCTTGGAGGCAATCTCCTCGGATGAACGTTATCCGCGGTATGTTGTCGCCCTGAGCGATGACCTGACCTCCCTGGCTGAGGCCATGCCGGATGGGGAAGTGAGGATTAGAACGCTGGGGAAGCAGGGGAGCGGGATCAAGGGTCCTGAGATAAGAATCGAGAGCGGGAGCTCGCGGGTCGACAGGTTGGCAATTGCTCCGGACTCAAGTAATCTGGTCACCGTAGGCTGGAGAGACGATCTTGCCTGGTGGGATCTTGAAGATATCTCGGCTCCTATTGTGAGGATTTCTGGTCGGCGGGCTGTCTTCTCGGCAGATGGAGCGACCTTGGCAACTGTGACAAGGGATGGTTACAGCATTATATGGGATACGGTTACCCGTACGGAGCGATTGCGTATTCAGCATGGGGACCAGTCCTTCGGCTCAAGCATGGCGATTTCCCCGGACGGGACGATTCTTGCCCTGACTTATGGCATCGATGATTTTGAGAATGCGGTCAGCCTCTGGGATGCCAAAAATGGGGCTCATCTTGGTGTCCTGTCAGGCCATAAGCAGTCCATCTGGTCGGTGGCGTTTTCTCCGGATGGTCGAACATTGGCGTCTTCCAGTGCAGATGGCAGTCTCCGGCTCTGGAATGTTGCGTCGCGTCGGGAACTTATGTCCCTTGGGGAGGGAGGAGCCAGCCTCGCGCATCTGCGGTTTTCTCCAGACGGATCATATCTTGTTGGAGGCACACCTCCGTTTGCGAGTTCGGGAGAGATCCGTATCATTCATGCGCCGCCCGCTCGATTGGAGAGGTCCAATCCGACCGTTATTCCCTGAGGGGTTCGGTTGGTGGGTTTTTTAAGGGGATCCTTCCTTGGTTGCGCGGCGCTCGCCTTGTTTGAGATCTTCCTCAAGTGAGAGTCCGTAAAGGGATGCGATAGAAGATATGAACGCGGAGTGCTTCGAGGGTGCTGCCCGTTGCCACTTTGAGATATACTGGAGAAAAGTTTCTCCTTGAGGAGAGGGGGTGGAGTTCAGCCAGCGGATTGCATTCCAATGCTGCGGTTGCCGCTCGAAAGCAGCAAGCAGGACGAGAGCCATTGCTCCATTCTTTTCGCGATCGGTGCCATTGGAGGCAAGGTGCTGGGCGTGCTTCCGGTAATAGGCCGGCATCCCAATACGGATGATCTCAAGATAATCTTTACGATTCCGTTCGATCTCATCGGTGTAGTCACGCAGTAAAGGAGCATAACTCTTCCAGTTTTCGTATGGAGCGTTGCTTCTCCATTCCACTGACATCCTGCGCATGCAGTAGAGGGATGCGATCTCGCATATTGTCTCCTCGAACCAGAGGTTGCCTCGAAAGTCTTCGTCATAGCCGCACAGGACATGACAGATTTCATGGGAGAACTGGTAGGCGTATTGAGCCCAGTAGAGCTTTTCGGTGGACAGTCTTATGAGATGCTCCCCTTTTTCTCCACGCCTGAAGAGAACGATCGGTCCCTGGTTCCCCCTGCTGACATCAGTTGTGGTCTTTTCAAGTCCGCTCATATGTCTGAGCAACTGATCCGCGGCGGAGCGACATACCGCATGAATATCAGCCTTGGAGGCGTTGAAGCCTTCGGCGTTCACCTGAATGGTAAGGGATTTCCGAGAATCGGCCTGAGAACCAAGCTGCAGAAAAACGAGAATTGCTGCAGGGAGAAAGAGAGAGGTCCGTGGGTTTCTCATGGTGAGGATCAATGTTTTCAATAGGGCCCACGAATGTGCTCATGAACATTACTGAGATAGAACTGGCGGAGAGTCTGGTGTAATTCTTCGGGAAGAGGAGCTAGAGAAGAAACAGCTGCGTTTTCCTGCGCCTGTTCCGGGGAACTGGCCCCGGTAATAATTACGGAGACCGCTTCGAAGTCCAGAATCCAGCGTTGAGACATCTGGGCCATGGTCATGCCAGCGGGCACGAGAGGGCGTAGTTGGCTGGCAAGTTCCACCCCTTTTTCGAAGGGGATGCCGGCAAAGGTTTCCCCAACATTAAAGCATGCCCCGTCCCGGTTGAAGTTACGGTGGTCATTTTCGCCGAATATGGTTTTGGTATCGAACTTGCCGCTCAACAAGCCGCTGGCCAGGGGAAGTCGGACGATGATGCCGACCCCTTGCTCTGCTGCACGAGGGAAGAGTTCCTCAATGAGCTTTTGCCGGAAGGGGTTGAAGATCACCTGGAGAGAAAGGAGATCTTCGTGTTTCAGACAGGTGATCCCTTCTTCCACGCTCTCCACACTTGCTCCAAAATGTTTGATGAGGCCCTCTTCCTTCAGTGCTCGTAACCAGTCAAAAATGGATTCTTCCTTGAGAATCGAATGCGGGACACAATGCAGTTGCAGGAGATCGAGGCAGTCCACCCCAAGTTTCTCGTTGGTCTCAAGAATGGACTTCCGAAGGTTCTCTTCACTGTAGCCGTCGGGGTAGACTTCGCGACCGGCCTTGGAAGCTACCGTAATGCCTTCACCATGTTCCCGGAGGAACTTTCCGATGATGCTCTCGCTGCGTCCGGACCCATAGACATTTGCGGTATCGAAGAAGTTCGATCCACTGTCTTTTGCTTCCGAAAGAATCTGGTGTCCGGTCTCCTCGTCCAGGGGTCCGAATTCCGTCCCTCCCAGTTGCCAGCAGCCCAGTCCTACTTCCCCGATTTCAAATCCATTGGTGCCGAGAGTGCGTGTTTTCATTCGTTGAGAGACGGTGGCGGGGTGGGAAGGATATTCAAGGAGGGAGTGGCAAGACTGGCTGACAACTTGTGCTGGAGGAGTTGGGTTGAATGCAAAACGGGCCGCAGGAAAGTCTGCGGCCCGCTTGGAGATGCTTCTGTTGGCAGAGCAACGACTGGTTATTTATGAGCTGCTGGCTTCACTCCCTTTTTGAAGCCGTTGAAACTGTAAAAGGTAGGATTATACTCTCCGACCGGAGTGACATTGGCCTTGCCGTCGATCTGATCCTCCATGCCGAGTCCCCAGAGGACGCCATTGACGACCATCCGCCGAAGGCCCTCACTCTTGAAGTCTGTGGCGGCTCCCATGGTGGTGCAGAAGAGTCGGTTGGTTTTGCCCTTGGGATTCTTCAACTCGCGGGTCCACGCTACCGGCATGGCGGGATCGTTTACATCCTCGACCTGTCCCGTCGCACGATTTTTCTTTTTCTTTCCTTTGACGGGCTTGGAGTCCGGTTTGAGGGAGTCTGTTACGAGTCCCCGCATGAGGATGGTGGCATCCTTGGGAGGATATGCTTCGTAGGTATCGCTGTCAGCAAAGACATCGGTAGCACCCTTCAGGATGGGATGATCCTTGTTGGAGTCTTCCACTACGCCACGACATCCTTCCCGCTTGTGGTGTCCCCAGTGGCTGACCCAGCCTTCGCCGAGAACCTTTTTGCCGAAGCTGTTGAAGTCCCGGTACGCTCCCTGGCGCAATTGGAAGGCGTGGGTGCTTGTTCGCAGGCCGATGACAGGTACGCCCCGATGGTAGGCATCCACAAAGTGTTTCATGTCCTCATCGGGCCAGTTGCGGAACCGAAGGGCTATGATTATCAGGTCCGCGGAGTCCATTGCTTTCGCGTTGGTGACGCTCTTCTGGTTGTTGGGATCGATTTCACCCTTGTCATTGACCGAGAAGAGAACGGTGCAGTCGAATCCGTGGTGATCGGAGAGGATGCGGCCAAGCATGGGAAGGCACTCCTCGGAACGGTATTCCTCGTCACCGCTGACGAGAACAACGTGCTTTCCCTTGCCGGGGCCGCTCTTTCCCTTGTAGTGGACCGATAAATGGTGATCGGCTTGGATAGAGCTCAGGCTGAGCGCGAGAGTAGCGCCAGTTAAGACAATGCGATTGAATAGATTCATAGTTTACTGGGTGGTTCGAGTGCCAACAGGCTGCATACGGGCTCTCCGGTGGCAAGGTTTCAATGAAGGGACCTGGGGAACTTCCCAGGATCGGGCGGCCAAAACCGGAGGATTGCTCTACGGGCGGGGCAGTTGACTCAGTCGCCCAAGGCCTGAAGGGTTGTAATGTTCTGGCGCATCACAGTGAGAAAATCCCCATTCACCGGTTGGTTCGCACAGGGGGAGATGATGATGCTGGTGAGGCCCGCTTCCTTCAGTATTTTAACGTTCCGGGCGAGAGGAGTGCTCTCCCAGATGAAAAATTTGGCATCTGGGTGTTCTTTCCTGATGCCGGCCAGTGCAGCGATGTCCTGAGGGCTAATTTCGTTCCCGGGTTCCCAGAGTAATGAGGGAGTAACGAGTTCATAGGCGCGGGACCAGTAATGGTAGACCGGGTGTGAGGTGATAGCCGTAGTTTGCCCGAGTGCCAAGGCCGCGGCTTTCATTGCGGTGTCCAGGGTGTTGAGGTCTTCCCGGAGGTCCTGAAGCCTGCTCCTTACGGTAGCTTTGTGCCTGGGGAATTGTTCGCTGAGGGCGAGTGCAACCGCGGAGGCCTGGGCGGAAGCCTGCTTGAGGTCCAGCCAAGTGGTGGAGGCGAGTCCCTCATGAGAATGACTTTCTGATCCTTTCTTGTGCTTGTGACTGATGCTGCCCTTGAGCCTGATCAGTTGGTCATCGAACGAAGTGGATGTAATTATAGTGGCCTCGTAGGGGAGAGTGCGGGTAGAGGTCCACTTGGCATAGTTTGCCCCATTGAGCAGGATAAGGTCGGCCTTCTGGATGGCGGCGACCTGTTCGTCGGAGGGGTCCCAGAAGGCGGGGTCCTGTTCGGAAGGGACATCAAAAAGCACGGTGGCAAACCCATCCGAAAGGCGTTCGGCAAAATAGGCCAGAGGATAGTTAACAGCAGCAATGACCGGGGCTTCCGTTACCTTTTGCCCGGTTGATTCTTTTCTGAGGTTCTTTTCACAGGACAGCAGGAGCAGGAACGTGCTGCAAACGATGACCGGCCGGGAGAGGAGTTTATACATCGTAAAGGAAGAAGGATCTCAGTTCAGGAGCTTGGAGAGCATTTCAGGTGCAATGGAACGGGTGAGCGCTCCCGCAAGCAGTGAAAGAGTCATCGCGGAGATCACGATAATGGCGACCTCCATCCCCTGTAGACAGAATATTGCATGCCGGGTTGCGCCGATCTTGGAATAGGTGCGAAGTTCACGCTCCCGGAGCCGGAAGGAGAGCAGGAACACCATGAGGGCCAGTCCGAGGCCGCCCAGTCCGAGGAGACGGAAGGCGGTGAGGGCCAGGCGCTGGGTGGCAAAGAGGGTGGAGGCCAGGCTCTCCACCGCTTTCAAGGGGATGACAATTTGTTGGGCGCTATCTTCATCCTGGTAGAAAGCAAGGGCAAGGGCACGCTGCTTACGGCCCCGTGGAATGACAATGGCGGAAGAAAGAGGGTAAGCTGCCCGGTCACCGTGAAAGTGGAAGCTCTGAATATTCGCGTTGGTTACCTCGTTGAATTCCACTACTGCAGAATTGGCGCGAATCACTTTGCCGTCGGGTTCCCGTGAGAGAGTAACATCCCCCGGGTCAGAAACTTCCTGATGCCCATGTGCCAGGCCTTCAATGATCCAGGTTGTCTTCAGGTCGACGAAGACAGCATCATCGTCTGCAGTCTGATTTGGGGCGAGCACCCCGGTGACGCGCATCCTGAGGGGGTAGACACCTGCCAGGTCGAATATGTTTTCCGGCGAGGAGATGATTGTATCGCCCGGTTTGAGGTTCCGGCGTTCTGCAAGGTCTGCTCCGATCACGCAATCCCCGAGACGAGTGATCCAGCGTCCCGCGATAAGATCGAGCTCACGTAATTCGAAGTATGCCAGCGTTGTTCCTATGATGGGAGCGCCTTCGGCTCTGAACCGGGCATGAAGCGGAATCGTTCTGCCGAGGCGTTGAGACACAAGGTTTTCGTAGGCGCCGTATTTGAGGGGGGCCAGTTCCTGGGGAGTGAAGTAGAGGGAGTTGAGAGTGAGGTCTATGGAGCTGCCCTCAGGCCCTACCAGCAGCGGTGTCGAGCGTGCGCGGTCCTGGAGAACGATTTCACTTTCACTGATGAAGATATGCAGGGCTCGCGGGAAGTAGAGGGTGAGAGCGATGCTCCCGACAAGCAGGAGCGATCGAACAGGCCGGTGGCGGAGGGCCTTCCAGCTGAGGAATGCAATGCCTCCGGGGCTCATGGGCAGTCTGCCTCCCGGGATTGGTTGAGTTCCCCAAAATGAATAACCCTGTCGAATGAGTCGAGAAGCTCCTGGTCGTGGGTGGCAACGACCAGCGCCTGCTGGTTTTTGCGAGCAGAGTCTATCATCAGATGGACCGTCCTGTGTTTATTGGAGGAGTCGAGATTTCCGGTAGGTTCGTCGGCGAGGACCAGGGTTGGACTGGTGCTCAGGGCCCGGCAGATCGCAGCTCGCTGGCGTTCTCCATGCGAGAGGCTGGCAGGGAGTGTCTTCCAGTAGTTCTCGATTCCCATTTCTACAGCGAGCTGCTTTGCGGCTGCTTCAATGGATGCCCGGTTGTTTCTGAGCCCGAGGTGAAGAGGTAGGAGGATGTTGTCGCCAACAGAGAGATGCTCGACCAGTTCGAATTCCTGGAAGATCAGACCCATACGGGAGAGCCGGAAGGCTGCGGCCCGAACCGGGCGCAGAGAGTTCAGTTCTACGCCATCTACTGCGATACGCCCTTGTGCTGGTTGGAGGATTCCGGCGATGAGGTTGAGAAAAGTTGTCTTTCCACAACCACTGGGCCCAACGATGGCTACGGTTTGTCCCGGGTTGCATTTGAATTCTTCTATGCGCATGCGGTAAGCGCTGCGCGGATAGGAGAACTCGATTTTCTCGACCTGGAGCAGGGGCTTCATTTGGATTCTGGTGCGAGGGAAGGTGCAGGCCCTCTTTGGCGATCATGGAGGGTCAGAAGGGTGATTTTCCATTTCTGTTCCACGGGTTCGACCACGAAAGTAGCGCGGTAGAGGTTGAGGCGGTCGTGAAAGTGGCCCCAGTGACCAACCCGGCCACTCACTTCCCATTCGCAAAGAGCTTGAAACCCTGGCCTCTGCGGGAGAGGAGAGGACTTGGAGGATTCGATACGGAGATCGTTTACCCGAACTCTTGATCCGTCGCGCTCCCTGCTTTGAAGGGTTCGTTGGACTTCGAGAAATATGGGGGTGAGGGCCTCTCCTCCTGCGACTTTGTCCAGCTCCTCATACTGTTGATCGCGGTTCTGATAGTTGAAGGAGTGGTATACTCCCCTCAAAAGAGGATCCATAATACGGGCTGCTTCGGCATCGCTGATGACCATTGAGGATGTCTTTCCGGGGAGTGGAATGCCAACCCCCTTGAATACAATCGCTGCAGGAAGAATGAGGCCGATGAGAGTTAGACGGATGATCAGGTTTTCCTTTGCCCGGAAGATGATGAACCCTGCAGGGAAGAGAATTATAATAAGGGCAAGGCTGAGCCATGGAATCCTGACCGGTTCCGCTGCCGTAAGAGTGGGGAGGGGTGGAGGTGGTGGAGGATTGCGAGCGCCGGAGCGATATCTCCCCCGGATGTTAAGGGTGGGATTGAATTTCGTAAGGTTGAAGTTACGCGTGCCCCCGGCATCAGCCACCTTGACGCTGACAAAGGGAGAGCCTTCGGGCAGGAGGTCCCAGAATACCTGTAGAGCCTGGCGCGGATCGGAGTTAGGCGTGGCGTAGATAGCGCTGATCCTGATGTCCCGGGCTGCGACTATCGCGTCTGGTTCGATGAGGGAAAACTCAGTTGCGTCCGGTTCAATGAAGTGAATCCGGTCCAGGGTAAAACTGAGAGCCTGATCCTGTATTGTGACAGGACATTTTCCTGCGAGGAAATTTCCGATAGTGGCCTTGAGGCCTTCTTTCTCCCCGGGTCCGATTTTCGAGTCTGGCTCAAGACCAAGGTCGATCCATTGCTGAAGGGCAAGGGGGCTTACCAGAAACTCTTTCTCGATTTGCCATGCATCGAGATAGAGCGCCCCGCTCACTGCGGGCGGAGCGGCACCCTTTTCCTGCCCAGGGGTGGAAATAGTTCCCAAGATCGCGACCACAAGGATGACTGCGGCCTGGCGGGCTATGAGAATGGGGTTAGATAGCGGTGCAAGCATGCCCTCCAAAGCAGGACTCCGGGAGGGAGTCTATGTTGGAGCAGGGAGATGAGCAAGGGTGCCGGGGATAATCCACCGAAGACCATCTTCGTGCGTTGGCCCCGATTAAAGATCGTGCGCTTTCATGGTGAAAACGGGGCCAACTTTTTTTGAGAGCGATCGCTTCGCCCCTGCTAAACATCCCTTATTTTGAGAAAGTTTTTGATAATGATCAGGAGAAGGTGCCAATTCTGTCCTCTAAAGGGAGTAATTCAGGACGGTTGGCTTGTAAGAAGGATTTCTGGCTGCCAGATTTTCACAACTTGCAGGTATGCCCATGAGATTAATCCAAGGAACCCTTTCGTTGCTGGTGTTGACCGCTAGCCTGGCCTTTCCGGTTGCTTCAATTTGTAGCGCAGAAGAAAATGAGGATGCGGCTGTTCGCCCTGTCAGTTACTGGAACGAGATCCGGCCTCTGATGCAGGCGAGTTGTCAGGGCTGTCATCAACCTGCCAAGGCGAAGGGGGATTATATCCTCACGGATGTAAAACGCCTGATCGCTGGTGGAGAAAGCGGAGAGGCGGTTGTTTTCCCCGGCAAACCTGGAGACAGCTTTCTGCTTGAGCAGATTACTCCGGACGAAAACGGCAAGGCTGAGATGCCTCCCCGGGACAAAGCTCTTCATGAGACCGAGATTGCGCTGATCAAGCGCTGGATCGCAGAAGGGGCCGTTGATGATACTCCTGAAAATGCCTTTCAGAAATACGACATGGAAAATCCTCCGGTATATCTGGAGGCCCCGATTGTTACCTCCATGGACTATTCGCCTGATGGAGCCCTGCTTGCGGTGGCAGGATTTCATGAGGTGCTTCTGCACAAGGCGGATGGAAGCGGACTGGTTGCACGACTGGTGGGTCTCTCCGAGCGTGTTGAAAGCGTATCTTTTTCTCCCGACGGCACGATGCTTGCCGTGACCGGTGGTTTGCCCGGGCGAATGGGCGAGGTTCAGGTCTGGGATGTCTCGAAGAAGGTTCTGAAGATTTCCGTCCCGGTAACCTACGATACGGTCTACGGGGTTGCCTGGTCTCCAGACAACAAGCTGGTTTCCTTCGGGTGCAGCGACAATACCCTGCGGGCGGTTCAGGTTTCGGATGGGAAGCAGGTGCTTTTCATGGGCGGCCATAATGACTGGGTTCTTGATTCGGTGTTCTCCCGGGACGGCAAGCAGGTGATCAGCGTTGGCCGTGACATGACGGCAAAGCATACCGAGGTGGAAACGGAGAGATTGATCGATAATCTTACTTCGATCACTCCCGGGGAACTGAAGGGAGGTATTGCTGCAGTTGCCGGACACCCTTCCAAGGATGAGGTTCTCGTGGGAGGATCCGACGGGCAACCGCAGGTTTTTCGACTGAAGAGACAGACGGCTCGTAAGATTGGAGACAACGCCAACGTGGTTAGAAAGTTTCCGCGTATGCCGGGACGAATCTGGGACCTCGCCTTTAATGGGGATGGGAAAAAGGCTGCGGCGGTGAGTAGTCTCAATGGTGCTGGAACCATCACCATTTACCATTCCGACTACGATAGTGGTATTCCCGGTGACATTAAGAACATCTTCAACAAGACTCCTAGCGGGGCGGAGAAGCAGAAGTTGGAGGGATACTGGGCACGGGAGGTGAAGGTTCTGCATTCCATTGATGTGCCGGATACAGAAATGTTTTCTCTCGCCTTTGCCCCCGACGGCAAGATTCTTGCGGCGGCGGGGGCCGATGGCCGAGTCCGCTTCATCGAGGTTGAAACCGGCAAGTTGCAGGGAGATTTTCTGCCAGTGGAGATCGGGGATACCAAGGTGGCGTCCCAGCGTAAGGATGGGAAAAAGAAGCCTCTCAACCGGAAAAGGGGAAAGCGCGCGGAACTCAGCGAGAGAAAGATCCCGGCGGATGAAATCGCCTCACTCGCCATAGAGCCTTCCGAGATCCTCTTCGACAGTTCGAACCAGTATATTCAGGTTCTGGTTACCGCACGCCTCAAGGATGGAGGTGTGGTTGATGTGACCCGCCAGGTAACTCCGGATGAAGCGGGTGGCATCCTCGAGATCAGTGCCCGGGGACGGGTTCAACCTCTCAGGGATGGCAATGGCATGCTTTCCGTCAGGATCGGAGATAACAGGGCCGAGTCGAAGGTGGTGGTAAGGAATCTAGGCAAGCAATATGTTCCGGATTACGTGCGTGACGTTAAACCGGTGATCAGTCGAATGGGGTGCGACGCGGGCACATGTCACGGTGCCAAGGATGGGAAAAATGGATTCAAGCTTTCACTGCGTGGTTACGATCCGCTCTTTGATGTCCGGGCCTTCACGGATGATATTTCCGCCCGCCGTGTTAATTATGCTTCCCCTGATGACAGCCTGATGCTGCTAAAGGCGACTGGAGCGGTTCCCCACGAAGGGCAGCAGGTGACTGAGCCCGATTCGGAATATTACCGTATTATCCGGGACTGGATCCTGAGTGGTTCCAATCTCTCCGATCCCAAGCCAGTCGTGAGGTCGATTGAGGTATCCCCGAAAAATCCGGTGATCCAGGAGGTGGGGGGGCAGCAGCAGATCCGCGTAGTGGCTACCTATGCCGATGGATCAAAGCGTGATGTGACTCGCGAGTCTTTTCTGGAGAGCGCCAACCAGGATGTTGCCATTCATGATGACTATGGATTGATGACAACCTTGCGCCGGGGAGAGGCTCCGGTCCTCGCTCGCTATGAAGGTTCCTATGCGGCTACGACCCTTACTGTAATGGGAGACCGCAGTGGGTTTGAATGGGCGGAACAACCATCCCGGGGTGAAATCGACAAATTAGTCGCGGCGAAATGGGAGCGGATGAAGATTCTTCCCAGTGATCTCTGCAGCGATGAAGAGTTTTTCCGCCGGGTGTATCTCGATTTGACCGGTCTCCCGCCTAAACCACTTCAATTGAAGCTGTTCATGGCAGACCCGACCGATTCAAAGACCAAGCGGGAGGAAGTGATTGATGACCTCATAGGGTCGCCCGAATTTGTTCAGCACTGGACAAACAAGTGGGCTGACATGCTGATGGTGAACAGCAAGTTCCTGGGAGGAGAAGGAGCCAAGATCTATCGTGAGTGGATCCGGAAGGAAGTGGAAGGAAACACACCGTATGACGTCTTTGTAAGGAAGATTCTTACTGCCACTGGATCGAACAAGGAGAACCCTCCGGCATCCTACTTCAAGATTCACAGGACGCCTGACCTCCTCATGGAGAATACCACCCATCTCTTCCTGGCGACTCGATTCAACTGCAACAAGTGCCACGACCATCCCTTTGAGAGGTGGACCCAGGACCAGTATTATGAGATCGCAGCCTACTTTTCCCAGATCAAGCTTGAGAGGGATGGGAAGAATGCACCTAAGCAGAATATTGGCGGAACCGCAGTAGAGGGAGCCAAGCCGCTTTACGAAGTCACGAAGGATGCAGGTGAAGGAGAGATGAAGCATGAACGCACCGGGAAGGTGACCCCTCCAGGATTCCCCTATCTGGTGAAGCACGAGAAGCCGCGAGCTACCCCGGAGAAGGGTGCTACCCGACGGGAGGAACTGGCAGCCTGGATTACGGCGGGCGACAATCAGTTCTTTGGCCGCAGCTATGCCAACAGGGTCTGGGGATATTTGCTCGGAACCGGGGTGATCGAGCCACTCGATGACATCAGGGCGGGCAACCCACCCTCCAATCCGGAACTCCTCGATTATCTCACCAGGACGTTCGTGGAAGGAGGTTTTGATGTGAGGAAACTGATAGCGGAAATTTGCAAGTCCCGGACATACCAGCTTTCTCTGGCTACCAACAAATGGAATGAAGATGACCAGATAAACTTTTCTCATGCGCAGGCGCGCCGCCTTCCAGCGGAAGTCCTGTATGATGCGGTTTATGCGGTTACTGGTTCCGCGCCGAAGTTGCAGGCAAACCAGATTGATGCCAAGCAGGATACGAAGACTGGATTGCTGGCTACTCTGGGTCGACCAACCCGGGAGAGTGCTTGCGAATGTGACCGGGCCAATGACGTTCAACTCAGTGGGATTATGGCCCTGTTGAGTGGTCCTGACATTGCCGATGCGATTGCTGATCCAAAGAATGCAATAGCGAAGCTGGTTTCGGAGAAGAAGGACGATGCCAAGCTCATCAGGGAAATCTACCTCCGGGTTCTCAACCGTGAGCCACGTGACGCAGAGATCCAGGTGGTGAAGAAAAACTGGACCATGATCCAGCGCGACCACGAGGCGATGGCAGCTGAGTTGGCCAAGCTTGAAAAAGAGTCGGAGCCCGCGCGCAAGGAGCGTGAGGCCAGGCGGGATGCGGGTATCGCCAAGGCGCGGAAGGATATCAGCGATTACCAGGGCCAGCACGATGCCGAGCGCAAAAGGCTTGAAGAGGAACGTCAGAAGAAAATTGATGCAACGAAGAATGCCGTTGCCGAATACGGCGCCAGTCTCCCCGCCAAGGTGGAGGAATTTGCTTCCAAGACCAAAGTGGGAGAAATTCCCACCAGGTGGCATCTCTTGAAGCCGTCTTCGGTTTCAGCCACGGACAAGTCCAAGGTTGAGATTCTTCCCGATGGATCAGTACGGGGAAGCGGCGGAGAGCGGGCTTTTGATTACCTGGTTTCGCTGGACACAAAGTTGAAGGGGATCACGGGGCTTATGATCGAGGTCGTGCCCGATCTTGGTTTCCAGGGTGGACCGGGTCTCAGCAAGGATGGCAATATGGTGATTACCGAGGTGCAGGCCCGGTGGCAGGGGAAGGGAGAGGGAGCCAAGGAAATGCCAATTGGATTTACTGATGCGAAGGCCACCTTTACCCAGAAGGACTTTGACGTGAAGGGAACCTTTGACGGAAATCTGGACGGAGGAAACAAGGGGTGGGCCTTGGCCGGGACCAATTACAAGGTGCCGCAGCGTGCGGTCTACCGGATCAAGGATGTTATCGAGGGGAATTCGGAGCAGGGGGTAAAACTCACGGTCGGGATTCTCTGTCGTTTCAAGAGCCACCCCTTAGGGCGTTTCCGTGTTTATGTAACCACGGACACTGATCCTCTGCATTTTGGGATCCCTTCACATGTGGCGGATGCGTTCGGCAAGGCCGTGGGGGAGCGCAGCGAAACAGAGCAAAAGGGACTGATGGACTGGATCGCCGAAGCGGATGCTGAATACCAGAACCGTCTCTGGGCGACAAAAGGGCCATTCCCGGCGATTCCGGCTGATAAAAAGATGGAAGAGCTCCAAAAAGCCCTGAAATACGCGGAAATCCCCATTGAGGAGGATCCCCGGCTTATCAGTTTCCGTAAGGATGTGGAGATGAGCGCCCGTCAGGCCAAGAATCCACGGCTTACTGCCGCCCAGGACCTCACTTGGGCATTGATAAACAACCCCGCTTTCCTGTTTAATCACTGAATCAACCCATGCGGGTCGTCAATGTCCCGCGCTACCTGAAATAAATATGTTCCGTATCAAAGGCGCAAAGGGTCGCGATCTATGCGATTCTCATCTGGGGCACACCCGTCGTGATTTTCTCCGAGTGGGAGGGGCTGGCATGATGGGGATGACCCTGAATAACATTCTGGCTGCCCAGGATCAGTCGGCAGAGAGTCCACACGCAGGCAAGGATGGCTGGGGTAAGGCCAAGAGCGT
>JACLAC010021010.1_pt1 | contig 21583 bp, 23 predicted proteins | sample 8027881 | NCBI WGS metagenome assembly JACLAC01 (sample SAMN15725517, study PRJNA655200) | protist metagenome | isolation source: fluorescence activated cell sorting (FACS) single amplified genomes of... | place: Spain: Blaines Bay Microbial Observatory, Mediterranean Sea | collected 2016-01-19 | reverse complement strand
AAACATTTTTGGGAACCAATAGTATATCGCAGCAAAAGAGCCTATAAAGGCTATCGGGAAAAAGGTATAATGAAAGTGAGCGATCACAAAATATGTGTCATGCAACTGGATGTCTGCTCCACTTGCCCCAAGGTGAATTCCCGTGACGCCGCCTAATAAAAATTCGGCAATAAAAGCTAAGGCCCACAACATCGGAGTTTTGAACTGAATCGAGCCTCCCCATAACGTTGCGATATAAGCGAACAACATCTCTCCAATAGGAATTGAAATCATCAGGGTGGTTATGGAAAAAATAGTTGCCATCCTCGGGTCAATCCCGGCCACAAATTGATGGTGAGCCCATACAAAAAAGCTCAGGATTCCCGTCGCAAAAGTGGTGTAGAGTATTGCTTTATAGCCAAATATTTTTTTCCTAGAGAAGGTCGTGATGATCTCTGCAACAACGCCCATAGCGGGCAACAGCACAACGTAGACTTCTGGGTGACCAAAGAACCAAAACAAATGTTGCCAAAGCATGGGGTCTCCACCAGCGACTGAAAAGAAGTTTGTGTTCAGGGTTTGATCGAATAAAAGCATGACGGATCCGGCAATCAATGGGCCAACGGACGCCATAAACAATAGCGTGGCTATGATAATCATCCAAACAAGAATTGGCAAGTCGTACATCTTCATGCCTTTGGTTCTAGCATTCATGACCGTCGTCAAAAAATTAATACCACCAATCAAGAACGCCACAATCTCAAGGGCAACAGCTGTCAACCATAACGGAGCCCCGAGAGGCGTTAAATTGTACTCAGGGTTGGAGGACAAGGGCGGATAAGATGTCCAAGCACCACCGAAGCCACCATTAGGAACAATAAAAGAAGCCAAAAGAACGACGGACGACAGAAAAAAGATTTGGTATGAAAGACGATTTAGCTTTGGAAAAACCATATCGTCTGCCCCGATCATCAGGGGTATCATATAGTTACCCATAGCTGCAATCAGAACCGGCATCGCAACCCAAAAAATCATGATGGTGCCGTGATTGGTCACTAGGGCATTGTAGTTCAAAGGGGTAACAACACCGTACAAAGGGACCTCTTGGCCGGGAAAAGCAAGCTGCATCCTAAATGCATAAGCAAAAAAGCCGCCAAAGAGGGCCATAAACATACCCGTCCACATGTACTGAAGACCAATAATCTTGTGGTCAAGAGAGAAGATGTACTTGCTCCAGAAACTAGTTGGGCCGTGATGATCGCCAGACAAAGTGATTCTCCTTTAACGATGCTTGGGGTGGTTTAAAGCTATATCAGTCATGTTTTTCAAAGATTTGCCACAGCATCTGGGCTGTTTTTTTCGACCCAATATTGATGCTCATCGGGGTCTTCTATATGCAGCCTAGCTCCCATGATGCCGTGGGCCACTCCACAAATCTCGGCACATTGGATGTCATACTCTCCCCGCAAGGTTGGTTTAAACCAACCTTTTATCGTCCTGCCAGGAACAGCATCTTGCTTGAGTCTAAAAACAGGGACAGAAAAGTTGTGGAGAACATCTTTTGATTGCAGTTCAAACACATAGGTCAGATCCTTCTCTACATGAAGCTCGTCGACGGTGATGATATCATCGGCGGTATCCAACTCGCCATCTTTGCCCGGGTGAACAAAAGTCCAAGCCCACTGCTGACCAATGACGCGGATCTTTGCATCTGGGTTTTCTGGATGATCGATCTTGATGATATTCCAAACCCAAATAGCGAAGACAATGACGATAACGTCAAAAAAGATCACAAGATAATGGGGGATATGGACCCAATGCTTCTCGTGGCCCTCCCCTGTCATGTATATAGCTTTTTGTCCCTCTTTCCTCTTGAAACGTGCCATCAAAAAAAGCAGCACACCTTCGGTGAGAAGAAACCAAAACCCAACAGTGATGGTGATGCCTAAAAACAAATAGTCTACATATCCAGCGTATGAAGATGCAGCAGGGATGAACCATGAAAACACGGGAAACTCCTAAAGCACGAAGGCGCAAACAGAACCACAAAATGCGACAGTTCCCACCATCGTTATCCAGAACGCCGTACTCGCTAAGCGATCGGACTCATCACTCGCTTGCTTATTTTCAATATCGTGGGTCATAGCGCTCCTTTAGAGAAGTCGAAAAATGTCATCTTTGAGGTGTTCTAAGGTTTCTGGGTCCGATAGACGATAGTAACCTCTGATTTCATTATTGCGATCCACAAGAACAAATCTGTCACTGTGGGTTTGTGGGTCCTCGGGCAAACCTATATCCATGCCCTCCTCTAGGAGAGACTTCACATCTTTTCTTTCTCCTGTCACAAAATTCCAACGCTCGGTGTCGGCACCTTTTTCCTCTGCCCATCGCTTCAACTGTTCAGGGGTGTCATTGATGGGGTCCACCGAGATAGAAAGCAATGTCACAGCATTGTAACGGGAAAACGAACGATGAAGTTTCTGCATCTCAACACTGAGCACAGGGCAAATCCCTTGGCATGTTGTGAACATGAAATTGATCACATTAACGCGATCCTCTAGGTTCTTCTGAGAAAAGAGCTCACCATCTTGGTTCGTTAGAATGAACTCAGGTAATTTTCCGTAAGAATCCAACTCCCCAGCGCGAATAACACCAGAGTCGAACTTCTTCCAAATGAGAAGAAGAACCAACACCCCTGCCAAAACAAGTGGAGGGCCGTAGAGAAGAATCTGACGACTGCGCTTCATTTGCGATCAGTGCTGATGCGAGTCCTCATGCTCAGACTTTGGCCCCTGAGGAAGATGCAGACTTGCGATATAGGCGGCGATATTATCCATAGCCGTTCTGTCGGCCAACATCATCGCCATAGGCCTCATAGATGCGCCCTCTATATCCTTAGAGTGAGCACCGCGAATACCTTCTTTGAACTTATCCAACTGGTTACTTATATACCAATCGGGAAGCCCAGACAGCGGTGGAGCTTTCATGATCTCGTTCCCCTCTGCCTGTGCCCCGTGGCAAGCCATACAAGCCATATAGAGATTCTTGCCAGCCTCAGGGTCGCCGTGCAGGCGGTGGCTGGGCTCGGGCTTTTTAAGAGAGGCGACATACTTAGCCACCGATTTGATCTGCTGGTTATCCTTAAGCTGTCTGCCCATAGGCCTCATCTTTAAGCCAGCAACGTCTTTATGGTGGGCACCTCGAATGCCGTGCTTGAATTTATAGAGCGACCTTTCCAAATACCACTGTGGTTGGCCTGCGATAGGAGGAGCATCGATAGCACCATTGCCCTGCCCATCTGCACCGTGACACGCCTTACAAGTTTCATACAGCAATGCACCTTTCTTATCCACCTTAGGCTTAGCTCCACCCGCAACAGCGGTTGGGGACAAAATAAGGACGATGAGACTAGAAAGAAGCGGGATCGCTTTCAAGGACGTGCTCCGAAGCAATATTTGTGGGAATGGTGCTGCAGTCGGCAAACATGAGGCCGTAGATGGCTGTGATGTACAGAATAGAGAACAAAAATAGGCGTCGAGACTCAATTGGATTAAAAGGACGGCGAACAAAAGAAATCGTCCAACCGAGATAAACAAAACCCAATAGCAAGGCGCCCACCAAGTAGAGATCGCCACATATATTAAAAAGCCAAGGCAATGCGCTAGCTGGGACAAGAGCTACGGTGTAGTACAACATCTGCCGCTTAGTGTAGTCTTGGCCACGGACAACGGGAAGCATTGGAATGCCTGCCGCACGATACTCCTCGGCTCTAATCAGCGCCAAAGCCCAAAAATGGGGCGGCTGCCATATGAACAAAACCACAAAAAGAACGACCGCCGTCGCTCCGATATCATTATTTACAGCAGCAATACCCATCACCGGAGGCAATGCACCCGCAGCTCCACCGATCACGGTGTTGTGCTCAGTCGTCCGCTTGAGCCAAATCGTGTAAACAAAAACGTAAGCAAGCAAGGCAAAAGTGCTCAAGCTAGCGGTCAACAGATTGACCTTCCAAGCCAAGAGCACGAATGAAGTCACCCCACACAAAACCCCTAGCCCCAGTGCCTGAAGCGGCAATACCTTCCCCGTAGGAAGACTGCGAGCCTGAGTTCTCTCCATGATTCCATCGATGCCGCGATCGATGTAATTGTTCAAAATGCTACTTGCACCTGAAGCAAGGCCCACGCCAACAAGAGTGACCACAACGAGAGAGGCATCTGGAGCCCTACCCTGAGCCATGTACATCCCTATATAGGTAACAATCATCACCAACAAAGCAATCTTGGGCTTCGCGAGTTGAAAATAATGTCCGATTTGAGTCAGGGGCTGCTGCCTACGGGGTGGGAATTTTTTGGTACAGCTTTTAGGCTTATAAAATAGATTTCTTCGTTAAATCAAACAGAAATAACCCTCAGGTTTTCTTCAATATTTGACTTTAAAATACTCTCGATGTAGGTCAGGGTACCGGAGGCACTCGACGGGCAAGAGCCGCAAGCCCCTTCATAATGAATCTGCAGGACATCGTCCTCAAGGCTGACGATCTCAATGCCGCCGCCATCACCCGCAAGCCCGGGGCGTATCTCCTGATCCAAACAACGGTCGATAGCGAGAATCTTTTGAGCCGGCGACATCTCTGAGTACGGAGGGCCCTTTCGTTCTGGAGCAGCAGCTGCCCCACCTGACGCAGATCCAGCCAACTCAGGGGCTTCACTCTGCCTCAGAACATCGATGATCGCGCTCTCTAAGGGCGCCCAGTCTATATCAGGCTTCTTATTAACGGTGACGAAGTTAGCCATATAAAACACACTGGTCACTCCGCCCAAGGCAAATATCTTGGTGGCAATAGGATCTTGCTCAGCCGCCGAAGGGCTGGTGTAAGAACGACTGCCCTCCTTCAAAAGCTCACAATCAACGGTAAACTTTAGCGCATCTGGATTAGGAGTCGTGACAACGCTAACTATTTTCATAAAAGGACGCGGGCCTGAACGACCGGTATACGGAAACGGTTCAGTATAAAATGGAGCGGCAGTGGACAATTGACTTGACCAAAATACGTTCCTAGCGACCCATCAGTGATGACCTCAACTAATCGCTAGCCATGTCCCGTCCCAAAGAAGCGAGAAGGGCGTGCTGATCGTGATCGGGATAGAGATTCTCCATGTATTCGGCCAAAAAACGGCGGTCCAGAATCTCAGGATGAAAAGCGCCATCGGAGATGAGCTCATCCAACTCATCCAAAATCTCTTGGGTGCTCTGGTACCGCTGGGCTGGATCAAAGTGCAAACAACGGTCAGCAATGCGACAAAGGTTAGGGTCTGCAGCAGGGTTGATTCGCCGAGTTTGACCTCCACGATAGGCCTCCATCTGCTTATAGATCTCTTTTAGCATGTCATCCCGCGTCATCTTGGGCTTGACCTTGAACAAGCGACGGTCCGTCAACGTCTCGTGCAAACAAACCCCTAGGGAAAAAATATCACAGGTCACCTGAGGATTGACATTTTTCTCTCCCGACAACAGGATTTGTATCCATTCGGGCGCCATGTAGGCAGGGGAGCCCCCCTTCAACCTCACACTGCGCAAAGGACTATAAGAGATACCAAAGTCCGACACCTTCAAACTGCCATCAAAACCTATCAGGATATTCCCAGGCTTGAGGTCGTTGTGTATCATGCTCAAGGGCTCACCGCTGACCAAGTCCTCAGCGTTGTGCATGTAATTAAGCCCCAAGGTCGTGTGGATAAAAATCGAGCCTATGGCGTGCTTTAACAACGACATAGGGATGCTGTCATAACCCTTCAGTCGATCCATCACCAGTGAGGTGTGCTGACGTATCACATCGCGCAAACTAAAACCATTGACCAACTCGATCACGCTAAAAAAGTACTGACCAGAAACCGTACCACAATCATAAATATGAATCAGGTTGGGGTGATTGAGGCGCCCCGTGATCTTAGCTTCATCCATGATGACCGTGCGGTGCCTTTCAGACATCGACGTCATGTCGATCACCTTGATCGCAACGTAACGGTCGAGCCCCCCACCCTCTCGAATACCTAAGTACACCTGAGCAAAGGCACCACGGCCGATCTCTCGGATCAAGCGGTAATTGACTTGGTGTTCAATAGTTGGAAAAGGGAGGTCTTTCAAGGGCTATCGCTCGTTAGCAGAACACAATGTCCAAGCAGGTCACAATAAGCAAGCACGAACTTGACAAAGCTCCAGCCTTGAAACATTTCATGGCCTATGCGATGGCTCAGTTTATTTGGATTAACCATATCGGTACTGGGGCTATCCTTGTATTCATCCATCTTCGTCTACTCCTCTAGGGTGGACAGCAACAGCGATCTCATCCAGGTCGTCAACAAGATGAACGTTCAACTCTTGAGCTACGGACTGGGTCTGTCTTTGTTTTTTGCCATCTCCCGTGTGCCCTACCGAAAATGGCTCCCCTTAGCCTTGCCCTTTTACATGTTGAACCTGTTAGCGCTATTGCTGCTGCCCTTTTTTGGCACAGCACGAAAAGGCGCGCTGTCTTGGTACGACCTTGGGCCCACAGACTTCCAACCGTCCGAAACCATGAAAACCGCCTGGCTACTCTACCTCGCCTCTTGGTTGCGGTACCGCAAAAACCTCGACTCCTTCTTCGGCATCCTGCCAGCTTTTGTGATCACAGGGATCCCCATGCTACTCGTTTTCAAACAGCCCGACTTCGGCACAGCCTCCCTATATATTCCAACTCTATTTGGGCTCCTCTTCTTGAACGGCGTCAAAAAAAGACACCTTGGGGCTATCATCAGCGTGGCCCTGATCGCCTGTATTCCTATCTACATGTTTGTCCTAAAAGACTACCAGAAAGCAAGGGTGCTTGGCTACTGGGATCGCGAGAGTCACAAACAAACGACAGCCTACCAACTCGACCGCTCCATGATGGCCATTGGCGAAGGCGCCTGGATCGGCAAGGGTGTTGGCAAAGGCCGAGTCAATGAATTCAACCTTTTGCCCGAGTCCGACTCCGACTTCATCTTTGCAACGGTCGCCGAGGAGCGAGGCTTCATTGGGGCAAGCCTGCTGATCTCACTCTACCTGATCTTGTTCTTTTCCTGCCTTTCCCTAGGAGCCTGCACCAGAGAGCCCTTTGGGCGAAGCCTCGCCCTGGGTATGGGGCTGATGATGACATCCCAAGCCATGATCAACTTAGGGGTCGTTCTAGGACTATTGCCAACAACGGGTATCACACTGCCCTTTGTCAGCTCAGGAGGGTCATCTTTCCTCTCTTGCTGCATCATGATGGGCATCGTGCTCTCGGTGTCCCGCTACCACGTGCCCGTGCTGTCCAAAGACGACTTTAGGCATCTATGATTAAAAAACGGCTCTCCACATTGGGCTTCTTTCAAAGAAAGCCTGTCCTCAATGACGAGTCGCGACGGGAGCATCGAGGATGGTCTTCAACAGCACCGCCCGCTTCAACTCATGCTTGGGCAGACGCTCCAACCACTTGTGTTGCCGAGCGACCTTTGAGCTGGACTCAGAAAGCTGAGAAGCCCTCTGTCTCGAGCGCGAATCATGTTTTGGCGAGGCTAGAGCAGGCCTACGGGGTTCAGGCTCTAAAGCAGGTCGGTGCTGAGGTTCAGGTTGCCCATCTTCCTCTAGGGGCCTCTCCCCCAGAGCCTTCGGTCTTGATGGAGCCAAGCCCAAGCCTTCAGGGGCTTTATCACCATCCATGAAGTCAGAACCTTTGCCCCTGAGACGATTCAGTAACGCCGGCGCAATGAAGATGATCAACAGATACGCAATCTGAAGAACCCCATCCCAGTTGATCTGCGAAGACAAGATGACTACTCGTTTGAAATGGAGTCTCGCATGTCCGTGTCCGCCTGAATGTTTTTCATGCGGTAATAATCCATGATCCCTAGATTACCATTTCTGAAGGACTCAGCCATGGCTAAAGGAACCTCGGCCTCGGCCAAAACAACTTTAGCACGATTCTCCTCGACCAACGCCTTGTTCTCCTGCTCAACGGCAACGGCCATGGCCCTCCGCTCTTCGGCTTTGGCTTGGGCCACAAATTTATCAGCCTCGGCTTGATCACTTTGGAGTTTCGCCCCAATATTTTCCCCCACATCCACATCGGCGATATCAATAGATCGTATCTCAAATGCGGTGCCATTGTCGAGCCCCCGCTCCAAAACCGTTCTAGAGATGCGATCGGGGTTCTCTAAAACCTCCTTGTGATTGGCAGCGGAGCCAATCGTGGTCACGATGCCTTCACCAACCCTGGCGATGATCGTTTCCTCTATGGCTCCCCCAATCAATTGCTTCAGATTGGTTCTAACGGTCACCCGAGCCTTGACCTTCAACTGGATACCATCTTTGGCTATGGCTGTGATGAAAAGTGGACCACGCTCTTGGGAGGGCACGTCGATCACCTTGGGGTTGGTGCTGGTCTTCAGAGCCTCAAGAATATCGCGATCCGCAAGGTCGATGGCACAAGCCGCTTCCCAAGTGAGATCGATGCCCGCCTTGGCGGCCATCACCAAAGCCTGGGTCACATGCATGATGTTGCCGTTGGCCAAAAAGTGGGTTTCAAGGTCATCGTACTGAATATTCAAACCCGCCTTTTGCGAGATGATGCGACTGTCGACCACGAGAGACGGGTTCACCCGTCTGATCCACATGCCCACCAGGTAAATGACCGAAATGTGGACGCCCGCAAAGAGCGCCCTAAAGTAAATCAAGCCGAATTTCATCAGAATGATGAGAAAAACGAGCGAGACAATGCTAGAAACAATGATCACGGGAATACCGAAGTCATTCATGATTGTGAGTCCGTAGAGGATGAAGTTGAAATAGCTTTCACCATGAGTTGCATGCCTTCTTGGGAGGTGACCTCAACAGGTTCACCGGCTTCAATCGGGCCTGATTCACTACAAACAGAGTAAATCTGTCCCTCAAACAAAGCTTTGCCCGCCGGCATGAGCACCGTTGTCGTGGAACCCTGGCAACCCAACAAAGGCTGCATCTCAGGGGTCTGGCTCGAGATCTTGGGGGTCGGTGTCTGTTTGTGTCGCTGGAATAAACCGTGCCAAAAACTCAACTTCGCCTCTCCTTTGGGTAGAAAGATCATCAAGATCACAAATCCTAAGGTGGCCAGTAAAAAACTCAAGCACACCGTGGCCAAATTGTCCATCACCAAGAGCCATTGGCCTTTGTCTACGGGAACACTAAAGTCCTGCATGGCCAACACCAAGCCACACACCAACATCAACAAACCAGCCAAACCAGCAACGCCAAAGCCGGGGAACACAAATATCTCTAAAGCGATGAGAGCGAAACCCAGAACAAAGAGCATCAGCTCCAGATAACCCGCTTGTCCCTGATAAAATTTACCCATAAAAAACACGGCAAAAGCAACGGCGCCCAAAGCCCCAAAAACACCCACGCCGGGGGTCTTGATCTCCATGTAAATGAAAAAGATGCCAAAAGCGAGAAGGATAGGGGTGTAGACATCGATAAGATCGACAAGCTGTTCCGTCGAGTTCATCTCTATCACGTTTTCCACGGGGGTCAAGCCGGCCTCATTGAGGTAATCGTCGATATCAGCGTAGGTCCCCCTCGAGAAACCGTGCTCCAGAGCTTCACCATCACTCAAGGTGAGCAGGTCGCCTTCGTGACAAATGATCGTGACCTCTGAGTAGATCTGCTGCTGCTCCTCACTCAACATCTCCCAATCTTCACTCCTGAACAAACGTTGCTGGTTGCCCGATTGAGTTGCCTTGAGGATTTTGAGCTGGGAACTGACCATCGCCTGAGCCAACAACACGGGATAGCCGTTCTTCTTGGCGTAACTCCTGAAGCGCTCCTTGAGTGGAGACTGGATCTTTTCACCGGCTGTGGTGTAGCCGCCTTGGGTCGGCATGATGGGCTCACAATCCCCAATGGCGCTGCCCGGCTCCATGATCAATTGATCACAGGCAAGGGAGAACAATGCCGCTGCCGAATAGGCTTTGTCATCGACGTAAGCCAAGGTCGTCAAGTTGTCACTGAGTCCGAAAACATAATTGCTCAACTCCATAGCCGCGCCGAGTTGTCCTCCATCGCTCTTGACTCGGTAGACGATCACATTTGCACCACTAGCAAGGGCTTGTTCCGTTCTGCGCTTGACGGTGGTGACCAAAAGGGGTTTAAAAACACCTTCAACAGGAACCACAGCGGCACCGGAGCTCGGCTTTATCTCCTGCAAATCCGGAGAGGCCACCAGCAACAGGGGCGAACAAAACAAAAAAATCGCGACCAAACGCAATATTTTCAAACACATCGGGCTAGGGCCCAGTAGCTCAAGTTTACGCAAATATTTTGAATGATTCAGTGCGAGAACACCTCAAATGCCAGCGTTAAGCCTAACTCAAGACGGCAATAAGGAAGTAGGATTCTTAAAATTTTGCAATCTGAGTCGCTTAGCCATAAGAGGAATCAGGTTCAGGCCAGCCACATGGTCATAAGGATGATTATCAAAGCCCTGCTCCCTGAGGCGGGCCTCAGCTTCGAAACCCATCGAGTTGAGCAAAACCCCCTCGTGCCAAGTGACCTGATAAGTGGTGAAATCTCGCCTTATCGGCCCGCTCCACTGCACTTCAGCAACGGGAACGCACAATCCATCGCAAAGTCGACCTTTGCTATCAGCCTCCGTGAGAGCCTCAACATTAGGGGCCTCATACTGAGAGGGAAAACGACCTTTAGGGGAACGCTGCCGCAGCCAAAGCCCACCGGATTCTGGGATCCATACAAACGACAAGTGCAAAACCTTCGCTTTGGCTTTAGGCTTTTTAACGGGAAAAGCTTGGGCACGGATTGGCGTTGCACTGCAACAATCAGCCTGAATAGGACAGCTCTGACAAAGGGCTTTTTTAGGCCGACAAACCATGGCCCCCAACTCCATCAAGGCCTGAGCCAACTCACGACGACGCCGAACCCTGCGAAACTGCGGCATCATCTTTTCACTAAAAGCTTCATCCTGCTGCTTTGATGGACTGAAGGACCCATCGCCGTAAAAACGTGACAACACCCTCCTGACGTTGCCGTCTATGGGAAAGTCGACAAGGTTGAAGGCAATCGTCCGTATGGCCGCAACGGTGTAAGGCCCCAAGCCTGGCAGTTCAAACAAAGCCTCTCTTTCCTTGGGCAAAAGACCGCCGTGATCGAGGTGGAGTCGCTTGGCCAAGGCCAGTAAGCGACGCGCTCGCTGGTAGTAACCCAAACCTTCCCATGCCGACAGAACCTCACTCTCTTCGGCCAAAGCCAAAGAGCTCCAGTTCGGCCAACGGGCGATCCAACGGTGAAAATAAGGCAAAGCCGTGGCGATTTGAGTCTGCTGACACATCATCTCACTCAAGGCGACCTGGTAGGGGTCGTAGTGCTCCCGCCAGGGCAAAGGCCTCGCCTCTTTCTCAAACCAAGACAACAAAGCTAAACTCGGAAAAGACGACGCTTTGCCGAGTTCGCCCCCAGACTTCACGAGCCCCTTAGGAAGTGCCAACGTTTGCCACTAAAAAGATTCTGCACTTTCTCCAAAGCTTTGGGGAGAGCAAAAACAACCACCGAATCCCCCGCCTCGATAACAGAGTCCGGGTCGGGAATCACAATCAGACCATCGCGCTGTTTGATCGCAGCTACACTTGCCCCTTTGGGCAGTAATTTTTTCTCCCGCAATTTACGAGGGGTTCGACCGATGAGCGGAGAGTCATCATCGATAAAATACTCCAAAACCTCCGCATCGCCCTCGGTGAGTTTGGCCGCCGAGAGCACGTGACCGCGACGCAAAAACTGCAAAACCTTACTCACCGTGATCAAGCGTGGGTTGATGAGCAGGTCGATGTCGGAGCTGCCGACGATCTCCAAGTAGGTGGGCTTCTCCGCCAACACCATGGTTCGCTTGGCTCCGTACTGCTTGGCCATCATGGCCGCCATAAAATTGTCCTCATCCCTTTCCGAGAGGGACACAAAAACATCAACGGTCTCGATCACGATCTCCTCGAGCGTGCCTTTCTCCAAAGCGCTCCCCTGGATGATCAGGCTTTTCTTCAGAACCTTAGCCAACTCTGCGCAGCGCTCTGGATTGGGCTCAATGATCACAACTTGTGGGTACTTGATCTCGATGGACTTCGCCAACTCGACACTGGCGAGGGATGCCCCAAAAAGCACCACCTTTTTGGTCGGACTCAAGCGCGGAGTGAGCAAGGGCAAAAACATATTCAAGGTCGTCGTGGAGACGAGCACCACAATGCGGTCGCCGGGGGAAATCGTCTCTTCGCCTTCGGTTAGAAAAGTCCTACCCTTGCGGGTGATGGCCAAAATAGAAAAAGCATCACTGGCAAGGATGTCGCGCAGCTGCTGAATGTTCTGCCCCGCAATAGAAGATTGAGGAGTCACCTCGAAGCCACGTATCTGCATGTCATCACCACCGACATAGGCCACGTCCGTACAGCCGGGCACCTCGATCAGACGTTCGATGGTCTCGACAACAATACGGGTGGGGTTGATGAACTCATCGATACCGACGTTGTGCTTGTCCAAGCGCGAATCTTTATGGGCAAACTCCGGGTTGCGCACCCGCGCCACGAGCTTGGGCACACCGTACTGATGAGCCAGCAAACAGCTCAAAATATTGACCTCATCTTTACTGGTGACCGCAATCACCAAATCCATATCCTGAACACCAACCCTCTCCAAACTATCTTGGGAGGTCGCAGAACCCAGCATCGCAAAAAGGTCTAAGTTGTCATTCAGCTCGCGGATCAATTCTGGGTCGCGCTCGATGACATAGATGTCGTGCTTCTCTTGACTGAGCTGCTCAGCCAAGGTGGTGCCGACGATTCCAGCTCCTAAAATAAGAATTCGCATCGCGACTGAGGTGCTAACGAGGGCCTGAGTACCCTAGTCCGAGATGACTTGTCCCATAACCGCATTGACAGAGATCTCTGTCCCTGGGGTGATCAAGATCTTCAAGGTCCCCTTTGCAGGAGAAAGAACCGTGAAGGTCGCCTTGTCCGTCAGGAGTTCAACCACCTCGTCGTTCTCCTCAACGGGTTGGCCCTCTTCCACCAACCAAGAGATGACTTTTGCCCTCTCGTCCCCGTCTTCGGCAAATTCAGGAAATACAATATCTGTGACCATACCTACGCCTCTATTTAAATGCCAGAAAAATCTTTCAGGCCAGCAATTTCTTTCTGTGTGAGCAAACGCCCCTTTCCCTTTTTGAGTTGGTCATCACGAATGTGAGCAAAACCCACTTGAACGATGCGTTGGGCCGGATGCCCGAGGTTCTTCATGACTTTTTCCAACAATTGGTCACGCTGGTCTCGCAGACGGAATTCATACCAGATAGCCCCTTTCTCCTTGGGTATCTCTTTCACTGAGTCGACAATCAAACGGCGGTCGTCGCAATGGATGCCTTTTTTGAGCCTAGCGACGGTCCCCTCCGAAAGCTCTTCTTTAAAACGCAAGTGGAACGAACGCGGCAAGTGCCTGAACTGACGAGCCACACCTTGGAGCAAATCGCCATCGTTGCTGAGTAAGATCAAGCCCGAGGCTGCTTTTTCCAAACCCACCACAACCCGATAACCTCGCAAATCGGGAAAGGTCTCGAAGATGGTGCCTCCGTCGCGGCGACCATCGTGATTACACAAAAAGCCTTTTGGCTTGTGAAAAATCATGGTCAATTTCTCTTCGGGCTCGAGAAGTTTTCCCTTATAAGTCACACGATCCGAACTGGGGTCGATTTTACTGCCCAGCTCTGCCTTGCGACCGTTGACGTAGATCTTTCCCTCGCCGATCATTTTCTCCGCATCACGGCGAGAAGCTAGACCTGTACTCGCTATGAATTTTTGTAATCTGACGGCTTCGGAGGGCATGCCTTGTATAGGGCTCAGGTTCGAGAAAATGAAGTACGATGAAGCCGCACATCCTAAAGACTGCCAGTGACTTGCTACCCCAAGAGGGTGGAAGCCAAGATGAAATCTATATGCGTGAGGCCTTTCTCGAGGCCCTTTTGGCTTGGGACGAGGACGAGGTCCCCGTCGGTGCCGTGATCGTCAAAGATGGCCACATCATCGCTAGGGCTCACAACCGGCGGGAAGCGTCAAAGCTACCCACGGATCACGCCGAGCTCAAAGCCATCGAGAAGGCCGCCCGTGAACTGGGCTCTTGGCGCCTCGATGGAGCGAGCCTTTACGTCACCCTAGAACCCTGCTGCATGTGTGCCGGCGCCATGGTGCACGCCCGTCTAAAGAGAGTCATCTGGGGGGCGGACGACCCCAAGGCCGGTGCAGGCACCTCCCTATTTTCTCTTCTGGACGACCCACGCTTGAACCACCGCTGCGAGTGGAGTAGTGGCGTTCATCAAGAGCCTTGCTCGGAAATCCTCAAGCGTTTTTTTCGAGCACGACGCAAAGCCAAACAAGCCAAGAGCTGAGGCGCACCTGAGGTTGTCCTTCACTTGAGCAAACCAAGGCTCGCTTCACCTCTCTATTTAAAGATTGATGAGAGCAGCGAAAAGTTCAACATTCCTCCTCGACACGGCCCAGTTCAAATAGAATAGACGTCATGGTCACCGAGAATAGCACGATGGACGTCGCTTACGAAGGGGTTGAGGTCCTCGAGCGTTTAGGCAAGCTCGACAACTTCAACCGATTGTTGGTGGAGCAGATCTCACCGTTCCTGCAGGGCTCGCTATTGGAGGTCGGCGCTGGGACGGGGAACCTGAGCCAATTCCTACCCAACGACAAAGGACTACTGCTGTCGGACTTGGACCCAGCCCTCGTGGAGCGACTGAGCCAAAGTTTTAGCGAACGGCAAAACACCAACTGTGACCGCTTGGACATCTCTTGCCCCATAGACGTTCAGCGCTGGTTGTCCCAACACGGCAGCGTTGACTCCGTGATCTGCATGAACGTCATGGAGCACATTGAAAACGACACCGATGTTTTGAGCCACCTCAAAGGTTTACTCAACAGCGGCGGACGGGCCGTGGTTCTGGTGCCACAGTTCATGAGCCTCTATGGCAGTTACGACGAGATGGTGGGCCACTTTCAACGCTACGAAAAAAGCGAACTGGCCCAAAAACTAGCAGGGGTTGGCTTCAAGGTCAAAGCCTTACTGGACTTCAACACCATGAGCATACCGGGATGGTGGCTCAATGCGGTGTTGCTCAGGTCCAAACAGATGCCCACTTGGCAACTCAAACTCGTGGACCGCCTATTCCCCTTGATCCACCCCATAGAGCGCAAACTCAAACTGCCCGGCATGTCCGTGATTGCGGTTGGAGAAAAGCCTTAAACCACGATCCCTAAGGGCTTGCCCTCAAACTCACCATCAGGACATCGCCAAAGCGCTTTTTCAACGCTAGCCTATCGCTCCCAAGGCCGGACTCCACCGCAGCCCAAATCTGAGCCGCGTGGGTCTCACCCTGAAGGATGAAGTGCTGCACCTCCTCATCCCTCATCCAGCCGATCAACTGTTCAGCGCTCAAACTCGAGTGCTTCTGGAGTCGCGTCGACAGGTTCACCACCACAAAGGCCCGTCCATATAGAGCGCCCGCAAATTCTGAGTACACCGCAATCCCTTCGCCTTCAGGAATCGCCTCGATGTCAGGCTGAAGGGCAGCGATGCGATTGCCCATCAGCACCTGGAACTCTGACGGCTTTTGTTGGCCTAGGTGAACCCGGAGGCCCGGCAAAATCCTCGCTTCACGCCACAAAAAAACCATGGCCCCTATTGAAGCGACAGCGACCAAAACCACCTTGAAGGACTTTGGTGTTGCTTTCAAAACCGCCGGCAGGACCGCCATGGGCAAAAGAAAAAACGGCAAATGGATCCTTAGGGTGGAAGCTGGGAACAAGTAGGTGCACAACCAATAAGCCCAGTTGATAACACAACAAAACAGCAAGAACAGGAACAACCATTGTCTTTTGAAAATGGCAACAATAGCCACTAGAACAACGAGATAAAAATAGCTACCCATACCAAAGTGGCGCAAAGGGAAGAAACCACTTGCCTGCTGCAAGGCGATCGTCAAACGTTGCCAAAGTCCAACGCTCAGACCAGAACTCGCCCACGAGCTGACCCCTTGTTCCAGCACCTGTGGAGCAGCCTCGGGGTTCAACACAAAAGGAAACCAAGGCATCGCCAAAATGATGTCGTTTTTGAGAGCCAGCAAAGCAAGTGGGAACAGAGCCCCTAAAACAAAAAAACAAGCCATGGAGCAACTCAACTTTTTCATCACCACCAGATAAAAAAGCAACATCAGGGCAGCAAAAGCCGGCAAAACCGCAGACAGTTTTGTACAGAGAACGAAGGCAAAAAGCAAACCACAACCGACGGCTTTGTCCCAACAAATGTTGTCGTCTCCCAGCACGGAGCGAGCGCGATTAAAAAAACAGACCACAGCCAAGCCCAACAACACCTCGGTCTTACCGTAGATCACACTGTGAAAAAAAGCGCCACAAAAAGGCAGCAGCAAGAGCACAAACCAACAATCCAAGTCGCGACAGCGCGCCCTAGGGCACAACTCCACCAGAGTGAAGGCAAAAATCACCAGGTTGAACAAGCTGAGGCAGGCCCCATCGCCACCAAGATTCATCAACAGCGCCCCCAAGCTCTCGTGCACCCCAGTGCTGGTGAGATTGGCAAAGAAGAAATCCGTTCCGCCAACGAAACCCTTATCAAAAAAAAGCTGATGGGTCAAAGGCAACTGGTACTGAAGCTGATCGATAAAATATGGCGGAGCCGAAGCACGGATGAAGGCCACCACAAAACAAACACACAATAAAAAGCCCCCCAGCCAGGGCCAACCAAAGGAGGGCCATGAAGAAAAGAACCACCTCGCCCTCAACTGCAAACAGCCCAGCAAGGCCCCCGGCAAGGTCAAGCTCATGGCCAAAGCTCCGCCCCAAGCTCTAAAAAAGCCAGGGATCCAGAGCACAAAAATCAAAGCGAACAAACCAAAACAAAAACGCTGAGCGATGCTCATTGAACGGTGGCGATCCAAGACGCAGCCCCAACCGAAAGCAGACAAAGCGACCAAGAGACACAAACCCGGACGCAAGATGGCAAAAGCCAAAAGAGGGGTCTCGGACATCAGCTTCCCTTCATATCCTAGCCCGCTAGGATGTCCATCGACTCGCCACCATCACCCAGAAGCGATCGCTGCCTGCTGTGGCAGGGGAACAAGTGGCGCGTCAAATCCATTATCAAGAGGTATAGATCAACATGGGGAAAATCAAGGCTTTACGCCTCGGCTGCCACATGGGCGACAAAACGATCTTTTCGGACCTGAGCTTCAGCTGCCGTGACGGCGAAGGACTATGGGTGAGTGGACGCAACGGATCGGGAAAAAGCCTGCTGCTACAACTGCTGTGTGGCGCACCGCTGCCCTGCCAAGGCGCTCTGCAGTGCCGTTCTTCCGCGGGGAAAAAACCCGTTCTGATCCCCGAAGAGATCCACCACGACTTGGAGATGCGCTGCTCAACCTACCTTTCTATCTGGGGCGGAGAACGACAACGCCAAGACGAGGAGATGGGACGTTGGGGTCTAGAGGACCTCAAGCACACCCGCCTCAAAAACCTCAGTCACGGCCAGAGAAAACGCCTGCTCATCGCCTGCGGTTTGAGCAAAGACAGCGATATCCTCTGCCTAGACGAACCGACATCGGGCCTCGACATCAGCTACATTGACCCTTTGTTTGAAAAACTCATCACTTTGATGAAAAACGGAACGACCGTGGTGGTCGCCAGTCACGAGGAGCGCTATTTTTCCAAAAACGTTTGGAAACAATTGGACATAGAGGGCAGGAACTGAGGACATCAACATGAAGTTTTTTCAATGCCTTAAACGAGAACTGTTTTGGTGGTGGAGCTCACCATCTCTGTGGCTGAGTTTTCCCCTACTGCTGATTGCCCTGTCTGTTTTTTTGCCCCTCGCTTGGTGGGCAACGGACATCAAGGTTGCCGAAGTGGAGGGTTTGTGGAGAGCCGCTGTCATGATGTGGAATTTTGGTGGCAAACGGAGCCTCGAGTCCAACGGCATGTTGATGATGGCCATCGGTCAATACATGCCGCTCATCGAAAGCACTCTCGCCCTGAGAGTTGAGGACATTTGGGAGCGCTTTGTGCTGCCCTGCTTACAGGTGCTGTCCACCCTGAGCTTGACCCTCGTCATCAGTCCGGTGGCCGTGGCCGTGTTCAAAAGAGATCTCGACTCTGGAGCCTTCAAGCAGGCCCTGCTGTCGGGAACACCGGCCTTCTCTTTTTTATTCATCAAGATGCTATCCCTACTGCTGATCCTTCTGCCCGCCCAAATGATCGCCATGACCCTGACCTTGACCCTGTACCAAAATGGCAGTGGCCACCCGGAGTTTTTTTCTCATGTGGATTTGAGCTGGTGGTTCAGCTTCATCGCCATCGGCCTGGGCCTAGGGCTGTGGACCGTCGCCGTGAGTTGGATCCTGTGCCTCATCTACAAAAACGATGCAACGGAGATCTATGCTTCTTCGGCGGTGGGGCTCATCGCCACATCAGCGATGGCGCTGAGCGCCCAGCACTTTGGCTGGAACGTTTCCTCCATGCTGGTCATCGCCATGGTCTGCTGGCTCAGCTTGCCCCTAGCTCTGATGGCGATCGGTTTTGTGGTTCGGCGCAGCAGTTACCTCTACCGCTGATGAGCAGTGCTCATCAACGGTGAGAGCTTCAGCAAAAGGAGGTTCGTCGGAGCCGAAGGCTCCGACGAAGATTTGAACTAAGACTCTTTTTGACCCGGGTTGCGATAAACCACACCCTCATTGCCATCTAAAAAGATGATTTCATTTTCGTAAAGGGCACTGGTGGCTCTCTCTGCACGAACGATCACTGGAATATTCAAGGTCTCCCCTGCAACCCTGGCAAAGTCTTCGCCCCTATCGGACTGCAAAATGAGCCCCTTGGCGCGCTTCAGAACGCTCAAGTCCGACTCGACCAGATAATTCATCACGAGGATTCTATCCTCGGGGGTGGTGTTTTTATTTTTAAAGATGTGAACGGACCCTTGCACAGTGCCCTCACACGTGATGCGACCACGGGTCGCCACGTTGCCAATGGAGCTGGTGCGCAAGACATTGGTTGAACCGGAAACGCCAACGGGGGAGCCGCCGGTTTGAACCACCAAAGAGCCCTTGGGCAAGAAAGCTTTGTCCTCGATCAATTTGGTGACACCATCGAAAACATCGTCGAGATTGCTGCCTTTGTCGATCTCGATCATCATCGGTTTAACCCCCCAGTACAAAGCCATCTTATAAAAGGTGCGCTGGGTGTCCGTGGCCGCAATGATCTCCATCCCAGGTCGGATACGCGAGATCAACCTTGCCGAGTAACCACTGCTGGTCAACGAAACGATGGCCGAGGCCTTCATGTCGTAAGCGGTGGTGAGAGCGGCGTTGGCCATCGCCTTGGTGCCCTCTGAGGTGTGGGGCATGTTTTCGATCACAAGCTTCTCGTAATCGATGTCGGACTCGGTGCGTTTCGCGATCGTGCTCATCATCTCAACACAGCGAACGGGGTATTTACCAGCCGCCGTCTCGCCAGAAAGCATGATCGCAGAGGTGGTGTCGTAAATGGCATTGGCCACATCCGAGACCTCAGCCCTGGTCGGTTGAAAGTTGGTGATCATGGACTCCAACATTTGCGTGGCCGTGATCACGGGCTTGCCAAATTTGCGACAACCGTGGATGATCTTTTTTTGGATATGGGGCACTTCCTCAACGGGCAACTCCACACCGAGGTCACCCCTAGCCACCATGATGCCATCGGCGACGGAGCTGATGTCCTCAATATTATTGACACCTTGGCGATTTTCGATTTTAGCGATGATATCACAGGTGAAATGATCTTGCTGGAAAAGGTGACGTCGCATATCGCGGACATCTTCGGCCGTGCGCGTGAAAGAAGCCGCGACGAGATCAACACCCATTTTCGCCCCAAAAGCGAGGTCGTTTTTATCTTTTTCCGAGAGGAATGGCAAGGCGATATCCACATTGGGGATGTTCACACCGCGACGTTGTTTTATATCTCCCCCCGCTATGACTTTACACTTAAGACCGTGAGACCCCTCTTTGGCAATGACCTTGACGCAACAACGCCCATCGTCGATTAGAATATCCGTACCGACCTCCACTTCGTTAGCCAAGTTTGCGTAGTCCACGGCCAAGACATCGCCACTGCTTTTTTCGGCGACGGTGCTCAGCTGGATGCACTCGCCCTCGACTAGCTGAAACAGCTCTTCTTCTTGATCACGCGTCCTGATCTCTGGGCCCTTGGTGTCCAAGAGGATCGCTACTGGCAAATCTAAACGCTCGCGAACCGCTTTAACGGTGCTCATGCCCTTAGTGTGATAATCGTAATCTCCGTGGGAGAAATTGAAACGGATGACGTTGGCTCCGGCCAACACCACTTTTTCAATCATCTCCTCGCTTGCAATGGAGGGACCATAGGTGCAGATGATCTTGGTTTTTCGCATGAAATTTTTTTGAAAAAGGCGCCGCATTGTTGCCTTTGAACCGTCATGTCCAGATTTCCTTATTTCAACAAGGCAAAGCTTCTCAATTGTAAAGGAAAAGGGGCAGTCATAATCTTTAACTTCTTAGCCTTCTCATTGACCATGGCTTCTCATCCTCTCGATATCGGAAACCTTTTACGCACAAAAGGCGTTGAGACCCATCCGTCCCCCAAGGTCAGCCCCAAAAGAACACAAACAGCACCAACTGAGCCAAATAGCTCGAGCCAAGCTGATGAACCGACTCAGGTTCGCATTCGCAAAGATTTATGGGATCAACTCAACCAAGAGAGCCGAAGGATGTTCACCTCACGCATCTGGCGCGGCGTCGATTTCAACCCCATGCTTTCGGAACTCGAAGACCTGAGCAAGCTCTCTGAAAAGTGGCTGAAGTGGGCCGTGCCCACCTACGTCAATGGACTAAAAAGTGGCCCGATCAAAGCTTGGTTTGAAGGCCAACGGGAGGCTAGGGATTTCCACTACGTGCTCGTGGGCGAACACCTGCAACACCTCAAGCGCGTTAGAAAAAAGAAAGAAGATCCTGGCCAAAGCACCGCTTCGGAACATCACTCCACTGAGCTTGAGGTCGAAACGACTCCCGAAGAAAAACCTAGCGCCAATACTCCAGAAACAGCCGAGCAAAACCATGTCGACACCGAGCAAGCTTCACGTCTAGAATCGAACCTTCACCAGCTCGACGATCACATCGCTTGGTTTCAAAAATATGTAACCAAGACTCAAGACTGAGACGCCCCATATTGAGGACAACGGCCCCTAAGCTGCTCGCCTTGCTCGCTTTAGCCACCTTGGCTTTAGCTTGTGGCGGAGCATCCATGAGCAATAGTGGCATCAGGGAGGTCAAGGTTGAGGCGATCTTTAGTGATCAACCATCGCCCAGCAAGTCACGCTTCGCCCCAGAACAATCGAACTTGTACTCGGCCAAGATCATCGACCTCAACAGCCAGGAGCTTGTCGCCTCACCTCCTGTTTACCGCGAAGGCTCCTCTTACCGTTTCTCCAGCAACATCAC
>JACLAC010021994.1_pt1 | contig 21595 bp, 32 predicted proteins | sample 8027881 | NCBI WGS metagenome assembly JACLAC01 (sample SAMN15725517, study PRJNA655200) | protist metagenome | isolation source: fluorescence activated cell sorting (FACS) single amplified genomes of... | place: Spain: Blaines Bay Microbial Observatory, Mediterranean Sea | collected 2016-01-19 | reverse complement strand
TGACGGGATCACCAATGCATATCTAGCCAAGCCAGCACCATCTCGATCTGCCCTACGGCAGCCCGATCCGCAGCCAGCGCTGCGCCAATCAGCCGCTGAGCCTCCTCCCGATCGCCGGCGTCAAACCCCCTCGCCAATGCCGACTGGCTGAGATCAAACAAGCGCTGCACTGACTCCAGCTCGCGTTCACAGTGCGCCGCGGCCGCCCTTAGAGGGACTACTGCATCAGGAAAGACGTCGGTTAGTTGGCGCATGTACGAGGCAGCTGCCGTTCGTCGGTATCGGAGCATATGGGCGTGGTGCTTTGTGTGATGCGCCGACACCTCGGGCGATTCGAAGGCAGCGAGCCAAGTCTCGTACGCGGCGAAGCCGTACGGTCGGACCTGCCGACCGTCGGCCCTCACGAAGTTGTCATTGGTGAAACGCGTACCGTACGCAAAAGCCACCGCATGCCCCAGTGCCAACTGGTGAGTAACCTCAGGGGGAGATTCGCTCTCCCCTTCCCAGACCTTAAGATTGAACCACTCTGCCCCATCTGAAAAGCCAATCGAGTCGTAGCGCACGGTGTACGGTGCCAGTCACGAATGGGTGGCGGATCGTGTAGGTATGGTCTTTTTCGTTGTACCCTACAACCAACCCCCAGCAGTATGCATGATGTGCGGGATGACTCTTATCAGCCTTCTGCACGCGGCTCATTGGCTGCCACACCAGAGCCGGCACATCACGCAACAGACTCCGTCGGGCCGCATCGCGGGCCTCGGACTTAAGTGCCGCCAAATCAACACTGTCGCCCTTCGCCGCTTCATACGAACGGAATTGCGCGATTTTCGGAAGGGCCTCCAAAGCAATGCCCCAATCGAGATTGTCGTGCATGTGGCCACCGCCATCGGGCGCCATCTGAAACTGGAAGGCGTGCCCCATAACGCCCTGCAACCGCGCCATCGACCACTTGGCGTGGCCAACAGTTGCCAAGAGCGCATTCAGCGTCGACGCGAGAGTCGTACCCGCATTGGGCTGGGTGGGAGCCACGTCCACTTGAACATTCATCTGCCCGTCAATCGCCACGCCATCATCTGCTTCGAGTCGAGGTGCTCCTATCCCGATGGCGAACACGAGGCAGAGTGGGATGCACAGCCCCACCTCCAAGATTCGCGCCCTGTGCCGGGCTTCGCCCCGTGCCCAGCGTTTGCTTCGTCCACACCTGTCGGCACAGCCATCGACCACGACAATAATGAAATGATGCAGCCACATGCCCTCACTCCTCTTCAATTGTGTAGTTTAAAGACTGGCTCTGTCACAACGGCTACCCGACCATCCCAGTATGACACTCCACCTAGGTCCTGCGTTGCAGCAATTCGACCGCTTCCGTGGCACAGCCGAAATCAGCCCAACCAAGGGGCGTCCCACCGTGCAGACCATCCACAATCGTCCAATCCGCGCCGCGATCGAGCAACAGTCCCAGACACCCAATTGCGTTGTTTTGCGCCGCCAGATGCATCGCTACGGCATCGACACCGTGCTCCTCCCCACCGAAACCGTGCCGCAGGTCAGGGTCTGCGCCGTGATTGAGGAGCCACTCGGCGGCCTCGACCTTGTCGGCGTAGCAGGCCCACAGTAACGGCGTGCCGCGGAAGGGATTCGCGTTGACGTTAGCACCCAGCAACACAAGCCTCGCCATGGACGCACACTGATTATTGCGCGAAGCCCAAGTAAGGGCTTCGTCTAAGACCTCCTGGCGATTCTTCGTGCGCTGCCACAGCGGGAAAAATACCGGCGCATAGAAATCCAACCCCTGGCATGCATGCTCCGTCAGCCCATCACTATCGACGAATCGGTCAAGCGCTGACCCGAGCGCCGCCGCCGCACGGAGATTGTCAGGAGACACCGGCGCCAAAACTGCACCCATGTACGACTTGGCGTAGAAGAGCGCATACGACAGCGGAGTGCCGCCAACTCCACAGGTCTCGGTGACCAACGCGCCGGCATCAACCAACTGACGCGCCAGATCCACGTGGCCCGCCATAGCCGCTGTATGGAGCGGGGTCCAGCCTCCGAAATCCTGCGCATTCGGATCCGCTCCAGCCTCTAGAATCGCCCCGACGGCCGCATGCTGCTCGGACGTACCCGGGTCCAGTGGAATTGCGATATTGCCAGTGGCAGACCGACACGCAAGATCGAGCAATGTTCGTCCATCGCCATCGCGATCGGCGAGCACGTCAGACGAGTGCTTCAAGATCGCCTTGAGTCCGGCGAGATCTCCGCAATCCGAAGCTTCCACGGCCTGCGCCAGGATGCCCTCAGCCATAAGTCGTAATAACTCCTCTCTAAGTATTTATCCGTTCACGATTTTCAGGCCACAGACCCCACCTTCACTTTTATCTATTTTTTTACCTCTTTTAACGGTTTGCATTTTCTCAGTTGGGTTTTTTATCGATAAATTGGATTTTTTGTCTACATTGTCTACATAAAGACCTCGGCATAGAGTTCGTTCTCTACTCAGCAAACTTACCACAAATCGCGATCACTGATCTCTACATCGTGCGACTCGCTGTGCGAGTTCAGCTAAGACATGCTCCATCGCGGTCAATGCAAGTGATCGGTCCAGGGGCCGGGCATCCTCCAAGACCTCCTCAACATATTCGAAATACTTTGCAGCCTGCGATACGCGGTCCTCAAACCCCTCAACGACCGAACGAATTTGGGCATTACTCATCAGTCCCTCCTGTGGACATATCAACCTTGGTCGCCGAGCTCACCGAAACTTGGAGCAAGGCCTCAATTATCATAGATTACGACTGAATCGATACGGATGATACATCTGGTTTCTTGCCTGTGAGGCTAACTATGTGCGGACGATTTACTCTACATCATACGGAAGCGGCCCTGGTGGATTTCTTCGAACTCACGGGAGAAACGACCGCGCTGATACCGCGATATAACATCGCCCCCACGCAACCCGTTGCCGTGGTGCGAACAGAAGCCGAAGAGCGAAATCTGACCGCCGTCTTGTGGGGCCTTATTCCGAGTTGGGCGAAAGACCAGAAGATAGCAAGCCGACTGATCAATGCTCGATCCGAAACAGTGGCGGAAAAACCCTCATTCAGAAGCGCATATAAGTATCGTCGCTGCCTCGTACCAACGAGCGGGTACTATGTAATGGAGTAAGGTAATTGGTGCAGACGGCAAGGCCGCAAAAGTACCCTATTACATTTCAGCCGCCAACAACGCTCCCCTGGCGTTCGCAGGCCTGTGGGAAGAATGGCAATCCCCAGACGGCACACAACTCGAATCCTGTACGATCCTGACCACCGATGCTAATACCTTCCTATCCCCCATTCACCATCGCATGCCCGTCATACTTCAAGCCAAGCACAACAAGCAAAGTGGTTGGATAAAACGACCGATCCAGCTGACCTACCGGCTCTCCTTCAACCACATGCCCCCCAACTCGAGACATACCCCGTCTCGACGCAGGTAAACAAGGCATCGTTCGACGGAGCAAGCTGCATCGAACGATGCCCTACCTGATTTACCCTTCGATGTACAAGGCTCCGTACGACCTCAGGATGGTGGCAAGCTGCGCATCCTCTCGGTCAAGCGCTAAAGCGAGTGGCGTTTTACCGTCTTCGGCAACCGCGTTGATATCGGCGTCATATTCAATCAATAGTGCAACGACCTGCTCAAGATTTTTATGTAGGCAATGCATAAGAGTATATCCTCCGGATATGATGGCCGAAATTTGCGACGGATCATCGTACAACAACCGTCGCAGCTGCTCGACTCGACCGAAGTACACAAGATCAAAGGCATCATGACTTTGATCCAATAGCAGGTCGCGTGCTTCGACATCGGCGAAGAACTAATAGCCGAATGGATATATGGGGGCATTTCATGCTACTATATCGCGGTGGTGACAAGAATCCCAGAGGCGAAGTCGCAGCCGCTCATTGAAGGGGCAATACGACAAGGGGTAAGCTAACGCCATACCTTTCGCGCAAATCACTTAAGTCATCGCCGCCATCTACGACCTAGTGAGCCATCTTGTACTTATCATAGCACCACACTGAATACCGAGACACCCCAGGACATCCCGAAGTCTCCGGCACAGAGCGACCGAAATCGACGATAAAGGGCAACCTCGACTCCATACTCCCCATACTTTGCTGAAATAACTCTTTACTTTACAAAGGTAAAACTCGGCGACTGCAGCGGAAGTCGGCTCACACTTCAGTCAGCCCCCCTCGCAGTAGGACCACGGTCTTCAAAATGTGCGCCAACCATCACACTCACGAGTGTGCGAAATCACCAGCAATTAGTGTAGGCCTACTATATATCGTCCACCACAGCACACCACCACAATATATTGCCCCGTGCCTAATTGTCATGTGGGCTACATAATTGCACCATGCTTCCGCAACACATCTGGAATTCGTTGTAGGTTGTTCTCCACTGCACGCGCGAGTGCAGTTTTACCGTTGGCGTCTTTAGCATTTATATCAGCACCGGCCTCGAGCAACACTGTAGCGACCTCGCAGCAATCATCTTGCTGCCGAGCATTCATGATCAGCGGGGTCGAACCATAAAAATCGGAAGTCGCCAAAACATTGCGCGAATCAACTTGAGCACCCTGATCAATCAATAATTGCACAGCATCCGGTTTACTCTCGCTCGCCCAATGCAATGGCTTACCGCCGTAGCAATTAATCTCGTCAGCTTCTATGTCAGCGCCGGCCTCTATCAAAATTTCCAAAATCTCGACGAAACCATTGTGCGCCGACCAATGCATCGGCGTGTCGCCTATCCAGCCACGCTGGTGCACCGACAAGGGATCCGCGGCAACATGCGCACGAACGATATCCGCCCATCCTTGACGGGCTGCAAGACTGACAGTAACACCGAGATTATTCGTACCGTGAGCCAATTTCGGGATGTCCCGTAAGAAATACTCCACAACCGAGTGCTTATCGTTCCACGCTGCAACTATAACCGGAGGGTAACTAGCCATTGGATTCGAATATACGTCGGCACCCCGCTCCACCAGCAATTGCACGATCTCGAGGTGACCGTACTTGGCCGCTGCGTGCAAGAGCGATTGCTCATCCCAAGCATCTGCGTTCGGATTACGAACATGGATGAGATAGTCGTGTTCATCTAGCCACTGACGTACGGCGTCGCATTCTCCGGCGATTGCGTGCTTGAAGATCACATCTAGTGCATCCACACCTCACCCCCTATTCGGAATTTGAACTCATTTGCAAAAAGACCCCTCACACCTGTGCCATGGATACAGTTGTGGCACAATCAATTAACTCGTGAAATATACGAACCTACCCGTAACAAAGCACCAGTAAAATGACTAGTAGAGGCCATACCGGCTCCCATTTCGGATCACCACCGGCGTACGGTTCCAATGAATTCAGCCCGCCGGCGCACTTTTCGTATAGCTACGAATCTTGCCCAGTGTGATCTCTGCACTCTCGGGCACTGCCTCAATGTCTGCCACAAATCGGCGCAGACATGCAGCATCAATGCCACAATTCTCGACAAACGGATTGTCCGAGAGCAAAAATCGTCGTGCATCAGGTCCCAAACGCTCCACCACCTTGCGAACAGTCCCTATTGGTCGACCAACTATTTGTGCAATCCGTGTAGCGGGAACGCCCGCCAAGTACAATTGGTACACTTCATTTTCTTCGGAGTCTAACATTCTACGCGCAAATGTCTCAACAGCATTCATAACTACGGCCGCGGCGAGCTTGCGAAATGGCACCGGCAACGGATGTTCGTTCATCGATATCCTCACTATCATTTTTCTTGATCATTCTTGAGCGACCGTAAAATTACGCGATTTTCTACCTATCGACCAGCCCTCACCCAGTCTCCTGCCCCGACCTGTCACTGGACAAACACATGCTTCAGGATGTACTAGAACCCACGAGTATACGGCGTTGCGCATTCGCGATTATGGGAAGACCGAAAAAACGTCGACGTCGCGTCAGCCATCAAGCTCGATATTGCAGTCGATCCATATCAACTCAATGAGCAGTGGAGTATGGATTTTATGAGCGACGCGCTGGTGGATGGTCGTCGATTTCGAGTGCTAACGATAGTCGATGACTTTAGCCCTGGCACGACGGCGGTCGACACCAAAGAAAATTAGTTTACCTCGGTCGCGTTGCCAATCTATTGGGGATTGTCCTACTCAACAAAATTGTCAACAACAAATCTGTTGAATAGGACGATGATGCCATATTTTATTATTAACAACATCTTACGAGCGTGTCGAAACAGTCCAGTTGGCGCTACCCCGATAGCTATTGGGATCGAGGAGGCACGAAGCAAAGCATATGAGGAATCCCTTGGCGCCTTTGCAAAACACGCGCTAATGCGCCTACTCTCACCCTGCACCGAACCAACGCCGCGCCCCGACCATAAGCGCACTCGCCCATCATCATCCGAATCTGTCTTTGACAGGCCGAGAGAAGCCGGTATACTCAGCGGAGCGCTATGACATTGGAGCAACGACCATGTCGGCGCGATTGGGGCGGTGTGTTGCCATTGGGGTGGGGGCACATCGCCCCTACTCCTTAGCCAGACGGGCACGGATCAATATCTGATCTGGTGACTTTTTTACGAGCACCCGCCCTTAAAGATCAAGGCCATGCCGGAGGGGATGCCGTGCCTGTGAGTCATGTGCTGCTAATGTCGGTGGATAACACCCCGTCTGTTTGACTTACCCTGCGCTAGCTAATAGCTTTCACACCTTGCACCTCCCTAGGTGCTTGCCCCCAATCCTCGGGCAAGCAAAAGCACTACAGGTCTGACACCTGTAGTGCTTTAATTGTTTGCAAAACACGGCGCACAACCACAGCTTGACGAAGCACTATTCTTCGTATATTATTCGCAACACCTCTGCTTCAGCAGTTTTTTTTCGGGGAAGCCGTGGCAGTGGTTCCACTCTGTAGGCTTCCAAAGGGGGAGGCCTACAGAGCTTTTTTTGTTCTTCGGGGAGCCGTTATTTTAGGGTAAGAAATCTTCTATTGTAGCCAATTTTTCCGGCAAATAGGAATTAATAACATGATTCAGGTCATGTACGGCAAAAGCTTGCTGCTCTGCCCTACGACCACCGCTTTTGAGGTGTTCAAGTGCCTGCTGCCAACTCAGATGGTATTGGATAAACGGATCGTTTTTTAGCGCATCGTCAATGCGCTTGATATCAACTTCCGTCATTCTGTGGGTGGGCAAACTGTAATTTTCGATATCGTTCGGGGTTACTCCTAGATATCGCGCCTTAGGAACACAAAATGCATCATTGATGTGCGCAGCATTGCCAGATCCGACCTTGAGCGTGCGGTAAATGTTACAAATACCGTACGGATCACAATCTACGAAGGCGTATACTTCAATATCTAACTCCTCACTCATCCGCCGTATGAAACGTCGAGTCGCACGAGTTGGCACCCCACCCATCGAAATCAGAATGCACTCAGCCGTACGCCAGTAACTGTGTTTGGCCAGCCGTTGAAACATACCCGCCGTCTCAATCGCTAGCACGAATTTCGCGTCAGACTCGAATCGTAAGTGTTCTACCGAGATCGGAATCGAATAGGCTCCAGAGCCAAAGCGAGTGCAATCAATGGCCAACTCGGCCCCAGTCTCTCGGTCTTCGTCGTAGATGACGAGGTTACCAGCCACCTCGCCGCCCTTCTCCTCTGGCACAAACCCTAATTGTTCGCGATTTACAGAAAACAACGCTTCTACATCATCCAGCACACCATCGGACTCTGCCTGCTCCCCGAAACGCACCTCCTCCGCCCACCCTTTCGCGACATAGTACGCTTCTCGCTTAGTCGCAATATCGTCGGTCTCAATCAGACGCTTTGCGAGTGCAATCATTTTGAGCGATTGCGCAAAGGTCTTGACTGTAGCTACTGAAAGAGTCCGCTCCTTGCTCTTACGCCCTAATTTAAACATCCCTTCCTTAGCGTCATATCGCACATTGCTCAGGTTGCGCAAGGGAAACCGCATGGACGGCTTTTTTCCCTTGAGCACCGTATCTCGAATCTGCCGTGCCTCTTTCAAAATTCGCCTTACTAGCGCGTCGTCGCTCAAATTCGTCCTCCATACTATTTATCCAATTTCGCAGCACCAGATTCAGCAGCGCGGTCAATAAGCGGCTGAAGCAACTCTATCGCATCCTGCAGGGTCACCTCAACCCAATCATCCTCCATATCCATCTCAACCCGGGCGACAATGTGTTTCTTTCGCCCTTCTAACTCATGCCGCACATAAGGTCCTTTGCGCCCCCAATCCAGAAAAATCAAACCACCGACCTCCGGATATTCACCTAGCCTGTGAGGCATCCGATACAAGTAGAGCGCTTGCTCTGATGTCAACTCAAGTGGATCAAGCGCCCGCGGCAGACTCCGAGTCATACGGTCACCATCCGACATCCAGGAAAGATACCACCCCTTTCCAGACCGCAGATAGATTTCCACATTACCAGCAACAGCGATGGGACGCAATATTGATTCGGCCAATTCGAGCGTTACCTCTCCCGCGTCCACGTCGGACGGTATAGCGGCAGTTTGCTTCACTCCACTCTCCGACGTCAGTTCCAAGTATCCGCCAAACTGGCCAAATTTCACCCAAATTTCATCTTTGCTCTCTGTCCCTAACTGATACGGCTCACCGTTGGCCGCTTCTAAAAGTGAGACAGCCAAATCGGTATCGAGATCGGCTGGTGCCACCGTGTCTGGTATGTTTCGGTTTTTCTCATACTCCTCGGCCACCAGATAAGGTCCATATCGTCCGATCATTAAACTTATCTTGTCATCGAAATCATCGAATTTCAACTCTCGTACACGCGCTGAGGCTATATTTTCAACTATAGCATTCGAACGTTCTTCAAGGTGTGCATACAATTCTGTCAACAACTCGTCGCGCTCAGCTCCTCCCTTCGCGATTCGATCAAGGCCATCTTCCATACCGGCCGTATACTGCAAATCTACATAGCGAGCGAGTTCCGCCTCTAGAAACCGCACCACCGCCATCCCCAGAAACGTCGGCACCAACGACCGTTGCACCCGACGTACATATCCGTGTCGAATAAGCGCACCGATCGTACTGCTATAGCTACTGGGCCGCCCGACGCCCTCATCTTCCAGGCGACCGATCAGTCGAGTCTCCGAATACCTATTGGGCGGCTTCGTATCGCGCTTCTTTGGCTCACCTGCGACGAAATCCAATACCGCACCTTCCTCAACGGATGGCATTTCTGTATCCGAAGCATCCCCATCCCCATCCTCTTCCCCCATGATTACCCCAAAGCCATCGAACAAAACTTCCGTAACTCGAGTACGGTACGTAGCCTCTTCGCACACAATATCTATTGCCGTGCGCCTCAATCTTTTCGGCATCATCTGCGAAGCTACCGTGCGCCGATATACCAACTCATATAACTTCCGCTCGTGGTCGGGCAAGTCTTTTTCTGCAGCCGTCACCCAATCCACACCAGCTGGGCGAATCGCCTCATGAGCTTCCTGAGCCAACGCATCGGTCGTCTGGTATACTACTGGCCTATCAGGTACGTACTCTGCCCCATATCGGGCGGCTATTTTGCGCGCTGCCTCAAGTGCCTCATCGGAGAGCGACACACTATCCGTTCGTGTATAGGTGATATGCCCGTTCTCATATAGGCGTTGAGCAATTCTCATCGTCCGATCTGTTGTCCAATTCAATTGCGATGCTGCCGCCTGCTGGAGCGTCACGGTGCGAAAGGGCTCTGCAGGTTTGCGCTGGTCCTCCCGAGATGCTATCTGCTCGACAGTACACGTTGATTCAGCCAATCCCTTCACTAAGTCCTGCGCGTGCGCTTCGTCAACAAGCACAACAGAGGCATCTTCTTTCAATTTTCCAGTGTCCGCATCAAAATCCTTGCTAGAAGCGATGCGCCTAGGACCGATCTTAAACAACTCTGCATCTATCGTAGCCGTTCCAACCTTAAACCTTACCATGAGCTCCCAATAGCCACCCGAACGAAAGTAGCGGCGCTCATATTCCCGTTCAACCATCAGTCGCAGCGCCGGCGATTGAACTCTACCGACCGATTTACCACCGGAAACAGCACCGCGCCTATAAAGCAAAGGGCTTAGGATAAAACCGATGAGCCGATCCGATAGCCGCCTTGCCTCCTGTGCCTGGACAAGGTTATAGTCAATTGTTCGCGGATTTTCCAACGCCTCCTCGATCGCAATTTTTGTTATTTCGCCAAACACGATGCGAATCACTGGCACAGTGGGCTTGATTGCTTCGCACAAGTGCCAAGCAATCGCCTCCCCCTCGCGATCGGGATCAGTAGCCAAATACAACGCATCAGCCTCCTTGGATAACGCGCGGAGTTTCGATACGATATCGCCCTTGGAAACCGTGTAGGTCGGCTTGAAGCCGTTTTCAACATCTATGCCCATCGAATTACTGGAAGCGCTGGGCAAATCACGCACATGGCCCATGCAAGGCTCGACCTTGTATGCACCTCCTAAAAATCCCTGAATCTTAACAGCCTTTGCCTTCGACTCTACTACAACTAGCTTCACACTCACCTCGTAAGTTTCAGGTTACCCAACCTTTTGCACTTTCCCCAGTGCAATGTGTAATGCCATCTTCATAGGTACTTGAATACTCTTTCATTCAGAACATCAAGCAAGATTGGACACTCTCTGCGCAGACGAGAAACGAGTTGTTCATTGCCGCGAATCATCTTAAAATCGCACTCGTTCATTCCCCTATCATGTTGACCCTCAGAAATCGCCCCTGCCGCAAGGAGATCACCGCGCAAGTGATCACTCCCTAACGCTACTGCGGTTATCCGCAACCTTCGCCTACACTTGCACCACCAGCGAACCGTCGAACAACATGCAGCCAACATGAGTGACAAACTTACACCCACGAATACTTCGCTATCCATATACAATCACTCTACGCAAAAGACGCCAACGAGACTTGTATAATTTAGTATTGTACCCCTATATTTCGCAACGCCTGTAAGTATCTCTATCTGTAGAAAGTTATGCACATGAGGATCCTTGAATCGCTGTTGGAGCTACAGGCAATCGACAAGCTTCTCTTTGACCTCCAACGCAATATGCAACTGCCAACGGACGCAAAGCAACAGGCAGACAGAATTCGTCGCGCTCGGTCTACGATGGAGAAGGTGGAAGCACAACACGGGAAGCAAAAACTCGATAGGCGAAAACTCATGCGAGCGATCAATCGCAAACACGCGGAACTACGAGAATGTGAATTACAGTTCGCCACCGTGAAGACAATCGCAGAATACGACACTCTCCAAACCGACATTGAAGAGCTCCGATCATCGATTGCCACGCGCGAAAGCGAACTCCTTACAGCCACACAAGCCCTTGATGCTTTGCGCACGGGCATTCGAGAACGTCGCCAACAACTGACTGACCTTCAGACGCGCTACGATGCACCCGCCACCCTACGACGCAGCAAGTTGGCTGTTCTCGATGCTCAACTGTCCGAATTGCACAGTAAGCGCGATGTCGTAATTCACTCCGTTGACCCTAAGTTGCTAGAGCTATATAATCGCACTAGGGGGCGCGGCGGCATACGAATCGCGGCCACCCGCCGCGGAGCCTGCGGTTGTTGTTTTCAACAACTCCCACCTCAAAATTTGAACGAAGCGCGGCACGCTACCCGCCCCATCACGTGCGATCATTGTAGCTGCCTCGTAGTATGGGACGAACATTCCCAGTCAAAGCCATGAAAGAATTTGATCGGAAATTCGGCACAGGCTTCTTGTCGGGACTACCAACTTCTCCTGGCGTTTATCTATTCAAAGATGAGCAGGGCGCTATACTGTATGCCGGCAAGGCAAAGAATCTCAGACGGCGCTTGGGCGCCTACCGGAATGCCACTACTAACCGGAAAATGCACCGAAAAATGAAAATGATCGTGCGAGAATCAAGCACCGTTGACGTCCAGTTACAACCCTCCGAGCACATCGCCCTCATCGTCGAAAACCAACTCATCCAGGCACATCGCCCTCCATTCAACGTGGACGGAGCCTACCACTTTTTGTACCCAGCCATCGGCCTAGCTTCCGATGGAAAACGCCTATTATTGTGTTTTACCACAGACGTGGCTCCTTGGACAACGCTACGTCTTGACTTTTATGGCGTATTCAGATCGCGACTCCGAGCCCTTGCGGCCTTCGAGTCGCTCACGACGTTGCTTAGCATCGTCGGCCACAGAGAAAAGAAAAACAACCTACCACCTCATCCGGATATACGGGGATCCCGTATCGTCGGCGTCCGCCGAGTGCAACAGTTAGCCCCACATCTTCGAAAGCTACTTGCGGGCGAATCAGATGTCCCCCCAGCACTTATCGAACTGCTACTTGAACACCGCAGCGCACGCAATAACGCGGTCGCCATCGAAACTCATCTCCGCACCTTGTCCTCATTTGCCCACCAGGATTTGATGCCCCTGCGGGCTGCCTTAAGGGATTCAAAACGTAACAGTCATTTTATCAGTCAAGAAGAACGCGACGCATTATTTGTAACACACAAACACTTGACTCGCCGCAAGTGACGATCAACCACAAAATTTGACTAACGCCAGGAGACCACCATGAGCGCTACCCGCATTCTCGTGGGCACCAGCAAAGGTCATTCGTACTTACGTCCAACACCCAACGCGAGACATGGTCTGTAGCCGGTCCCCACTTCGGGGGGTGGGAAATATTCCACGCCAAAGCATCTCCCAGCAACCCCAATCGAATATACGTGTCACAGTGGACCAGCTGGTTTGGTCAACAGATTCAACGGTCGGATGACGGCGGACTTACATGGGCAGTCGTCGGCAATAAATTCAGCTACGACGGTGCCCCACGCACCCATCAGTATTACGACGGCTCACCACATCCGTGGGAATTCACCAAGGTCTGGCATCTTGAACCCACTCCTAACGACCCGGATGTCGTCTATGCTGGCGTCGAAGACGCCGCCCTATTCCGTTCAGTCGACGGTGGTCATACCTGGGGCGAATTGTCGGGACTGCGCGGACACAACACGGGGTCTCTATGGCAACCCGGCGCCGGCGGCCTGTGTTTACACACTATAATATTAGACCCCAACAGACCCGGACGCATGTACGTAGCGATCTCGGCCGCAGGAGCATTTCGCACCGACGACGGGGGCACTACGTGGTTCCCGATCAACAAGGGATTGCTATCTGACGAAATACCAGTAGCCGACGCATCGGTAGGCCATTGCGTCCACAATCTCGCGATGCACCCCGCGCAACCCGATGTCCTATTCATGCAGAAACATTGGCATGTCGTGCGCAGCGATAACGCGGGCTTATCTTGGGACAAGATTAGCGGGAACCCCCGAGCGACTTTGGTTTCCCGATCGGCGTGCACCCGAACGAGCCAGAGACCATTTACGTCGTTCCCTTCACGAGTGACTCCGAACACTATCCCCCAGACGGCAAACTACGGGTCTATCGCAGTCGCATAGGCGGCAACGAGTGGGAGTCAGTAAGCAACGGGCTTCCACAAGAAGACTGCTACGTCAATGTCTTGCGCGATGCGATGTCATTTGATTCTCAAGGTGGCGTATATTTTGGCACGACTGGTGGCCAAGTATACAGTTCTCCTGATGGCGGTGATAACTGGACGCCCATAGTCCGCGACCTACCGCGCATTCTCTCTGTTGAGGCCCAGTCCTTAACTTAACACATAAGTCATGATTCGCGTTAAACTTCCACATCATCTGCGCAAGCTCGCAATGACTAGCAGTAAAATCGAACTCAGCGTAATCGGCCCGGTCACGCAACGCACTGTCATCGAATCGCTTGAACGTAGATGTCCCATGCTACGCGGGACTCTGCGCGACCGCGTTACTCATCGCCGCCGACCCTTTGTTCGATTCTTCGCAGACGGACGGGATTTGTCCCACGATTCGCCACACGAGCCGCTACATGAGGTTATTCAGGACGGAACAGAACCTCTTCTAATTGTCGGTGCTATGGCAGGTGGGTAACCCGGGAGCAGAATCTATGTGCTTGATAGTAGTGCACGCGGATCGGGTGCTTTTGCACACCGATCCGCGTGACAGGACCCAGAAGCACACCCATACAATCACCACTCCGAAGGAGGCACAAAACGCTTGACATAGATCCGCAAGTACAAGATACTGAACACGAGTGCACCCCCCCAGCGCTCCCCTTTGCCAAACGCAGAGGATTATCATGCTGGTATTGATGGAAGTCGGCGTCCCGCTATTGTTACTTATCTGGATAGCAAGCTTGCTCATCCGTTCGCAAAAGCCATCTAAGAAATTTCGCTAATAGCAGGTGGTGGATGGGGTATAAAACGTGGGAAGAAGAGCAACTTTCCAAGCATGGATGGTATGCGCATTATGTGCCTGCACCAGAAACAGGCGCACTAAATGCCCACACACACGGCCTGCTAGAGCACTGCGCTGCGTTCAAACACGACCTCCAGATCGTGCTGAATTTGCCGCCGAACGCCATTGTGCGCATTTTCAACAGCATGCTGGCCAAAGGACAAGCTTGCGCGAAGCGCTATGGGAAACTGTATCCTCTCATGCACCAGCACCAAGTCCTGCACGGATTGTCGGTCCTCCTTATTGAAGCCGCAGAAGATAGCCATGTACCGCACTATAGGTCGCGTACCGTGTGGCGCATTATCTTGCCAGATCCAGCTGGAAACCTTTCACCGTGCCACATCGCTCCTCCCTATTTACATCAGTACGAAGGCACTAATCCACGACAGGTTGAAGAGCTAAAACGATGGGTAAGTGGGTAAACGACAACACTTGAGCTCAATGGATGACGACGGTTTATATGCGATACTTGGCCTTTGGTACGATCTTGCGGAGTCAACTTCGCTAAATGATAGCTTCTGGGATACTTTCGCCACAGCGTACGACCTACGCAAGACACAGCAAAAAGGCCAAGAATGCCACCTTCGACTAACAGCATCATCAACCGCGGTCCGTCTCTTCGATGCACTCTACGCCCTGTACGAAATTTGTGAGAGGTGGAGGCTAAAATGGGCTCCATGGCATGACGGGCGACATTGTGCGCTCGCCATTGCGAAGGATATCACTATTCCAGCATCTACCACGAGTGAACCGTGGCTCCAATTAGCTGCAAAAACTGAATTTGGCGTTGAGTTTTGGTATACCCTGGCAAAGCATCACAATCTTGAGATTGGCGAAATTGGACCTGAAACCAGCCGAAATTTGCGCCTGCAAAACCACACGACCGCCGAAAATCTGTTCACTTGCCTGCTTATACTGCGTGATATCGGCCGACTGGTGCCCATTGATTGGGACCTACTTACCCAACGCCACGTTCGCACGGTGACTGTCGTAGAATCGGGGTCGGGTACATTCGATTCTTCCCAATTGCCTCCACCTCACGAACAACATCCTACCGAACGCAGTAAGTCAACGTAAGCAGTTGCTCCAATGTGAAGTACCGCTCGAGACCGTCCCACGCGACGCCTTTCCGTTGCCGAAGCAGCTCAATCGTTTTCGCAGGAGCCTCGTCGATTCCACAGTAGTGACACATTGATTGCCACCGCTCCACCCCCTCACTAAATCGCAAACATAGGCCCGGCAACAAACATAGATCTCTCCCGCATAAACCACACTCGGCATTTTGTTCAACACGGCAGCGAAATACTGAGAAATTCATTCCCGTTTCGTCTCTTTCTGAGTGCACAACAACGACTTGATTTCGAGAAGCTCTGACAATATATGCTCTAAAACCACGGCCTCTACCGCTCCAATTGCCGCAACCGCACTCGACTCCTCACCATCAACTCTCTCCTGAGCTAGAAACGAAAGTAATTTGCACGCCATCGGCCCCGGGGGACTACCTCCCCGTTCCCAGCGAGTGACTGATTGGAGCGTTGTACCCAAAGTAGCCGCGAAGTGCTCGCGACTCACCTCTGGGGGTAGCACCATCCAAGAGGTGATCAATGCCGGTACCCCCATGGAGATGATAACTATGTACCACGATAACGAAGGGCAACTAGGCTTTACGCACTATTGCGTACTGGGCAACCAGCCCAAGATGAAGCTCATAGAGTCGACCGACAAAGTTTTGAAATTTGAGCGTGCTGAAACAAGCGACCCCGAAATGCAGATGCATTCGTTAGAGCTAAGCCTTATCGATGAATCGCATATCGTACAGAGATGGACCATGTTCAAGGACGGGCAAGCGATGCCCGCACACGACACGCCACTGACGCGCGTCGAATAAACTTGCTTGATGCCGGTCATGACATACACCGAGCGACTTCCTCTGCCGCTTCGATAACTTCCCTGGGACGTAGACGCCTACTAAACCACACGACACCACCCAAGTCCTTCAAATCCTCTTCTGCCACACTAAGATGGCGCGACACAGCTACGATCATGTCGCGGCGTCCAGCCACATGCAGTCGCTCTATTTTTCGCCGCAGGTAATCCGGACGCCAGTAGCCAACAATCTCCAAGAGCGCGGACCGACCGTCCGGGTGCCGTAAGACGAAATCAGGAATCATAACCTCTTCCCCCAGATCAACAACATCTGCCTCGCGGTGTAGACTCCACTCGGTTCGCAATTGAGCAAACTGTACCGCAAAGGCTTCCTCGACCATCGAATCAAACTGGCCTCTATCAACATGGTGCGATACGAGGTCGCAACCATCGTCCAGCTCAAACTGCCCCCTGCGGCCGTCTGCCAATCGAATGTCTGACTGCAATTTCCATCCCGAACACAGGAGCAACCCAGGCAGAAACTTCGCCATTCTCAGACCGTACGCCCGCGTATGACGAAACAGTTGAACTGGCCCATCCAAGTGAATACGGTAACGGATCTTATCCGTGGATTCAATCACATGAATCAGGCCACACAATTTAACGTAGCGGAAAATGACCCCAAAACGAATTCCCTCCTCTCGCCGCACTAACAACTGGAGGTTGTCCGCACGCAATAATAGTCCCTGCGCGAGGGCCACATTGTAGCGCATAAGAAGCTGGTCAACAGAGGGCGCCACAAACGAGTCCAGCCGGTGATTCTCCGGTAGATCTGCATACAGCAGCATTTCAATCTCATCGGGCGTCGTACCGTATTGCGCCGCAACCGCCCGAATCACGCCGGATCGATCACCAGGGCTTACAATCGGATGCTGCTCACGTGCCATTGCGAAGACCGTACGGCGCACTTCGTCGGAGGACAGTGGTTGGTAGGCCACAAAGTCACAATACGCATCCTTGAGAATTTTTACGATGCCTCGCTGAACCCTGTACTGGACACGACTCCCTTCATAGGCACCAAATGCATCATCGATTTCCTCATGACTCCCATCACGCCGCTCTGCAAGTATATCGATTAGATCAGACGCCAGAGATCGATAGCGCTTGGCCGCGATGTCAATATAGCGAGGACTAACCCGCCCCGAGGAGAAACCAAAACGAAGCAGGTCAGCTGTTAGCATTCGTTTTATCCATCTACCTCACCCGCCTTCTCAACCTCGCGCCAGACTTCGGCGCCCTTAGGACGCGCCAAACGTTCGCCTTGCTGAACGGCAAACGGCGAGCAGTTCCAATATTCACCCAAAGCCTCCGCCACGGTCACTCGATACACCGGCGCCACGAATGTGCCGGTAAGGAATTGTAAGTAGAAATGAACCGCGCGCACTGTAAGTTGGTTCCCCACCTCGATCCAAGCAGGTGACTCAACATCGAAAGACCTCGCCAGCAGTGTCGATCGCTCAACAGAACTAAACCTCGCCCTTGCCACGAGGTGCGCACATGTTCCAAGTGAATCGCGGGTATGCGTCACGCAGGCGTCTATCATCCACTCAGGCCACTCCGACAAACCCGCGAGGATTTCTTTCGTTGAGCACTGACGCCGTGGGCGGTGTCCCCACAACAGATAGATCGCCCACGTCCTATCGTCAAGCTTCGTCCCTTTGAGATATTCCACAATCAGACGGACGTGCTCATAACATCGCACATGGCGAGCATCGCGCTGCGAGAGATCCGCCAAAAGCTGCACAAATCGATCCATTGAAAGTGTCCGCTATAACAGTTCAGTTGCAAGACCTTGCCCATCAAACCATCGCGCCGCTTCGGACGAGAATCCGTGCACAAATGAAACGGCCTCAGCGCCAGACCCAGATACCAATTCGTTTATTCCTGGCCAGTCCACGTGATCAGACAGCGCAAATCCCGGCCGCCGTGCCCGCGCCCCGATCGACACCCACCCCGAAACCATCGCAGCCTGAAAGGATCCATGCGATGCAAGCCACGCTTCACCACCGGGTGGCACAATCGTAGGTCTCAGCGTATGATCAATAGGGCAAGTGGCCGGCATGGCGACACCCTGGCGCGCATAAATCTCAGCAAAAGGCAAGACGGCGTCGTGCACATGCAAGGGCGCCAATGCACGCAGGCCTACCATCACGCGTTGCGCCTTACCGAGACTATAACACACTAGGACCGGGCGCACCCGTTGATCAATGCACCGTACGCACCATCGGGCCATCTCATCAAAAACCTGATCTTGCTCCCGCCACACATAAACTGGTAAGGCAAACGTAGACTCGGCTACCAAATGGTTACACCGAATTATTTCTGCCATTTCACATGACTTGTCGGCCTCCAGTTTACAGTCACCCGTTACGACCACCGTATACCCACGCCATTCCAACCTCACTTGAGCCGACCCTAAAATGTGTCCAGCGGGGTGCAGAGATACTCGGACTCCATTCACCTCCAACTCAGCCCCAAACGCCAGCGTCTGATATTTCACTCCGGATCCGAGGCGGTGTACAAGGATTCGTTCACTCGCCTCAGATATGAGATAACGCTTGTGCCCCCTTGCGAAGATGATCGGTATGCCCATGAGTAATAATCGCGCGCCCCACGCTGCGGCTGGGGTCTATATAAAAGTCTCCTATGCTACAGTACAAGCCTTCCGGGCGCATCTCAAGAATTCGAGGACTCATTGGTAGCTAACACCCCAGCTAGGCATGTGTCCGACCGAAGCGATGCCCGCATCTGACACACCGGCCATCATGTGCATTTCGTCGTAGATTATACTACCGACAGAAAGGGCACTTTCGGCAGAACGCACTTGCCACAGCACCAAGAAGGACTACCACAGCCAACACCATCGCGGCTTGAACCAACATGGCTACCCGTTTCGTTGAGTGACATTGTGATCTGCCAGCGACTCTCGATTGACGTACCGCAAAGAACTCGCATTATTCCATTATGCTTATCATCGGAACCATCGGAACATTCTTCGGCATCATCTTATGGAATGGCAACTGGAACTCTCTTGGGATTCTGCTTGCAACTGGAGCCATGTGTGCGGCATACGCGAGCATCCGTTGGGCTACAAGCAAATTGGCGCCGCATTTTTCACAGCTCAACCCAGTGCATGCCTTGCGCTTGATCATCGTGAGCCTCCTGCTGTTTCTAACAACATTCTTCACGTCACTCCTGCTTCCCTTTTAATCAGGCAATAGATGACGCAGATTACTCATCCCGATTTCGCCGCACATAGATACGCGGTGGCCCATCTAGACTCGTCAAATACTCTTCGTATTGAACCAGAGTCAGCCGACCAGCCCCGCTACAGAGTTCACACCTAGGGAATAGAAAGGCAACCTGCCCTGACGACGTCAGCGGCTCACGATCACATCCAGTACCTCCACATAGAGGGCAGATATTTTCACTTTCCACGATTGTCCTTTCACTTTGCCAATATATATGTCGCCGCCTGTCAGACGCCGTCAAGTCGGAGCCAATTCTTCGGGTTGCACTTACTGATCGATAGAGCTCGCAAGCGATTTAAAGCATGGACAAAACTACCCCTCCGATCGTAATTTCTAGTGCAAAATACTATAGTACAGCAGCAAGGCATCGGACTTATGACAGCGATCGAAACCTACTATGCAGAGATAACGAACTCCAACGGGGTAAGCAGTGTCCGTGAACGCATCCTCTGCGAACAGATCCAAGCCGGTTCTAAAGAGGCATTGGACGAGCTTGTCTCGGCCAATTTATTGTTCGTCGTCAAGGTCGCAACCCGATTCACCGGTTGCGGACTCCCCATGGGCGACCTGATTAGCGAGGGAAACCTAGGCTTGATTCGAGCTGCTGAGAAATTCGACGCGTCGAGAGGGTATCGCTTTATTACGTACGCCGTTTCTTGGATCCAAGCCTACATACGCGCCTTCATAGCCAATCAGGTCCGCCCCGTGCGCCTTCCTCAGAATCAGGATACAGCTATCCAGAAGATGACCAAGGTAACCAAGCGCCTAGAGCAGTCATTGGGATACACACCACGCTACGAGATAGCCGCTGATGAAATCGGAGTGGACCTTAAACTCGCATCCGACCTACTGGGCGCTGATTATCGAGGGTCCTCATAGATGAACCCACTGGGCATCACATCACTCGGCCCATGCATGAAACGCTCGCCGATACGGCCGATGCTATAGACAATCAACACGCCTATGCCGCGATGCAAACGCGTCTGAATTCGGCAGTCGGACTGCTTTCGCCAATCCAAGGGCGCGTCATCGTACATTACTTCGGCCTACAAGGCCATGCTCCTAAAACCCTTGAGCAAATCGGTCGATCCGAAAACATAACGAGAGAACGAATTCGCCAGATCAGAAATCAAGCGTTGATCGCATTGCGGAAGAAAATCCCTGCACTAAAAACGTACCTACGAGGGCCATAGCACGCGTCACACATGTTGGTCGATCATGATCTGATTGCCATCCGGGTCAGTTAAGATAATGTGCCCCGGACCGGCAGTCCGATCATCCACCTCAGCAAGTAAGCGAATCCCCTCCTGCTGCAACTTCCTTTGAATATCCCGAACATCCGTGTAGTCGGCAACTTCGTTGGCGCCGTTGTCCCACCCGGGGTTGAAAGTAAGTATATTTTCATCGAACATCCCTTCAAACAAACCGATAGTGTGATCGCCGTTCTTCATAATGAGCCAATTCTCACTCTCCGCCCCACTAAACATAGTAAATCCCAGGGCCTCGTAGAAGAGACGAGAAGCCTGCAGGTCTTTGACTGCCAGACTAACTGAAAAAGCACCCAGATTCATAACCACCTCCTTCGTGTTAACTTCCCTATCCACAAGAAAAATGGGCAAGATCTTCCACATCGCATTCGGTGGCGTCTTACAGTCAAACACCTTAACCAATTGCAAAAATAGGAATTTAGTCTTCCCTCGCTCCTCGTGCACCCGCCTGGCACGACACTTGCAATTGGGTACGTATCCGTCCCAAGAGGACAGCGGGAGAACACGCGGGCGCGCACCCCCACAGGCAACCCCGTAGAATACTTCCGAATTTCACAACGGGACACAGCTCCATTGCTGAAGCGGATTGAAGTCGACACATCAGGACGATGCGTCGGCTTCGCCGCTTGGAACCCTACTTTCGCCGCGTTCTCTTCCTAATCGGCAACGATCGCGCAATTTGTAGTTCCTCCAGCGCATAGCAGGATCCGCAGAT
>JACLAC010003816.1_pt1 | contig 21607 bp, 3 predicted proteins | sample 8027881 | NCBI WGS metagenome assembly JACLAC01 (sample SAMN15725517, study PRJNA655200) | protist metagenome | isolation source: fluorescence activated cell sorting (FACS) single amplified genomes of... | place: Spain: Blaines Bay Microbial Observatory, Mediterranean Sea | collected 2016-01-19 | reverse complement strand
CGAGCCAACCGTCTAGTCAACCAAGTAGTCAACCGACTTCAAGACCAACTATGCAACCTACTGGGCGACCTAGCGGGCAGCCAAGCTCGCAACCATCTGCACAACCTAGTGGACAGCCCACCTCCCAACCGACATCACCGACTGGTCAGCCAACCTCAGTACCCAGTGGCCAACCTTCTAGTCAGCCTACTGGAAAACCATCGGCGCAACCAACAATGCAGCCAACGTCGCAGCCTTCTTCGCAGCCCTCCGGTTTTCCAAGTGGCCAGCCAAGTGGTCAGCCAACGTCGCAGCCCACGCAGCCAACTGGGCAGCCAACTTCCCAACCTACGCAGCCAACTGGACAACCGACTACCCAACCTTCCTCTTCTCCAAGTGCAAGGCCAACTACACTGATCCAAACTCGAATTCAATTCAGTGTCACACAGAAAATTCGAGGTGTTTCCGCGGCTGATTTCAACAGCGACGCTGATGCGCAATATGCATTCAAGTTAGCGTTGACATACGTCGTGCCTGGGTTAGCAGTGAAAGATATTACAATCACAAGTGTTGTCGATGGCAGTAGAAGACTACTGCTTGCTCCTGTCTCTCGTATGCTAGGTTATACTGATGATATTGACATTACTTACGACATTGACACCATTGCGTCTAATATTGACACATCTGGTGATGTTGATGTTAATGATGGGAGCGCTGTTGCTGCAGCCATTGTGTCAAACATCAACGATTCTAGTACGAATGGTCAATTTTCTTCTTCGATCGCTACTGCTAGCGCATCTGTTGGCAACAGTTTAATATCTGTTGTTGCAGTAGTTGCAGGAACAGCAACTTCTCCTCAGATAACGAACTTAGCGACAAGTTTACCTACTGGACAGCCATCTGGACAGCCAACTGGACAGCCATCTGCACAACCGTCGTCGCAACCATCGATGCAACCTTCTGGTGTACCCAGCGGTCAACCTACTTCGGAACCTACAAACGAGCCCGTAACGTATTACTTAGTCATTGAAGTTGACTTTACCTTAAATACACAGCTTCCGGCGAACAGTAAAGTAAATATTCACCTCCCGCAAATTGTCAAAGACAACTCAGTGGGGAACACGGAACCACATATCGTTGAGAGGTATAGCGCTATGCCCATAGAGTGGACTCTTGAATGGACAGGATCAACACAAATTCTTGAATTAACGTCTCTAGTTGATTTCGAACCTGGGCTGCAGTCTTTAACTATTGGATCTACAACGATGGAGAAGGACAATAAGATAATTTACGAAGATGATGCTTCAATATCATATTCGATTGTCGATAGCAGCGGTGTCGTCGCAGCAGGTGGTGTATTTGACCACGTTGAGCCACATGGTTTACGCAACTCGAGCTTGTCTTTCGGCAATCGTGTTCGAAAGGCATCTACAAGCATCGACATTTCTTTCAAAGCCGAAGACACTTTTGAACCAAATGATCGCGTCAGTGTATTCCTCCCAGGGTTTTCTCTGATGGACACTTGGAGTGGCACTGCGTATACTATGAATGAAAAGACACCGATTCCACTATCCGGAACTGGTTCTTCTGCGGTTGCTGCAGTTTTCGATCAATCAGATGAGGGTATTTTCTTCACTCTTTTGAGCTCTATCACTGACGTTGATGTGTCTATAGCCGATGGTATATTCAAGATCGGCCCCTATGGTCTCACAAATAACACGCTGATGAACAGTTATGAACCTGGATATCCTACGCCGAGCTTATACAGGCGATATCCATCTATATCGGTGCGTACCAAAAATTACGATTACGTAGAGCCATCTCCATTCTTGCATTTTGAACCGATAAATTATATTACCATGTCAAATATGACTTTTGGAGCAGGGTCGATGGCTGGTCAAGAGGTACAAATCAACGTAGAATTGCACTATAACATGGGTATTTACACTGATGATGAGTTTATTTTATCGCTTCCACGCTTTTGGACTACTCGGGAGTATGATACTGATGGTACAGGTGCTCCCAATTCCAATAACGGGATCTACGTCTTTACCGAGTATGCTGGTAACTTCACAGCCCATTGGAATCCCTGTGATGAGACATTGAAGTTGCGGCGTAGATCAATCAATCAGATTGCACATCCAATTGATTTCGATTTTTTGAATGTAACAGATTTCAATTTCGTGATTCAAGGAATGAGACTACCTTACGATGGTGTCACTCCGGAACTTGCGCAGCATATCAACATTTCAACTAATGCTGTAAAGGGCACTGTAGAGCCTCAAAGCTTTGACAAGGTTGAGTTGATAGGTGCCTTTAGGCAATCGATTCTTAAATTTGCGACTCAAGATGTCGTTTCTGCTGTGGTCATGAATATCACTTGGGAAACTGTGTCACCTATTGAGATTGGAGATGAAGTTGTAGTAACGCTACCAGGGGTCACATTCGGAAGTGCATCTCCTGCGCTGACACAATACGAACATAATTTAGCTACTCCAGTTAGCAAAAGTGCTGAATTTACTGTGTCTTGGGGGTCTGTCCCAGAAACTCTGACATTCACGGCAACTTCCTTCGTTGACAGAGATACACCATGTGTCTTTGATATCGCATCTGCAACTTTACCGAGCGAAGGATTCCCGTCGAGTCGTAAGTATCTTGCGAGTGGAGCCGGAGGTGAGGTAACAATTGAGGCCACATTAGATCACGGGTCAATTAGCGCCGAGCCATTCCAAGAGTTGCAACAAGTTGGATTCATGAAGGCCAAGGTCTTTTATAGGCTCAGGGATATTTCTGAGCCAATAGGCCTCCGTTTCCAGTTCCAAATGTCAGCAGCAATTACGTCTGGTGATACATTCACCTTCTACACTCCATTTGTTCGAGGTCCGGACTACGACTCGGGAGCGAATACCCTCACTGCAGTCACTGGTGATCTCGCTGAGGATGATTTTGTCGAGAAGTTCTCTATGACATATGATCCTGATGACCAAGAGTTTGTCGTGACGGCAACCGGAAGTGAAAAGGCTCGAGAAATCAATTTGTTTGTTGATGAGACTGCTGGACTATACCTCAATTTCGAAGAACACGGTCCTTATGGAGAAGGGAGGCAAGCTCTCATTAATGGTACCCATTGGGCTACTGCGACCGTAACTTCGCTTGGTGGATCGATTTCCCAACGCCTCATCGATTATGGACCAAAGGATGTCAGTGGCATAGTCTTCCCTTCAAACTGGGCTGCTGGCGTTGGATCCAATCACGTTGATTTTGGTGGCTTGGGAGCATGGGATGCTTGTTCACCAAATACTCCTTGTTCGATGGAAGTCAATTTGGAGCTGAAGAGTGCACTGCAGAAAGGAGAAAAGATTGCAATTAGTCACCCTAACTGGCATCGTCTGACTTCTTTCGATAAATACTCTATCAAGACCGATGATATTGTAGTAAAGGGCAGTTCCAATTCGTACTTTACCGCTCGCTGGAGAGATCCCGATAACGTAGCATCACTTGCATTCAGCACAACGAGCATTTCCACTGTACCAGAGGCAGATCGAGGCATAGCAACTGAAGATAGCTACCTTTGGACTTCCACAGATATCTTCTCTCACGAAGCCAATCTAACACTACCATCAAAAGAATTCGCGGCAGTCACTCAAGTTGTGTCTTCCATTCCTAAGATTCAAAGTATTTATGCATCGGGAGAGCTATCAACCATATTATGTGGTGACCAAGTGTTCATCGATGTTGAATTTGACGAGGCGGTTATGATTGCTGATGATAAGGTGGATGACCTGGGCTTGCTCATGAACACCCACGAATACGCCAGATATCTTGCAGGCAATGGAACCTCCATTTTACGCTTCGTGTATAACGTTTATTTAATACCCGAGCCGGAAACATATATCCAGGATTTGTCCTTTTATGGCGCAGGAGCATTGGAGCACTGGGGGCCTGCCTTCATCCAACGAGCAGGAGACCCGAACGTATTTGCCAATGTAACCATTCCACCACCATACAATCGGATTTTGCGCAACAACTTGGGTGTGCAGAAAGCTATTACAGTCTCTTGTGATGGATCCACTGTGATGACTACCTCTTTAACTTGGCATGATGATGCAGGCCTCGGCGCTGGAGAGAAAATTATTTACGCTGCAGGCGACATCGTTGATGTATCGCTGAATTTTGAGCGTAATATCATGGCTATTGGTACCCCTACATTGGATCTCATAGCTAGTGATGACAGCACGTCGCACTTTGTTTTCTCTTATGTGAATACCTCCTATGTCCAATGGGTGGAAGTGACTAATCAGTTCGACGAAAGTGTTATTGGGCACTATTCCCTGAAAGCTACGTTTAATGGCACCGAAGCCAGTACAGGATGCTTGGTATGGAATTCTACAAGTGCATTGTCTAATGCCATCAATTCTGGCCCACTGAAAGATGTCCTGAGTTACAGCTTACCAGCTCAAGTTACGGCCTATGCTTCTGTCTCGGGCTTCAAATACAAGGTTGAATTCAGTGGCGCTATTGCTCCTCTTCTATTGGAACGAGAGACCTACGTCTGCACTCCGACAGAGGAAAGGGAAGTTTATGTTCGTGTACCTACAGATGCTCTAAAATCAGCGACATTCCGCTACACTGTGCAAGTGGATGATTCTGCGTCTCATTTGCTCTCTTATTCAACATCTCTCGTGACGGATGCGAGCAATTATTTTATTCTTGCGCAGGATAAGTTTAGTGGATCCTCAGTGGAGATGTCCCCGTTCATCACTAAAAAGAAAGTTTCGACAGTGCTACCACCTCAAGGACACGAAAATAGCCTAGGTGGTGCAGCTGGTAGTCTCATCAGCTTTAGCGCGACAAAACCAACTGTTCTTAATGTGATTGGGGCCATCTACAACAGCCTGGAGGATCCGCGTGAGCTTGTGGTGACCTCCTACACAGATGTTGCCATTGTTGGCGGCTCTGGATCTGGTGCTGAAGCTACTGTAACGGTTACTGGTGGAACAGTCGTTGCTGTTATCGTAGGATATACTGGTGATGACCTGTATGTCGCAACTGATGCAATCACCATTGCTCATGGAGATATAGGAACGAGCTCAGGTGGTTCTGACTTACAAATTACTTTAGCTGGAGCACTGGTTTTCGGAGATGATTTAATCATCTCCGGTGCTGTAACAACGAATCCGACGGATCTGCAGGTCGACTCCGGAGAGATGGTAACTACCGCTGATACGGGCATGGATATCTACATATCTGCTAATTTCTCGAGACCAGTAACTGCCGTCGGGGATGTCTTCTTGGAATTGCAGTTTGACACAATTGTAGAAGCTGGAGGTAATAGTGCTCCTCTACAGGGAGGTTCTGGAACTGGTGGTAAAGCCTTCGTCACTATAGCTGGCGGGACTGTCACTGGAGTGCGAATCACTGATCTCGGAGATGCTTTATACGTAAATTTAGATTATGTTACCATTTCACATGAAGATCTTGGTGGAAGCACAAGTGGTACAGATTTGGTGATCCAACTTAGCGGAGCACTTATCCTCGACTCTGATATTGTCAGTGATATTTTTACCAATCCCACTGATCTAGAACTTGACACTGTAGTGAGAATGAGGAGAAAAGTTCCTCTATATGAAGTGAACCACAATGTGCTTGTATTCTTGTATAGAACGCAAGTTGGTGATGTTGCGGCGACTTTAGACTACGTTTCAAGTGCCTCCATCTCCCTTGAGAATGACGCTTATGTACGACTCACGTCGCTGATTCCAGCGCAGGATGCTGATCTAACATTACCAGCTCCTGGAGGGTCTGACAGTTTGGCTGCTGAAGGTCTTTCAATCAGTGCGTCCTCACGACCTGTATTCAAGAAGATTTGGACTGATCATGAGCATGACGAAACTTACGGTGCAGGTGAGGAATTCTTGGTATATCTTGAATTTTCTTCGCCAGTGTCAATTACTTACGACGATACTGTTATGGAAGCGGGACATGATGTGCCTAATATCAGGTTCTTCCGTCCACAAGCAGGCCGCATGTGGTATGTGGATACCAGTGATAATAACAGTACCACTAATGAGAGCCCACCATCTAATGTCATCACTTTCAAATACATTGTGGAACCAGATCGACCAAAAGATGGAGCCCCGATTGAAATCAGTAACCCCAACAAAACGTCTGATGACTGGAGACTGCAGCTTTCGAGTGGTTTGTTTGTTGATAACCTAGGGCAGACTTGGTCGAACATTGATTCGAACGCTACAGTTGATTACTCCAAGTGGGATTCAATCTATATCGACACAAGCGCTCCGGTAATTACGGGAGTCGATAGCACCACTCCGAATGGATTTTACAACCCAGGAGATGTTCTTGATATTACTGTGACCTTCAATAAGAAGGTGTGTGTCATATCGGACAGTGGTGAAGTTCCTGCCATGGAAATGCTGGTACTAAACCAAAATGATGAGGACCTTCTCGCTAAGTACGCATCAGGAAATATGACCAAAGAGTTACACTTTTCATACATTATTCCCGCACATAATTCTCGTTTTACGCTTGAGCCATTGGTTCCATTCAATTACGCCGGTGTTTCAGCTTTAATGAAGCATACTAGTAGCATCTATGAATATACAATGAACCCGACCACCAAGGCGAATTTACAACTACCAGGTTTTTACGATTCATATTTAACGACTGTTAGAGGAATCAACATCGACTTTAATAAGCCTAGGATTGAATATGTAAAAGCTCAAAATACCGACGGCACTTACACTGCTGGTGATGTAATAAATATTGATGTCAAGTTTACGCAAAAAGTCATGGTTACTTTGCGTCCACCGGTATTACGTCTAAATCTCGGATTGGACAATCACAAAAATGCAGTGTTCACGAGTGGAAATATGACTAATACGCTTGTGTTCAGTTACACCATTCAAGTCGGGGATTCTTCCTCGGACCTGGACTATGTTGACACAAGAGCAGCTCCTTATAATTATACTTACTTTACATCATTTGCATGGGCTCTTAATACAGATGTGCATATATCCGATTCCGGAAGATTCATTAATTCAGGTCTGCGATCCAATGATATTGTGATGGATATGCAAGAATATGGAGGTATTTTCCGATACACCACAGCAAGTGTACTTGTTGATGCAGAAGGTGCCCTGCCCCTTCCTGGAGCTGCCGGTAGTCTCTCGGAGAAGTCCAACATTGTGGTCGATACGACGGCACCTCAGATACAGAAAGTAGTGACGACCCTCCCGAGTGGGTCTTACGGAACGGATGTTTCCATTCCCGTCAAAATCACATACAATTTTCCCGTAACCTTAGGAGGCTGTCCTTATCTTTTGTTTCAAGCCCAAGGTGTTGATAGGCACGCGAAGTATAGCTCTGGTAACAACACAGACACCTTGATCCTGTCATATACTGTGGATAGTGTCGATTACATCGACGAGTTTGACTACCGTGACACATCTGCGTTGTTCGTAGAGCCCTGTAACGCAGACCAATTAGACAAATCATTCACCAAGAGTGATCCTGGACTGGCCATCAAGAGAACATCAGATTCGCCTACAATCAATGCAAATATGACACTACCGTGGGTCAAATATGTTGAGTCCGTCATTGCTCCAACCTCTATAAGTGGAAGTGGTAATATCGTAAGTCTGACGGGAGAGAGTACACGACCGGTTCGCATTTGGCGCTCAGAGTACACAGATACTTATCGTGCTGATTTCTACAAGGATTCAGATAATATGTATAACACCTATACATTAGGTGATGTAGTAATATTCTCTGTTGAGTTCGAGAATCCCGTGAGTATGCCTGCCGTCGAATCGGAGCAATTATCTGCCTTGACAGCTGATTTTCCTGAGCTCACGGCTACTTTTCTTGAGCTTTCTTCTGGAAACGCGACAACAATTTACGAAAGTCTATCCAGCTTAACCCCTGAAGAGAATAAACGTGCTGTGTATTACAGAGGTGGTGTTGGATCAGGAATGTCTCCAGAAAGTACGACTGAGATTCAATTCCCTTTCGTTGTGCAAGCAAATGAAACAATAACTGATTTGACATACGTCAGTGAAACAGCTCTGCGCACAAGCGCATCTTGTCAAATCAAAGATATTACATCTACGAATGTCATGAACCCAAGCAAGTGTGCAAGTCAGCATCTACCAGCACCATCTTCAAATACTGATGGATCCCTTACTGTATCCCCAGGAGATGAAATATCAGCTGCACGCATCAGTGTGTCCCAAGACAAGCCTGTTATTGTTGGTGTCGATTTTCGAGTTAGCACTGTCTATCGAGGCTCATCCATGGCAGTGATATCCGAAAAGGCTGAAGTCATCCAAAGCAGTGCTGGTATTTACGGTGTCCCGCGTTATCGCGCAGACATAACTAATTCCATCATTGAAAGCGATGTAGATCTGAAAAAGTACTGTGAGTCATCCGGCGCTTCATGGTACTATAGAGAAATTATTGACTCTGTCGCAGGAAAGCGGTTAATTTATAGTACTCGATGCCCGAATCATTTCAATGTTTGTCAAGCAAAATCATGTACTGACTCGAACTCCGCTGCTCTTCCGTCGAAGGGCTACTGGGAGCTACCCCTTTACCCAGTGATTGCGAAGAGCAATTTATGGTGGGCGAACACAACTTGTTCTGACGCCGAAGTGGCGATCGCACTAAACGGTGTGTCATTTTATAGTCAAAGTGCTGCCAGTACTATGACTGATGCAGATGCAAATGCTCAATGCTTAGATTACTTGCATATGCCTTATGATAAGACTAAGGAAGCGAAGCCTAATCTGGACATAGACATGTGCGGTGGTAGCGCTGATAAGAACGGGGTATACGCGTATCATCTACCTCCTTCTTGTCTCTTAAAACAGTTGGAGGACACCACTGTCCAGCACAGTCCCCAGATTGGGTGGGCCTTAGATGGATTCCCCGTGTATGGCCCTATCGGTCCCGGTGGGGTCGTCATGGAACCATGTACAAGCTTTGAACCGAAGAACGCGAATCTTTGGGCTTCTGAGCAGACAGACTTCCCTGCTTACTGTCTTGATGACTGTTCTGGTTTATCTGGTGAGTTCCCAGAAATGGACCAGTACACATACAGATACTTCATTGCTGGTCCAGTTGATGCCGGAGATTCTGTTTGCAATAACATATCGCAATACAGATGTGCTCGTGGCGACGATAATGCATGCTGTATGGATCCTACAAAGGTGCCAAGTAAGAGCTTTTCTCCATACACAATCGGCTGCTTCAAAGGATGCGCCACCATAGATGCCGACTGCTTTGCTCATTCCAACATGACAGGTTATTCATTCGATTTTGAGCCTAAAATTGCTGCTCGTATTCCAACTGAAATATATACTGGATCGGCAGCGACAAAACAGGCAAATTTGGACTCCGAGGTCGGGGATCTAAAGGAGTACTTGCCTGATCCCAACTGGGATTTGGTTGTTGACGATGTACGTGATGTGTCAGCTCCCCTTACGGATGGATATGTTGATGGCGTGCAAATCGATGGGCCAGTCATTCTTACCGGCTCGAAAACGTATGTTGCCGTTACCTTCTCGGAGATAATCACAGTCCAAGGAACCCCGTCACTTACTTTGATACATGAAGCAGATAGTGTTGAAACCACCATCGTGTGTGACTATTCGCATTTGTCTTCACCATATACTATGCTTTTCGCTGTCACCTTGGATGACAACTTCCCCGCTGGTGATCTTCGATGTGGCTTATCGTCATCTATTGATCTTAATGGAGGAAGAATATTGCGACAGGCGAACTTCCTACCACTTCTCGACGCTGAGTTAAAAATCGGGTCTAAGTGTTGTAAAAGTGACACGTGCAGTGTCATCGCTCAAGTGCAAAGCGGAAAGCCTACTGTAACTCGAGTGTATTCCCCACAACAGGGCGTTCTGTCTGGTGGTGAAGAGCTTCTTGTACACGTCGAATTCTCTAGTCCTGTTAATGTGGCCGGAACCCCATGCCTAGAATTGGACTTTTCTGGTAGCCCATGTATGGATTACATCAGCAAGGCTGACTCAAATACATTGCTTTTCAGGTACACAATTCGCGATCAAGATGCGTCATCAAGTTTGGAGTATGCATCTACTAAGGCACTAAAGTTCAATCTTGGTGATACTACTGCAACTGGTGGTAAAGTGGCAGCTCTATATGATGGTATATTCCGTATGGGTCAGTTCTACAGAATTGAAGCTGATTACACTTTACCACTTAAAGGTACTCTTTCTAGTCTTTCTCGCCAATCAGCACTTATTATTGACAATGATAGAGAGTCTGTAATAGGTATTACTGCCAGTCCTGCTTCTGCTACTGGTGGTGATGAAATAACGGTATCGTTCGAGTACTCTGCAGCGATGAAAGTTGTCAATAGCGACGATAAAAACTTGTTCGATGCATCCTCGTTGTCATCCGAGGAACTAAACGAGAACATCGCTGCTGAGCTTATCAGCTTAGATATACGAATTGTGGCGCCAACAGCTTTGGCTGCATCTCTTGCTGGGGTTGTTTCTAGTCCCGGAATCAAAATGAAGAAGGCATATATCCAATCTGTATCAGGGGATTTCATTAAATTCGTGTTTACCGTTGATGCCGATGACCCAAGTGGGTACGTCTTTATTGACTCCATTACGCCTCTTCACTTCAAGAGTGGCACCACCATCAAAACGCTTTCCTCTGGAGCTGCTGGTCCTCTTACCATCAGCAGTTTACTCATTAGGGACTCTATTGCAACTGTCGACAACGCGGTTCCTTACGTCACTAGTGTATTCTCACCCAATGTTTCTAAGGAATGGCCTTTTGGTGTCGGTGACATCATCGATGTTTATGTTGACATTTCTCATCCTGTAGTCGTCGATGTGATCCCAACCCTGTCGTTGGCCATCCAGTCAAGCGCGAATGGTGTGATTACTGCAAACCCTAAACTGGCTACTTACGTACCTAACGGCAATGTTTACACGACCCAATTACACTATACTTACTCCGTAGTTGATAGTGATTATGCATTACCGCTGGAATACTCAGTCCCTGAGCCAGAACTAATCCCATTCGACGGTAACTTGCTCAGGTATTCCTCCACGAAATCAGTGATCCCGTCCAATTTGACTCTACCAAAGGACTTCAGTTTCGGTTCACTCGGTTTCTGCTGCAACGTCAACATTGATACAACACCACCGATTGTAGAGTCAATAATCCCATTGAAACGCCCTGGTATTTATGGAACAAATGAAGTCATCTACATTGTGATTCGATTCAATAAGCCGGTTTTAGTGAATGGGACTCCTGAACTACACTTGATAACCATCGATGTTGAAAAGTTGCCCGTCCACCAAAGTGAGCAGCAACGACCTGCTTACGATCCAAGCAAAAGCCAGGCAGAACAAGAACTATTGGGCATTGGTTTTGCTTTTTATGTTGCTACTGCAAGTGTATCGAAGCACGATATACTCATCGATTTGGATGACCGTGACATGCTCTTCGAGTATGTCGTCAAAAGCACTGATAATATTGAAGAAGTTACTCATCTTGATAAGAACTCTTTGTACCTACCAAGCGGAGCGTCAATCAAGCACAAAACAGGAACTCCTTCTGTTGATGCGGACCTTACTCTGCGCGACCCCGCAGACCATGTCATGAAGAACGGATTAGTGAACCAGCAGTGGAAGTCCAAATACCCAAAGAAAGTGGAGGTTCTAATGCGTGACTTTTACCATACTGCTCCTGACTCTCTATCCGTAAAAGTCGAGCATGCAGGGCGGAAAGCTAATATCTTGCATGAACCTTCGGTTACTCGTGGGAAAACGCTTGGGAGGGCTTACCCGCGCTCTTACTCAAGCATGAATGGATCACTACCCTACATTGAGACAGACACTGGTATTGGGTATCCTTACTTCTTCACCGATCACATAGCCGAAAACATTGCTTTACGATCAAGTGTGGAGCAGTCAGCAACAGTGCTTCGTGCGTCTAAGGCTATTGACGGTAATATGGACCCCCTTGCTGGACATGATTCAGTTTCGGAGACGACTGTTTCCCTCAACCCTTGGTGGCAATTACTATTGCCGTATGGAAGTCAAGTATCATCGATCAATATTTGGCCTAAAAAGGGACAAGTATGGGTAGAGCCTATTGTTTCTGTTGTTGTGAAGTCACTGGACCGTGTTCCCGTGGGTAAATTCAAGCTTAGACTTACGAATGTACAACCTGCATTTCCTTCTCTTACTGTCACCACAGATTTCATGGATTTCGGTGTATCACAGGAAGTGATGAAGGAGGAGATCCAAAAGCTTAATGTCGCTGGAGTAGTCTTAGTTGAACGCGAGACGTTAGCAATATGTGATCCATATGGTGCGGGATGTGAGAAGGGCAAAGAATTCGGCTTTGGTCATATCTATCGAGTTACATTTATGGATGTTCAGGTTGCCGAGCCGTCAGTAAGTGTGACTGATGTCACCTTTGTTGGAGGTTCGGTAGATGGTAGTAATGGATTTGGTGCATCCAATGAAGTCTCTAATGTGAGAGAGTTCGATATGGATAACCGTGCTTATGTGGCCAGGTCTGGAGAATTCATCGAGGTAGAAGCCTCGTCAGAGGGGCAAGAGAACGAGTGGCTGACACCTTTCTATGTGATGCTTTGTGACGACCGTCCACCCGAAGACCTCACGGAATCTATGAGAGCTTGTAAGTTCCATGTGAGGGTGACATCAATTGAAACAGTTAAGCTCATCACTTTACCTTCTCCAACTTCGGCGGCTTACGTCAAAATACAGAGGGATGCTTATGGCTCGCTGGCTCTTGCTGATGTGGAGGTCTTTCAAGAGAGAATCAGCTCTTTGTCAGACTACAAGAAAGGCAGTCCAATTTCGTCTTCCACACCTGTTGAGCCTTACCAACCTGAGGAACCTTTTTCGCATGCTTTCAATAAAGTCAGATATTCCGGGCGTTGGATAGTCCAAATCGAGCAAAATCGTCATTACACACCCCCTCGCTCGCACAAAGGCTACAGTTTAGCAGCGGGGACGATTTCAGATGTAGTAATTATTGTTACTGATTATGCTGGTGTAGTGCACACGTTCTATCAGGATCTTCGCGCTGAAATTGAGAAGCTTCCAAAGTATGGAACTTTGAGCACAACGACTGCACTCGCTGCTACTACCTATGGGAACTGGAGAGAAGCTTTCGAGGTTACTCAAAATAGCGACTATCTTGGAGCTGATGTGGGTGTTATCGGAACCAGGCCCGGTGGTGGAATGAATTTGGGTGTCTGCTACGGAACTTCCGTTTCCTATTCGAACGGTGAGAGCTTAGAAGAACTTGGCACGTATAGATACTGCACCGACAGGCATGGAATCGGAATCAATATCGATCGTGTTGAAGGTGGAATGACTACCCCCAACGTATTCCTACGTAACGAGAAGGTGGTCATTTATCGCCCAACCACAGGATTTCTTGGGCCGGATTACTTCACTTACAAGATATACGATGGTCTCAACGTGCAAAGTCATAGGGCGCATGGAGCCAACTCAGACATAAGTGAAGTCACTATTCACGTTCGTAATTGCAGGAAATATGCTGCTGATCTACAAAACTTGAATAGCAATAGTGTGGCCGAAACAGGCTATCCCTGGTCTATGGGAGTACATTCTCTATGTTCTTGCGCTCAGACAGAAACTCTCATGGTTGGGAATCGAACTGATTGTGACGCCGCACGTACGTCCATCTGCAACACTGTCCCGAGCAACGTTCATGCGCTCCAGCCTAATGCTACCTCTGGCACTCGAGAGCGTTTCAGATCCATGTGTTTGGCTTGTTCATCCCTAGATATTGGAGTTTTCACTACAAAATATGAAAGGGCAGAGTGTATTGCTCAGACCATCCGTGCTGTTTCCCTGCTCCACACCAGAGGACTTTGTTCAGTTCAACCAAGCATGGACTGTTCGAACGAGGTTGTAACTAAAGGTGGACCTGATAGGTGGGAATACTTAACTCTCATGCCTCCAATCTCTGATGAAGCGTTTTCTGCCCTCGGATCGAGCCAAGGAGGTGAGGGATATTACAGAAGCGCTACGCACTAATGAAAAACAAAAGTATGCATTGAATATAAAAGAACGACAAATTGTATCTCTAATGATCATTAAAAATTTGAATTTATCGATTTTTTTATTAGTTCGAATGGAACGGAGTCCTTGGCCCAACAAAAATCTACGCAATGGCTTCAGCCGTAACCGTCTTCATAGTATCTCCTTTCCCAGAGCAAACCCCCAGATCATTTTTTATGATCTGTTATTAAGTACCAATACTGGAACTGGATGAAATGATGAAAAGGACTCTTCCCCCTGTGATAAGGGTGCAGTGGGGGTGACACTAAGCCGCATATTTCTTGGTGTTTAGTTTATTTGGTTGCTTAGTGGTGTTTTTTTGGAGATGAGGTCTTTATACTCGCTGTGTTTACTCGTTTGCATGATTGCCAACGCGATGGCATCAACAATAGTGCAAGATCAAGGAAAAGCATTGTGTGATCTACTAGCCAGTACGAATATAGCAAGTCTCCGTGATCAGGGAGCATTTGTTGGTTGGAGGTGCGAGTATGATTCAGCCTATGGAAGTAATCTACCTTACGAAGACAACAAGGTTACAGTGTGCGGTAATCGCTTCCTTGATTGCAATTCAACAATGATTGGTACTAGCGGGTGTAGTGATAAATATGGAAATACCACACAGTTGGAATCTTGGACGGGTATTACATGCGATGATAGTAATCCATTCAATGTAAACTTCTTGGTTTCAGAAATTCGTTTAGCAGGTAAATTTATCTCAGGTAACATCCCTACGTCTATCGGAAAATTATCCGCATTGCGAGTTTTGGACTTATCAGATAATAGTTTTAGCGGCACTGTGTATTCCATGATCAATACGTTCGCAAGTAATGGTGCAATGTACTTACAGTCATTGAGACTAGAATCGAATAGTTTCAGCTCTAGCATCCCAGCAAGTATCGGAGACATCACGACTCTTGAGTCGCTAGGATTATACTCCAATTATTTTTCAAATGTCATACCTTCCGAGCTGGGCGCATTGACGAAATTGACGAGTATAGAAATTAATAACAACGGCTTCTCGGGTGCTTTCCCAGAAAGTCCTTTCTATCTGCCAGCTTTGCAAGTTATTGATGCTTACTCGAACTCCTTTACAGGGCTGCCTACACTAAGCTCCGAGGCGAGTCTTTTACGATCAGTGAAGTTTAACAATAATGACATCACGACATCTATTTTCGATGTAGGCAATTGGGGAGACAATATGCCTGAGGTGCGCACCCTCTGGTTGCACTCTAATGAAGTGACCGGAACTATTAACCCTTCGAGTTTCAGTGGCTTTCAAAAGATGCAAGACTTATTAGCTTATAATAATCATTTGACTGGTTCCCTACCAGCAACGATCGGTTCCTTGACCCGCTTGGAAACCTTAGATTTAAGTAACAATCAACTTTCTGGCTCCATCCCTGATGAGTTGGGCGGCAGCACCAACCTGGAATATTTGTATTTGTATCAAAATTCTTTGTCTGGGAAAATTTCAAAAGCGTCGATTACTTCGTTGAAGCGTTTAGTAGAATTGAAACTTCACCAAAACAGTCTGACGGGTGAGTTGCCAGCTGGCGGTTTCGATCATATGGTGAACTTGGATAAACTCTATTTAAACCAAAATTATTTCACAGGTTACTGGCCTGAGATGGGAAATTTGACATCTCTTCGGTATTTTGATGCATCAGATAATACTTTTTCAAAATTTATGCGATTACCAGCCGATCTGCTTGGGAGAAACTGCACCAAATTGGTTGATTTTGGATGTGACTCGTGCAATCTTCACGGAGAAATTCCTGATTTCTTACCCAACGCTGGAGCTGCTGAAGATGATGGACACTTTGGTAACATGCAAAGTTTACGCAATCTCATACTATCAAATAATCATTTGAATGGAACATTTCCGTTGTCGTTGCAAAGGAACAGGAACATTAATAAAATTGACTTGCGAGGTAGCGATATCACGGGGTCACTTCCGAGTGCTCTTTTTTCGCATCCGACGAACTTGGTGAATATTTATCTTCAAGACAATTCGCTGACTGGTACAATACCAGTGAGTTCCGTAAATAGTATACAGAGGTTCAATGCTGACAATAATGATTTGACCGGAAACATCCCGTCGGAGCTTTTTGCCTATAATCTGAATTTACAAGAATTAAGATTGTCAAATAATCAATTGTCGGGTCCAGTTCCTTCATCTTTGGGCCGAATAGAACAATATATTGCCCTACAAACGTTAGACCTATCTGGAAATCAATTGACTGGTCAGCTACCTTCCAATATAGACTTGAATATGCATTTGGTTGAAGTCAAGTTGAACAACAATAACTTTAGTGGGACCCTGCCCAGTGGGCTTTTCTCTACTACCAAACTTGAGACATTGGACTTAAGCTATAACTCTATTACCAATTTAAAAAGTGATGATAATATCTATCCTTTTGATGAATTGATTCAAGATGAGATGTCACAAGGTGGATACTACGCTAGCTTTAAATCGCTGAAACTCAATAATAACAACTTCCAAGGAGCTGTACCTGAGAAATTTGATCAGATGGTGAATTTACAAACACTAGATTTGTCTAGTAATAATTTTTCTGGCAAAATACCGCTTAGTTGGAGTGCTTTCAATTACTTGCAAACCATAGATTTAGCGTCAAACCGAATCGGTGGGGTGGTTCCACCTGCTCTGATTGCTAATAATGACTATCTGACAAAGATTCATTTTCAAAATAATCGATTCAATGGGTCTCTCTCTACTGCATTTGCCAGTCCAAGTAGCAGTCTTATTTCTTCCCTTTCTGATTTAGACCTTTCAAATAACCATTTTACGGGTAGTTTAACTGATTTGGCATCTAATATTGGGTTATTGACAAATCTGGTGACTTTGAATTTAGGTGACCAATTATTTACAAGTGATAGCACCGATATCACAAGTTCTGAAATAAACTGGCTTGCTAATATTCTCAATCAGAATCCTCCCGTGATGGAGCATCTGGATATCTCTGGTACGGGACTTCACGGTGCGCTGTCAGATGCAACTGCTTTTATGACTGGTGCTGGGAACGGTTTGATTTCTTTAGATATTTCTGATAATGACTTATCTTCGGAGATTCCCACTTCTGTTGCGACATTAGATACATTGAAGTCGTTTCATTTGAGCAACAATGCCTTCACTGGTATTGTTCCTGAGGATATCTGTGACCTAGCATCTGCAACGTCAATATCTCTTTTCCCCGGTAACACTGGCCTCACGTGCTACCCAGATTGCCTGGTGCCTCTGCTTGGTGGAGTGACAACAAATTTAAATAACATTGATACATGCAAGATAGAACCTACTGGCCAACCCTCTGGGCAACCAACTGGGCAACCTACGGGTGAACCATCCGGGCAACCCACTGGACAGCCAACAACTGCACCAACTTTCAAATACTACGATGGAAAGTTCGCTCAAAATGCATCTCTGGTGATTCCACGCCATGTGGACCCAAAAGAAGCGAAGGAAGACAGGATATGCTCGGGTGAACTGGAGATAAGAGCTGCAACTGTGACGACTGGTGGTGGTGAGCCTAGCGCCGAAGTGGCCGAAGTATGGTGCATTGAAGAGCTCCATAGAGACGAATTCCTACAGTTTGGGGTTAATGAGAAGTTGAAAGACCACATGGCAGCCAAAAATGCTGCTGGATACGGCCCAACCCTAGATCTAAGTACCCTCAAGACCATGGTATTCCGAGGTAAAGAGGATATCAATCTCGTATCAGCTAATGACGGAGTATCTAGCGTCACCGCGTTAGCTTCATTATATCGTGCCGGATCGTGCGATGAATCTGGAAGTGGAAGCGGCTGTAGCTCTTCATTCAACGCGTATACATCGCCGACATCGAGTGCACCACTTTGGGAGGATACCATTTTGGCCTGCCCGTTTTTCAGCACTCAAGCCTTTGGTTCGGCAAAGACCCTTCCAGTCGCGCGATCAGAGACTTGGTCATATGGTACTTCTGCAATGATTCAGAAAATAAGATTGATGGATAGCTTGAGTGGAGCTTCTATTGATAACTCGGGAGCAAACGCTGACAATCTCGATGCTCGTGTTGCGGAATTATTTCGATCTGGCACGACATCACTAGTCGGCGCTTATCTGATGCAAAAAGGAGCAGCTGTCGGAGGTTGGGATCGTGTCATGATTAAGCCAGCGAGCCCTAACTGGTCAGAATCTTCTTTACACTGTAAAAGTAGTAGCACGGGCTCCACTGGGATTACATCAGGTGCAATTGATGATCTCGGCAAAGACTTCAAACTTGAATATGGTGCTGCACTTGACGGTGAAAACTACATTTCCACGTCTAGGTCAACAGCTCTCGCTTCTGCAGACATAGCTTATGAGAATGTCACTATCACGCATGAGACCCTGTCATGGGCTACTGTCGACATCACTGAAATGGTAAGGAACCAGCTTCATTACTGGTATCTTTACAACCCCACTGAAGCTTTGGAAATAAATTTACTGTGGGTTCCAGACTATTACAATCACCAAAGACAGTATTTTAGAAAACATTTTCCACATCAAGCAGCAGGTGATGCCCTTGGTGATATGGATATCGTAATGAACTCGACACGTGGGCGCACCGAATGGTACACCTCGGAATCCAATGACCCTCCGCTCTTGCAGCTGTTCTTTCAGTAGTAGTAGAAAAGAGTAGTAAATGAGAGTAAATTCATTTTGTATCATAGTCTTACAAAGTGCATATTTGGTACATCTAGTCTCCTCCCGTTTTTGCCATAGCATCAACCCCATGGAGGGGACTCATGATGGGATCGTCATTGACTTTGGCTTTCAGAGAACTTCTCCGGGTCCCCATTCGTGCGCTATTGCTACGCCGAGGCTGGAACGGAATTATGCGCTTCCTTACATTAGAGATTGTGTCTAGACTTTCTCTTACCGAGTGGGGTAGCTGTGGATTCAAAAAGGATTGCTCCACAAATGAAGGCAATCCCTTGTGTCTGAGCTCCTCCTCCTCCTCTCCATCGTTCTCTATTTCCTCTCTCCGTATCATCATCACCACCTCAGATATAGCATTGAACCAGTCGTCACAGACGGCCTCAATTTGACTGCCCACTGTGATCTGCTCCGAACCTTGTTCTAATAAAAGTGCGTAGAATTTCTTTCCTGCCACATCACCACTGCTAGCTCGGACAACTAACTTTTCAATCGAACAATCACGTAGAGAGAACTCTTGCTTCTGGTTGTACATATCATAATAATACAGGTAATACCCAGTCATGTTCATTTCTCGCTCTTTGACCTTCGGAGACTTTTCATTAAGCTTTCGGCCTCCTAATGTGTATAACTTACCCCTCTTCTGCACTTCACTAGTGTTTATTATAGTTGCAGTGGAACTACCCATGCTATGAGCATCTGGGTTCACGAAAACACCGTCATCTTCTACTAAGGTGTTTTCTTTCGTTGGGTCAGTGCCGAAGTTTACTGAAGATTTTGTCATATCACGACCAGGGAACAAATTTAGCACGGTATTCCCGAGCCCGGGTAATAGTTTGACAGGAGCATGAAGCAAACTTGCTACGTTCGAAGGAGCATTCACGACACTCCGGAGGGTGGCGGCGAAAAAGTCTGAGTTGTTCGACTTATTATCGATGCTTGGCATGAACTCATAATCATGAAAGTTATCCGTGAACCTACTCAAATCAAGCGAACGGGGACTACCATCCACACTATTCGAATCACTATAATCACTAGGAAACCCATTCCTATCTACTGTGCTGCCCCGCTTCGGAGAGCTCGCTGCACTGGCCACACTGCTATCATCATCTATATCTGGGATATTCCATGATGAGGGAAAGCCATATAACCTAGACCTCCAACCGCTTTCATCTTTACTTCGCAATGTGCTTTTTGCTTCCCTAGCGCGAACATTACCATGTTTGTCACCTGCCATCAATAGAAATACAAGAAGACACACTGATAATCCGATGAAACATAGTTCCAGGGATTGATAGATACTCTGGACAAAAATCATTTTAAGAAAGGCTATTTCCCCGCAATTGTTTCCCTTGAATGCTATTGTACAAACTAGCTCGGTCAGGTGGTCAGCGTGAGATGAAGTGATAACCCAGGCAATGGCAACTTTTCCTAATCCGAAAACATCATAGCAGTCAACTGTGTCTTATAAAATAGACGCTTGTCATCTGTTCGTAAATTTTACTCACTCAATGATGGCACCCTCCACGGAACCACCTGTTACCGCCGGCGGAAAAAAATGGGGATTTCTTTTCCTGGCTTTCTTTTATATAACATTGGAGAAGGAAACGGGGAGAGGAGGGTAACAGAAAGCACAATATGGGACCCAAAGCTGCCCCGGCACCTGAAGCTGCTCCTCTTCAGGAGGGTGCCAATGTAATTTATTTTCGTGCTGCTCTAATATCAGAGCAGTTTGCAACAGTGGTAATGAACCTCAATTGCCGCGTTGACATCATATTAGATTCGGCTTTAAGGCTACTTGCGAAAGATATAGAGGGGCGTATAGTGAAAGTTCAGGCTGAACTCGCGAATCCTGATGTTCCAGCCCCTAAGTCGGAAAGTGAAGAAGGATTGAGAGATGCGGAGACAATTGCATCAGAGAAGAAAGAGTTACTCGATCGCCTTGTTGCAATCATTGATAAGTTGAAAGAAGTGTCAGACTTAAGCTCAGTGGAATTGCAGGATGAATCGAGCACAAGCATCGGCGTGCAAAGCTTACTGGTGCAGAATGGAGTTGAAGCACTGAAGCCAGCTCACAAGTACACTGTGGGAGTTGTCGAAGGAGAAGAGTTCAAGGCTTTCTAAGGTACATCTCAGCGAGGACAAGCATTCAAACTAGAATTATGAATTTATGATATTTGTTAAGAAACCGGAGACTACTATCGTTCTGAGTGCAACAGTGTGACTATATACTTTACGTTACATGCGATTCATTTCGTCCATACCCTTATTGTGCACATCCAATACGCTCTCAATATCTGCCTCAATATTGGCAAGACCTGCTGTCTGAAACAGTGTGTGCTGCTGCACGTAAAACATATTCCGGGCCCCGTATTTGTACTGCACTACGAGGCGCTGCATCAGGTCTTGCAGTGCTTCTCTGGAGATGGCTAGCTTGTCGTAGCGCATCAGATCCAAAACATTGAGGCGTACTTGTGGCATCAGTATTACATTCGTCAAATTGCGCGCCGCGTACAGCATATTCAAAGGCATCCTGTCACTACAAAGCATTACTCGGGTCTTTCTTCCGGGGCTTCTCTCGCCATCTTCATCGTTAGGAGGCCTTTCAAGAAGATTATGCTCGTAAATCTTCTCTACAAGGTTCTTGGTCTTGTTATCTGGCATATCAAACGCGTCAAAGACGACGAGGTCACCTTGCCTGTGCAAGGCAGTCAGCACTGTCATCAGTGCGCGTGCCCTCTCTTTTCGGTTCAAAGAATGCGAGAAATCCCTCAAAACAGGACCATGCGCTTTCATGCCC
>JACLAC010018729.1_pt1 | contig 21617 bp, 14 predicted proteins | sample 8027881 | NCBI WGS metagenome assembly JACLAC01 (sample SAMN15725517, study PRJNA655200) | protist metagenome | isolation source: fluorescence activated cell sorting (FACS) single amplified genomes of... | place: Spain: Blaines Bay Microbial Observatory, Mediterranean Sea | collected 2016-01-19 | reverse complement strand
GTCGAATACATCCACTCCGCGGCGGCGGGCGCTCAAATTCAAGCGGATGCGGTCGGCGGGCGAGGAGAGAGAAAGCAGGCGGAAACTGCGGTTTATCAACCCATCACTTCGAACGAAAGTCCGAGAAGACAGCAGGAGTACACGCAGTACGACGGCCGGCCTTGATACATCGCATACGTGTGCTTTGCTTGCTTGCTTGCGGGTGGTGAAGTGAGTGAACGAGTGATTGAGAAATTTAAGTGGATTTGCCGTGATTGAGACATTTAAGCGGATTTGCCTCGTTTTACGAGGTACATGTACTGTGGTACTTTCTTTCAACATAAAAAGAAAATCATGGTACCTTCTTTCAAACAACCAAAGGTCACCAAAACACCTACGGCACCAGCGATGATCTCATGGTTGAGACTGTGGAGGAGTGCTGTGATTGGTACTCTGATAGGCATGCTGGCCCAGTCTGTACACATACTATATAAAAAATAAATAGTCCACTGTAAATTGTAAATTCGGCCGGGACGAAAAATGACGAAATTGTTACAAAATTGTGCACAAAATATAAAAACAACAATATGGTAACAATATATAAAATATTATTGTGCTGATTTTGTGCTGATTTTAACATTTTAGTACGTACTTTAGTACAACAATTCACTAGTATAACTAGATTTCGAGATTCAACTTTGTACCCCTATTTATGCGCTCGGAAACGGTACCAGTATCTGGGGTGCACAGGCCCTGCCTTTTGTACCTGGTACTTTGAGTACATTTGTACGTGGTACGTAGGGCTGCCTAAGTACGGATCCCTACTGGTATATCCGTTAGGCTCGGCGTTACAGACATTTGCACCACGACGGAATGTTTACGGTAAAAAATCTGCATCCACCTATCTGCCACTCCTACCGGTAGCTAGTATGGGAGGCGGCGCCAGCAAAGAGCTCCCTGTCGACATGGCCGAGCAGCTGTTGCGCGACATGTCGGCCAAGATTTTAATTCTCGGTGCCGGAGAGGCGGGTAAAACGACGACGTGCAGTCAGCTGCACTGCATCGTGAACGATGGCATGTGGGACCCGGGATCGAAGAAGAAGTGTATCAACTCACTGCGAATGAACGTCTACATGGTAGCACGAAAACTCGCGGAGCAGATCGGCACAGATACGGACAAGCTGTCCGATGCGGGCAAGACCACGCACCAAGCACTCCTTCAATGTGATCCGATGGACGCAGCGAACGATTACAAGAAAGAGGAAGCCGCGAAAATCAACGCGTACTGGCACGAAGATGCCGTCAAGGAAAAGTTCGCCAACAAAGACAAGTTTTGGATCCTCGAGTGGGCGCCGTACTACCTCGACAACGCCGAACGCTTCGCGGGGGACGACTTTGAACCGACCGAGACAGATCTTGTGCGCGCGCGCGTGAAGACCACGGGCGTGAATCAAGACCCGTTCAACGAGGAGGCCGGCAAGTGGACGGGTTGGGAGGAGTGGAAGGAGACAGATCTCAAGATTCACTGGACCGTGGTGGACGTTGGCGGGCAGCGCTCCGAGCGGCGCAAGTGGCTCGGCTTCTTTGACAACGTGCAAAGCGTCGTTTTCCTTGTCAACTCGCTCGGCTACAACGAAGTGCTCTATGAAGACGAGAATCTTCTGCGCATGCATGAGTCCCTCACACTCTTCGACTCCCTGTTCGGAGAAAAGTCCCAGGGCGCGTTCAACCGCATTCCCGTCACGGTCGCGTTCAACAAGCTCGACTCGTTCAAGGAATCGTTCAGTGTGGATGGCATGAAGCGCTGCTTTCCTGATTGCCCACCAGAGGCAATGGCCGATTCGGATTCAGCGATGGCGTACATCCAGAAAGTTTTTGTTGAGAAGTGTGCTCATCGAGCCATTCCGATCAACACCCATGCCTTCAATGCCATTGAGCGGCCGCAATGCGAAACGCTGCTGCGAGAAGTCCAGAAGACGATCATGGATGGGCCAGACGGAGTGGCAATGTTAGCGCGTGCCAATGCGCCAGAAGACCCCAACCTGAAAAAGGCACTGGAGGCCGTCAAGAAGGGGGCTAAGGTTCCGTACGACAAAGTTCCAAGCTACTAACTGATACTAACGGGGAAGTAAGTGGAGAAGCAGCAGCAGCACAAATGTTTCATTCGGTGAGAACGCATGCATACACGAGGGACAGTGGGTAGTGGGGTAGAAAATAATAGTTGGTATATCTGTTGATAGTGATGTAAGATAGGATTGTACATTTGTGCCGAGTCAAGAGGGTTGTGTGGTGAGGATGGACGCGGGGGGGGTAGCAAGCGGAAAATGCATACTGTACTATATAGTAGTAGTGTAAAACTGTCATATATCGTGCGAAATCATTTGTATACTGTGGTGAGTCTAGGCTACTTGCAATCCACAGTAAGTAACCTCACCACGTTTGCACTGACTTAGCGGTAGAGTGTAAAGACGAGAATGGGTCAAACTAAGAGTGCTCGTGTGGTGGTGTGGTTCCAATGCCGGTATTGTAGGATGATTTGTTTATCGTAAAAATGTACTAGAGTCGTATCGAGCTATCACATAATCCTAGATCAGTGTGCACGCGAGCGTTAAGAGTCGTCGTCGTGCGCTAATCCTATTGTCTGTCGATTCCTATTTTTGGTCTAATTCATCTTCACTGAGTAGTCTGGATCTTATCGAGGGACCGCAAAAGTGATTGAGCAGGCAATAGCGGCTCGCAGGTTTTCGAAAGCTTTCTTGGTTTGTGGTGTCCAGATGCCTTTGTCCGTGAGGTTGACCTTTCTGAGGTTGCGTTGCGTCTTCTTTGCTGTGGGGCCCAGCAACTCATGTCGTTAGTATACTTGCTTAGAGTTACTGCACGGGGGTTTATTTTATTCTGCGCGTGTGGGGGTCTGAAATCGAAAAATTCTGTGAATTTTGAGATCTCGGCTCTGCCCATCGGCATTCACTAATAAAGCAAGTTTGGCATGGTAGGTAGGGTCGGTTTTAGTGGACTAGTATCACTGCTTCTGCATTCATCCCGCGCTCGGCAAATTCACTAAATTTGCCCCTTTCGCTACCTGGTAGGACGCTAGCCAGCGATACTAGCTAGAGCTAGCTAGTAGTTATCGATGGATCGATACTGGCGATGTACTTGCTAGCTGCTCTAGCTAGCTAGCTAGTAGATCTACTAAGGACTACTGGTAGCTGCTAGTGCCTTGTGGGTAAATCGGTACTACCTGGTACCATTTAGTACCATGGTAGTAACGATTTTTCGGTACTAGGACCGATCTACTAGTAGTAGGCATCTACTACAGTAGCTAGTGCGTTTTTACTCCAGTAGATTTTTGTGGCTCGCAACTGCACGGCACACGGCACCCGGCACTCCCCTCTCCTCCGCCCTCTTCAGTGCGAAAATAATAAAATGCTTGCATCCTTACTGCGTGGGACAGCTCGGCGCAGTTTCAGCGCTGCCGCCGCTGCGTCCGACGCCGCCGTCAAGTTTGATCTCGGCACCCCCTACAAGACTCACCTCTGCGATGGACCGGAGACCAACACCGCGTCCTCAACCCGCGAGGAGCTGCTCGGCTACCTGAAGGACATGAATGTGATCCGGCGGATGGAGATCGCGTGCGACAACGAGTACAAGGTCCGCAACATCCGCGGCTTCTGCCACTTGTACGACGGCCAGGAGGCCTGCGCGGTGGGCGTGGAGGCGGCCATGACGCGCGACGACGATTGGGTGACGACCTACCGCTGCCACGCCGCCTCGTACGTGCGCGGCGACTCGGTGGCGGCGATCATGGCCGAGCAGTTCGGGCTGGACAATGGAGTGGTGAAGGGTAAAGGTGGCTCGATGCACCTGTACCGCAAGGAGGCGAACTTCTGGGGTGGTGCGGGCATCGTCGGCGCGCAGATCCCCGTGGCAACTGGTCTTGCCTTTGCGCAGAAGTACAACGCGAACCACGGCGCGGACCGCATGAATGTGTCGATGGGTTTCTACGGTGACGGCGCCGCGAACCAGGGCCAGGTGTGGGAAGCAGCCAACATGGCAAGCCTCTGGAAGCTCCCGATGTTGTTCGTCATCGAGAACAACATGTATGGCATGGGTACGTCGGTGGACCGCCACTCGAGCCAGACGGAGTACTACAAGATGGGCGGGCTGATCATCCCGGGCATCCAGGTCAGTCAGTCAACTTTTCACTTTTTTTTCACTTTTTAGTTGTTGTACTTATATCTGTACTTAAAAAGGCACTCATCCATGGATCCCACTTGACGGACCCAGGTCGACGGCATGGACGTCCTCGCCGTGCGCGAATGCTTCAAATACGCCCGCGAGTGGGCCGCGTCCGGCAAGGGCCCCCTCTTCGTGGAGGTCAAGACGTACCGCTACCACGGGCACTCCATGTCCGACCCGGGCCTGACTTACAGAGACCGCGAAGAAGTGGCGTCGATGAAGCAGACGCGCGACTGCATCAAAAAGGTGGAGGAATATGTCTTGGAGAAGGGCCTTGCGGAGGAGGCCGACTTGAAGGCCATCGAGAAGGACGCACGCAAGCACGTCAAAGAGTCAGTGGCAGAGGCCAAGACGGGCAAGGAACTGCCGTTGCACGAGATGTACACGGACATCCTTCACGAGGAGGTGCCCCACTTTATCCGCGGAGCGCAGATCGAGACGAGCGCCTACGACGGTAAGTCCAGCCTGGAGAGCGCGTAAGTACGAGTGCAGTATGTACTACTAGTAGCGTGCATAGCATCCTAGAGCTATGCATATAGTAGTAGTAAGTGCACGAGGGAACGCAGCAAGAAACGGGCGAAAGGACGGGGCGGGACAGAGAATAGACGAATTTTGCGGAATGTCCTGATGGTTAAATTGCTACTTCTAAGCATACTTTCGTACGTGGACCATGGTACGTGGTAATGTTCGCGATAAAACGTTTCCGTTTGTTTGATTCTATAGTACATTGTATGTGATTAAATGTACCAAAGAAAGAGCTCTTCCTCTATGGAGATGGATAACCCTCGTTTTTTTTTTTTTAAACACTTCGAAAAAAGTGACCACCTTTAAAACACGCCCACGAGCTGGAAATACAGTGTTGCTATCTCACAATAGAAGTTTGAGGAGAATTGCTCCATCTTTTTATACGCTTTTCTCCCATAAAAACTACGACAAGAGTTTGGACCAAAAAATGTGCCCTACAGAACAGGAACCGGTCTTAATACGTACCACATGGAGCATGGTAGGTCTACATGGAGCATGGTAAAGTGTTGCTATCTCCCGGCTGGATTCCGCATGTACCCGAACATGGCCTCCCGTTGCGACTCCAGGCCCTGCTTGCGCGCGTGCACCCAATTGCGCAGCTGCTGCCCGCCTATCTGCAGGGACTTGAGGTCGCGATTGAATGCATCTTTCGCCTCCTGCCACGAGTCGACCTGCTGTTGCGACGCCCCAGGCGGGATTTCCCAATACATGACATCGCCCTCGAGGGCATCGCCCGCCGTCTGTGCCGCACCGCCCTGCCTGCCGACGGATCCGCTATTGCTCTGCCTGCTACGAACTTTGGCAGCCTGGTGGATTTGGAACGGCGCGTGCCCCGAAACAGGCTGGGTCCGTCAAGTGGTATTCATGGATGAGTGCCTTTTTAGTACAGATAAAAGTACAAGAATACAAAAGTGAAAAAAAAAAGAAAAATTGACTGACTGACCTGGCTAGGCTGCCCAGCCGGCTGCCCCGCTGTCTGCCGCGGAACAGTGCCACGGAGGCGGGCGCCGCCGCTCATAATGTCCGCCTGCTGCTGCTCGCGCCAGGTCCGTAGGAGTTTGAGCTTGTCGACAGTCTGCATGCCAGCCATTTCCTCGTCCGTCGGCACATGATCCATCCGAGGTTGTTGTTGTTGTTGCTGCTGCTGCTGCAGATGCTGCTGCTGGGCCATCCCTCCCATCGCCTGCTGCTGCCGCTGAATCAGCTCAAGCATTTGTGCCGCCGTCTGTGGCGGCATTACACCCGCAGCCATGTTCTGCTGGCGGATACTCTGGCCAATGGGCTGCACCGGAGAGCCGATGGGCTGCACCACCTGCGGGCGCATAACCTGCGCGCCCGGCGATTTCATCGCGTTCATGGCTTGCACTTGGTTGTACAAATCCGCCGTCGCCGCCTCCTCGTCCCGCTTCCGCCGCTGGTCCCAATCGCGCAGCTTATCCACATCATCGGCAGTGACTCGGTGCTCTGGCGCCGCGGTGTCACTAAATGGCAGACCCCACTTAAATGCGAGGTACTTGGTCACCTGGGCTGCCTGGGCATCGCTCAGCGCCTCTCCGAAAAGCAAGATTTCCCCAATCATGCCGTTGTACCCGCACTGTCCGCGCACGCCGCCGAGGGTCACGCCTTTGGACGAGTTTCCACCGCCCTCGCTGATGCGGTTCGAGAAGACCACCTCGCGCGCCTGCCCCGCGGGGCCACCCGAGCCCCAGATCTCCTTGAACGAGTCCTCGTTGACGGCCATCTCGACGGTGGAGTCAAAGCGGTACTTGTTCCGTCAAGTGGGATTCATGGATTAGAGTATAATTAAGTACAGTTCTAATTGAAACAATTAAAAGTGAAAAAAAAAAATGAAAATTTGACTGACGGACCTTCGCAAGGAACCAATTCTCCGGCTTCACCTCGTGGGCGGTGGCGTGGTGATCGGGAAGGGACAGCTTCTCCAGGCCAAAGAAGGCCAGCTGGCCGCCGTGAAACCGAAACTGACCCTTCGGGTAGGTTCCAAAGAACCGCTCGCCCTCTGATGCCGACGCCGCCAGCTTGCGCGGATGCAGCACTGCGAAAAAGGTCATCTCGTCCCGCAGCCGCAAGGCGCGGTTAGTCATGGAGCACGGGAAGTCGACGGCGGGGAGGGAGTTCTTTGCATTCCGGACGAGGGTCGGCGCATCCACGGGCCCACCATGTGTGGGGAGGAAGTTGTACTGCACCTGGGAGCCCGACGCGGCGGACTGATCATTCCACGCCATGATCTCGCCGTTGGTCCCCGGCTTCACGATAGCGCCGTCGTCGGCCTTGAGCCAGAGGACGACTTCGGGCCCACTAAAGCCCCACGGGACATGGCTCGAGCCATAGACAGCGGCAGCAGCAGACCTGTCAAGGGCGGCGGCGCGCGCAGTCTGAGCCGCCGCCGAGCCGGGAAGCGCAGGAGCGTGGTATGTGGCGGCGGTGGCGTCGGCGGCACTTCGCTCCAGGGTGGCAATCTTTTCCTCCAATGCGGCTACCACTGCGTGCTTCGGCGCAGGAGGAGGGGCAGCGGCGGCAGCCTTCCGTGCAGCGGTGGCGGCGGCAGCAACTTGTGCGACATCAGCTGCCTGCGCGGCCTCTGCGGCCCTGACCTTTGCAGCCTGTCCCTCGCCTGCCAGCTTGAGTGCATGCAGCTGCTCAGCCATCGCGAGCCGTTCATTCTCTGCTGCGATCTCATTCAGCTCCCGGTCCATCTCAAGACGCTCCTTCTGCAGCTCCATCTCATGCCGAGTCGCGTCAAGCACGGCCTTAATTCGCGACAGCTCGAATGCGGCGTCGGCAGAGGCGGGGTCGGCGCCGCCAGCTCCCACCGTCGCCACCGACCCCATGCTGTTGTAGTACTGGTTGAATCGGTTCGCTGTAGCGCCGCCGCCGCCGGCAGCGGCTAAGCCCATTGCAGGGAAAAGAAGTCCGGCGCCGCCGTAAGAGAGGATGCCGAGGAACGCGAGTGCGACAAGAATCCGGGCTCTAGAAAAACGGCGCGGTGCGGCGGCTTTGTACGGGTTCGTGCCGGGGCCTGGCTGCGGGTCGCACACATTCATCTCCACCGGCCCGGAAATGCATTTAGGGATCTCGAGTCGTACTAATGCATAGAGCTACTACTATTATGCTTTAGTAGACTCTACCATGGTACTATGCATAGTACGTATTCCCTCCAACGTACCCGGATGGTTTTGCTTTTATGGCGTATGCCTCATACCTCATACTGTACGTACCGAGATAGGAATATAAATAAGGAAATTGTTATAAAATGCAATATATGCATACTTTTTATAAAAGTAGGCAGCTGCCTATGCTTATTTATTTTCAACCGCGGCAATTTACCGTTACAGTCAGTCGAAAATCGCGAAGAGGAGAGAGAATTTACCGTTCTTCTCATGTCTCTCTCAGCAGAGCCCTCGGCTCCCCTGGCGACCCCTCCGAGCCGCTTCTACGCACTGGACAGCGACGTGATTCTGAATGTGTGTGGCAACGGACTGCAGTTCAGGGACTTGCGCCGGAAAAAGCGCGAGCACATGCGGAACCCCAACGGCGTCGCCGGCGTTGCCTGCTCCGCTTTCCTCGGCAGCAAAGGTCTTCTGGCCTACTCGCCCCGCGTCCTCTCGCCCTCAATCTACGTGTACCACAAGACGAAGATCCTCACCGCGACGCTGAGTGGTGGGACAGAATTTGAGTACGCGGACTTGGCATTCTCCCGCGACGGGGAGCGATTCTACGCCATCGGCGGCTTGACTGACTACCGGCTCTACGCGTGGAACCTGCCGGCGCAGCAGCCTGTGCAGTGGAACGCTACTGGCCCCGCCGCTCTCCCCGCGAAGTGCGACTGGATCTCCGTGGACCCCACAGATAACAAGAGGGTGGCAACCGGTGGCAGGAAGGGCATCTTCTTCTGGCAGTTCACCGAAGAACTGGGCGAGACGTCGGCCGCCATGACGAGACTTGCATCCGTTGCAGCCGGCGGCAAGAAGAAGAAGAAGAAGAAGAAGAAGCAGACCGAGAGAGACGAGGGGGAGGGGCTGGACGTCTGCGTCAGCGTGGTAGGTGATGTAGTCGACGACCTTGACGCGATGACTCTCGCAGATGGCATCACTTCGGCGAGCGACCTCCACCGCCAGTTCACCTCTGCTCGCTGGGGCGACGACGGCGCTTTCTTTGCCATCTCGGCTGCCAACGATGTGTCTCAAATCGATCCTGCCACAGGCACGACGCTCGCCACAGTGACAATCAAATCTGGTTGGGGCGACGTCGTAGACCTCCTCGTGCGGCCCTCCCACGTCGTTTTGCTGTGTGGCGACGGCACGGTCCGGTGGATCGAGCGCGGAGGCGAAGGAGAGTCCTTCTCCTCGGCAGTCCCCTCCCTGTCGAAGGTAGCGCAGTCCATCGCTCTTAAAGACATCGGCAAGCCGAACTCCGTTGCGCTCAGCGGTAACAAGAAGAAAATTGACTCGCCAAAACCTGGGCGCAAATCTCCCAAGAGCGCGAAGCGTAGCCCGAAGGCTGCGCGCAAGGAAGCCAAGCTAGCCGAGGATGCGGAGCTCGCTTCAATGGGCCCTCCCATCAAGCCACTTTGCTTCTCCGTAGTGCCCGACAGTCCTGCCTGCATCATCGGCGACACATGTGGCCGTGCTTTTAGCGTTCCCCTGGACGTGCCGGATCCGGACGAAGAGCTCGACCCCATGCAGATGCCGACGGAGGAAGAACTGGAGGCCAAGGCCGCCGCACCCTTCGGCGCAGTCCTGTGCGAGGCCATCCACGAGCCTGTTCGAGCGCTCCTGACAGCTCCTGGCGGCTCCCGCATCGTAGCAGTCGGCTCCAAGACGGTGCGTCTGTGGAATTGCTCTAAGAAGACGATTGTGAACGAGCTGGCTGTCGCATCTGGAACTGTAAGCGGCGTTGCAGGTACCGACGAAGGGGCGGCGCCCACGGAAGTCATCTGCGCCGACTCGTTTCACCTCACGTCTCTCGTCGCTGTCGGACTGTCTAACGGGGTCGTCAAGTTCGTGCGCATTGGCAATTCCGGCAGCCTGACCATCGTCGGCGCCGAGCGGCGGCACACTAGTGCGGTCTTGCAGGTGATGTTCCACCCCGATCAGCAAATGGTCGCCACAGCCTCCGCAGACTCCCTCTGCGTGATCGACTGCACCTCCGCAGGCGGCAAGCTTGTCGGCTACTACAACCTGGAGACTGCGATGGTCGGTAAGGTCCGGTTCATGACCTGGCAGCAGGGCAGCAGCCTCCTCCTCACTTTTGCGGACGGCACCGTTCGCCAGATTGACACAAGCAACGCCGTCGTTGGCGGAACGGGGCCGGAGGTAATGGAAGCGAAAGGCCCCATCAAATCCCTTGGCAAAGGCGCCCCGACGGCTGTCATCGCGGATGCGTGCGCGCCGAACTCGCTACTCGTGAGCTCCTTCAGCGACAAGCGACTCAAACACTGCAAAGGCATCAACTGGCGCCAGCAGTCTGTCCCTGAAGTCGGACCTGCTGCCACGGACTCGCTGTCGTGTCACCAGATGGGAATATCCGCTCTCGCCGTGTATCGTTCCGTCCCATGGGGTTCCGACGGCGGCACTGTCTCCGGTGCCGAGCGGCTCGCCGTCTCGGGCTGCCGTGATGGAAGTGTCGCCGCGTGGAGCCTCTCCTCCAAGCAGGACAAGTGCGAGAGCAGCGACGAGCCCAAATCGGTGCATGAAGGTTCAGTTAAGCTGTTAGCCTTCAGCATGGATGGCTCCAGCGTGATTTCCTATGGCGCTGACGGCGTTCTCTTCCTGTGGTCGCTTTCTGGTGACGCGGTGCGTGCCTCCAAGGAGCTCGCTGCGCTTGCTGCATCGACCGCAGAAACTGCTCTCGCTGCAAAGACGTGGAAAGCGGTTGCCACGAAGGAGGAGGACGACCGAGCAATGGCGACAGCCAAGACCGAGCTTGAGCGACTCGCTGCGGATGCTGCAACGAAGCTCGCGGCGGAGGCTGCGGAGGTGCGCAAGGTTCGCGCAGGCCAGTGTGCCGACTTGGCGAAGCAGCTTAGGTCTCTCCTCAAGAAGAACTCCACGGTGCCGGATCTGGAACGGCTCGACCGGCCGGAGTTCTGCATAGACATTGCTGGCCGCGAGCGGCAGTTGCTGAAGAATGAGAAGGCAGGCGAGACAATTCGTAGGCAGCTGGAGGTTGACGATCTCAAAGTCGCCATCCGCTCCTCCAATGTCCGCGCAGACACGTGGGACGCGATGGCGACCAACGGCCGTGATTGCTACGCCTTCGTGTCTGGCGAGTTTGTTCGAAACTTTCCTGTGCGCAAGCCGACTGCGGAAGAAGAGCGCCGCACGCGTATCGCTATTCGGATGCGCACCATCGAATTACGAGAGCAGCGCTGCGACAAGGCGGCCAATGAAAAGCAGTGGCGCGGGAGAATTGGCGAGATTAGCGCAAACTGCGGTTTCCTTCTCAACGCGGGCCAGCTCCAGCCGCTGCCGAACGGCGTTCCGCGTGGGCGAGTCACGGTGGACGCGTTAGCGGAAGGCTCCGCCGAGCGAGACGAGTCTGAGTCGGCGTCGAAGAGCATGGTGGTCGACAAGAGCACCGGCGAGACGCTGGGCGATCTGCTGTACAACCCGGCCCTGATCCGCACTGAGCATCAGAAGCGCATGCAGCTGATCATGTTGCAGCAACTCGTGGTGGACCAGAAGAACGGGTTTAACGATATGTTCGAAGGCCTGGCTGCAAAGAAGGAGACGGAGATGGAGAAGATCAAGGGCAAGAACAATCGAATCGAAGAAATTTTGACGGAGCTCTCAATCGAGGACGACTACTTTGTGCCATGTAGGATGGACGGCGAGCGGCCCGAAAGTGTGCTGGAAGTAGCGGCTGACGAGATCTCCATTGAGAAATACATCACTGCGGAGATGCAAGCCAAGCTCGACGAGGAGGCGCGCATCGCGGCAGAGAAGGCGGCAAATCAGACCGGCATGGACGCGGGCACGCGCGCGCTGCAGGACATGATGAACGGCACGCTGGAGAAGAAGAAGGACCTGAGCGCGATGGAGGTCGAGATCGTTCGAGAGGACTGGATGGATGACATTGCGATAGAGGATATGACTGAAGACCAGAAGAAGGAGGTGGAAAAGTTCGAACGGCGCGTCGCCGAAGCGGAGGAGGAGAAGGAGAAGTACATCAAGGCCCTGGGCCTCGAGCTCCGCAAGCTGAAAGTGGAGAGCCTCGAGATCGCGGCCAAATTTGACGATGCTGTGGAGAAGATGCAGGCCAGACGCCACGAAGTAATGTCCATTTTGATCGCCGAGGAGCTCTACCGCTGCAAGCTTGCTGGCGAGCTCGTCGACAAAGAGCTGATTGAGAAGCGATTGGTTTCCTTGGCTGCCGAGATGGACCGAAAGAGCGAGGAACTGTCTGTGTCGTCGGATAAGCGCAAGGCCGTGAGCGATCGAGCTACTGAGCTCACCGCGGCAACGGCGGCGCTGGCGGACGCGGACAAGATCCTCGTACTCAACTTTAAGCGAAGCATCCAGGATGCCAGCGCGACAGGAATTGACCACGACACGCTCAAGAGCCTGAGTTCGTTGTTCAAGAGGCGGCGCGGCGCGCCAAAGAGCGTCGACGCCATAGATGAAGCTGCGTTGCGCGATGCGCTGCAGCCGCTGCACCCGGACCGCGATGTCCCGGAAGGCTTCATCTGCGAGCCGGAGGTCTGGACGCTCCTTAACGAGCTGCGCTCCGCGAAGATTCGCTCCGAGTGGGCGCTTGCCGGCGCGCAGAAGGCCGAGGCGGACTGCAAAGAGCTCCTGAAGAACCTGACTGCGGACGAGGAACGTGTCAAGGAGGAGATGAAGGGATTAGAGCGTCAGGTCAACGCAGCAGAAAAGAAGAAGGCTGACGACATGAGGAACGCAACCGTCATGATCCAGCTGATTCAGGGACTCTGTGAAGTGGAGGGTGGTGGGGAATCGGAGAGTAACGGCGACGACACTGTTTCGGCCGATGACGCCATTTTGGTACCACGGAGGGTAGTGGAACGTCTCAACGGTTTCGTCACTGATCGCGGCATGGAGAAAGTGGAAGTGATGCACAAAATCAAGGAATTCCGAAAGGCACTGAATGTCACGGACTGGCAGGCAAAGTGGCAGAAAGAGCAGATCCACCACCTCACGGAGCACTACACGGACTGCCACATGCTGCGCGTGACGAAAGAGATGCAGGACTGCATTCGACACGGCACTGTCGTCGACCAGAACGCGAAGGCAATGGAGGTGGGGCAAATGAAGCTGAAGCACATGATCAGCATGCTGGGAAAGAAGAAGCGCAAGCTGTCGCTACAGGCCAGCAAGATCAATCGGCAGCTGGCGAAGAAGGCTGCAGAGAACGAGACATTGGCCGAGAAGTGCGAGGAGCTCAGAGCAAAGGTGGCCTCCCGCGAGCGCATTTTCAAGTCCAGCAACAAGAATCGTAATTCGGAGAAAGAACAGAACAAACAGAAAATGCGCGCCATTGTGACTCGGCGGAAGCTTATAGACTTAGCGCGCGCGCAGACAGACGAGACGGAGTTCCTGCGGCAAGATTTGGACAAGTTGCGGCAGCGCACGTTCCCGTCCTTTGCACACTCATCGCGAGCGGCGAACAGGCGTGCGCCGGACGATGTGTTTTAAAAACGGCTTGGGGGATCGTCACTTTCATCGTCACTTTCGGCTATGAGGAGGGTATGATAAAAAAGTAATTCTTCAAGCATGTACTAAATACTAGGAGTACCAGTATGAGTACTTGTACTCGGAAGTACTACTAGCTAGTTTATGCATTCGTACTTTAGTAAGTCGTGGTGCCATGGTAGCAATGCTACCATACATGTATGCATAGTATCATGGTTTACTAATGTAGTATCATTGTACTTAGTACATCATGGGAGTACTGATAATTTACTGAATGTTTTCCTCTCTAAACCATCTACTACCATGATATTATTTTTCACGCCTTATTAGCGGTATTACCGGTATGTATGTATGCTTTGCCAAGTCGGTCAATGTCGAGTCAGCCCTGTTCCAAGCTAGGATTTCTCATGCCACACTTCTTGCACTTCTCGCTTCCGAGTTCGTTCGACTCCTGGCAAGCCATGCAAGTCCAATTCTCAGGCTCGCTTTCATCCTCGACCTCGTCACCCTGACCGAGGCGCTCCTCGGCGTACGCTCGTTTCCGCAACTTCTCTTCCCAGAACCATTCGAAATCTTTGGACGCCGTTCCACTGGCGATCCGGCGCTTGTAGAAGCGGTCCGACATCTCGCGATTGCGTTTCATTATCGTGCCGCCGCAGATGAGATTGTGCAGCTCCTGATCTTTTGCCAAGACGTACTCTCCGCACGAAGGCACGTTAGAGCACGCTACATACCTAAGGGGACACTCTGTGGTTTCGTGCCGGCCGACTTCAGCGGAAGTTCCCTTGAACTCGCTGCACCAGCTGCATGTTTTCTCCTCGAGGCGAATGAGCCGCTTGATTGCCATAGTGTTGCGTGAGACGTAATGCGTGCACTTCTCGCGGTGCAACCGTCGGTCCCGCCACTTGTAGACGAGGCCGCACGCAGGCCACTGGCACTTGACTGTGCGCAGGCTGCACTCTTTGCGGAGGTGCGACTGGACATGCCGCCTCTGCACCTTGTGTCCACACCCGCGTGGACAGTCGACGTACGCGGCATTCTCCTCCCTCTGCAATATCATCTGCTCGCGCTTGAACAGGACGGGGCACACAGCGTTACTGCGATACTGCGAGATGTCCGTCAAAGGTGGAATCATGTTGGGGTCATGGATGCACCGTTCGCAGCAGGTGATTTCCGTCACGACCACCTTCCCACGCTTCCCAATCTTGGCACAGATCGCCATCTCGGATGAGAGAACTTTGATCTTCTCGAAGAGGGCCTCCCAACGGCCAGCCATCACCTTTTCCAGTGCCTTTGTTACTCTCTCCTTCTCTTGCTTCTCCGCGTCTGTAGCGAGCACGGAGTGATTGCATTCTTTCAGCTTCAGCTTCAGCTCCAGCATCTTCGTCTCGTTTGAGTCCATTTTCTTCAGCGCCGCCTCATCCAGGTCAAACAATGGGTGCACCTCGGGCAGTGCGTAGATGTCCGCATGGTCGCGTTGAAATGAAGCAAGCACGCGACGCCGCAGCTTTGGATGCTTCTTCCACAATCCGACGATCTGGTCCAACGCGTGAACAGTATCCTTTGGAATCGGGTCGTGGCTGGTTACTAGGACGGTCTTGAGGGGGCCGTTGGACATGAAGATGAAGCGCGAGTTGCCGCCAGGAGTCGGCTTGTGGCACATAAAGCAGGGCACCCTGGTCTCTCCCTGGTGAAAGGGCAGATCCCCCAGCGGGATTTCCATTCCGCAGCCAAAAAGAGAGCACTTCACCATCCGCAGCGGGCATTGGTGCTCCAGATGATACTTGAGCTTCTCCAGGGCAATGGGATTAGTGCACTGCGGGCACTTTCCAGGGCCAAAACGATCGTCGCGCTTCAGCACGAGCTCATCGCGGCGAGTGACTCTCCCGCAGAACTTGCGCTCGTGTTCCTCTCGCTTATAAAACATCACAGTTGCGCCACAGCCCTGGTTACGGCAGCGTGCTGGCCGGCAGGCACACTCTTCTTTCAAATGCCGCGGCATATTGCGTAGCTTCACCTCCTGCCCGCAGTCGGGGCAGGGCGCCGCCATGCCTTTTCGGGTGTGCTCCGCGATCATCTCGTTGCGGCGCAGCGTCATGGGACAATCGTCACTGAGGTGTTTCCCAATCTGGAAGGCTTTCATGGCCAGTCCGCATTGGTAGCAGATGCTCGGCCTCAGCCGGCACTCTGTGAGCGCATGCCGCTGCATGTGTTTTCGAGCCACTCGATGGCCACATGTCCCGCTATCGATCTGGAAACGAAGTTCAGCCGCCCGTACGGGATCGCCCGCCGGCTCAGGCATTTCAGCGCGCTGCAGGGACACCCGGAGCGCAAATTTTTTGTCCTCAGGCATCTCGTTCGGACAGTCGATGAGCTCAAGCTGCTTAAGTGCAGACTTCGCAAACTGATCTCGGTGCCGGCGCGCTTTGCAGAAGTCGCGCTCGTGCATGGCCCGATCTTCTTCCCGAAATGTAGCTTTGCAGCCGTCGAAGCGACAGTTGACAACACGGCCGCTACACTCTTCATGCTGGTGCGGCGCCAGCATTTCGGCGGAGAGATACTTGAAGCACCACGGGCATTCTGTCATGCCCTTTGTTGTTTTCGTTTTTCCTGGCGCGGTTGAAGCGGCCGGCGTGGCCGGGGGCCTCTCTGATTTTTCTGACACGTTTTCAGCAGCAGCGGGCTGATGTCGGCGCTGCTGCGACATGTCAGTTGGGAAGATGGAAGTCGGCGGGAACGGGGCAGGGCTGCTGTCAATTTCACTGCCATCGCCACCACGTTGGCGACGGCGGCGGCGTCGGCGGCGAGGAGAGCTCCGCTGCCGTTGAGATGCCACTCGATGTTGTTGCTGTTGCTGCTGTTGCTGTTGCTGTTGCTGAAAGTGCATTGATGATGTCATTCCGAAGCTCTTTCGCGACTCAGCGGGCGATGATGGGAAGCGCAAGGCCGCGGTGCCCGTGGAGGGAAGTTGGGCTGCAACCCACTCCATTAGCCAATGTACGAGCTCGTAGCTACCTCAGGCGGGTGGATCTTTTTCAGAAAAGAAAGTGGAGAAGTTGTCGTTTCGCAAACCAACCAACCCACCCTTGGGTGATTTTAATGGGAAACGAAGAAACAAACTACTCACCGCACGGACCTAAAACCCACACCAATCGGCCAGGCATCTCACGGGGACCTTCCCCAATGGTTTTTATCGTCGATATCGGCCCGGGGGGCGCTGGAGAGTGCCATTTTGGTGCTGCCTGGGGTCTTGTGACTTGCCTCTATTATTTCTTCATTTACGAGAACTCGCACTCGTAGTACCATGTAGTTAATTTTTATCGTACGCAATCCTGGATCACGCCACTAAACCTAAAGGGGGGAAATGCTTTCCGTCGGCGCCCGAACTTCCCGCCTCTACCTCCGCACACAGGCGGCAAAATCTGCACAATGTTTTCGCGCGCAGTTCGCAGCCGCGTCCTGCAGCTTTTCAACCGCTGGCTCCGGACCCAACGAGCACGTGGAGACGCTCAGTGCCACGCGCGATGTGATGGAGTACGACGTCGTGATCGTCGGAGGTGGCCCCGCTGGTCTCGCCTCGGCACTCCGCCTCAAGCAGCTGGCCGCGGAGCACGAGCGCGAGCTTAGCGTGGTGGTAGTGGAGAAGGGTGCCGAGATTGGCGCGCACATTCTCTCCGGCAACGTCTTTGAGCCACGCGCGCTCGACGAGCTGCTGCCGGGGTGGCGCGAGATGGACGACTGCCCGGTCAAAACGGAGGTGAAGGAGGATAAATTCCTCTTCCTCACCGGCAAGGACAAGTCAGTCCACGTGCCGAATTTCGTCCATCCGCCCGCCATCCACAACGACGGTAACTATATCATCAGCCTTGGCCAGCTTTGCCGGTGGCTCGGCGCGCAGTGCGAGGTCAGTCAGTCAGTCAACTTTTCATCTTTTTTTTTTCACTTTTGTATTGTTGTACTTATTTATGTACTTTAAAAGGCACTCATCCATGAATCCCACTTGACGAACCGAGGAAGCGGGCGTGGAGATTTACCCGGGCTTCTCCGCGGCCGAGGTACTTTACAAGGCTGATGGCGGCGTCGCGGGCATCGCGACGGCCGACATGGGACTGGAAAAGGACGGCACCCCCAAGGCCACCTTCGCGCGAGGAATGGAGCTACGTGGGCGGCAGACGCTCTTCGCCGAGGGCGCGCGCGGCTCTTGCAGTGAGGCTCTGATGGAGCATTTCGGTCTTCGCGAGGCTCCTCCCCACCTTCGTGCGGAGGCGAAGAAGGAGGCAGACCCGCAGAGCTTCGCGCTCGGCGTCAAAGAGGTCTGGCAGATTCCCGAGGAAAAGTGCCAGCCCGGCCTGGTGCTGCATTCGTGGGGCTGGCCGCTGACGGACATGGCCAGGTCAGTCAGTCAGTCAGTCAACTTTTCACTTTTTTTTTTTTAATTTTTAATTTTTGTACTTTTCTTGTACTTAATTATACACTAATCCATGAATCCCACTTGACCACATGACCAGCCCGAAAGACACGACTTACGGGGGCGCATTTCTCTACCACATGGAGCCTAACCTTGTGCTGTGCGGATTCGTGACGGGGCTCGACTACGAGAACCCGTACCTGAGCCCGTACCAAACATTCCAGCAGTGGAAGACGCACAGCGCCATCTCGGAGCACCTCGAGGGTGGCGAGTGCATCCAGTACGGCGCTCGTGTCCTCAACGAAGGCGGCTACTACGCAGTGCCCAAGCTTACGTTCCCTGGCGGCATGCTTCTCGGCTGCTCCGCGGGCTTCCTGAACGCCATGAAAATTAAGGGCAGCCACACCGCTTTGAAGTCTGGCATCGTCGCCGCGGAGTCGACCTTTGGAGCGCTCACTGCCGAAGGTGCGGGTATGTCGGTGTGGGACTATCAGATGGAAGACGAGGTCAGTCGGTCAACTTTTGCACTTTTTTAAAACTTTTGTGTTGTTGTACTTATATCTGTACTTAAAAAGACACTCATCCATGAATCCCGCTTGACGGACCGAGTCTGGGGAGCCAGCGATTAAGGAGAGCACAGCCTCGGTCGAGGTGGTCGAGTACGCAGAGGCGTTGGAGAAGTCCTGGGTGTTTGACGAGCTGCGCGCGACTCGCAACTTCCATGCTGCTTTCCACAAGGGGCATTATTTCGGGTTCGCCCACGCCGGCTTCACGGGTCACATCACCAAGGGGAAGGAGCCGTGGGCGTTCCGCAACGACATGCCGGACTCGGCCAAGACCAAGGTCCGTCAGTCATTTTTTCACTTTTTCTTGCACTTTTAATTGTATTACTTATATCTGTAATTTTTTTAAGACACTAATCCATGAATCCTACTGGACGGACCAAGCCGGCCGCGGAGAGCAAGGAGATCGAATACCCCGCCCCTGACGGCACGCTGACGTTCGATTTGTTGACGAACCTGGCACGGTCGGGGACAAACCACGAAGACCAGCCCTCGCACCTCAAGGTAAAGCCGGGCCAGGAAGATACTCCTGCGGGCACGTCCTTCCCCAAATTCGCCGGGCCCGAACAGCGCTTCTGCCCGGCCAAGGTGTACGAGGTCCGTCAGTCAACTTTTCCACTTTTTTTTTCACTTTTAATTGTTTTACTTACCTCTGTACTAAAAAAGGCACTCATCCATGAATCCCACTTGACGGACCGAGTACACGGACGGAACAGAAGCCGGCGCGGACGGTGTCCCGCAGCTCGTGATCAATGCGCAGAACTGCGTGCATTGCAAATGTTGCTCCATCAAGATGCCACAGGAGTATATCAATTGGACCGTGCCTGAGGGCGGGGGCGGGCCTGCTTACGACTACATGTGACGTGAGAGCCAATCGTATCGTGCTGTGCATAGTACTACCGGTACTAGTACTAGAAAGCTTTGCTGACTAGCTCTCAAACGTATGCCCGCAGCTGGAGTAGTTGAAATCTGTAAATAGTGTGGAAGAGTTGGATTTCCTCCTCGAAGAGTGTACGTCCTCCACCCAAGAAAGAAATAATGACGCAGAAATGTGCTCGAGATGCAAAAAAGTTTTTGACCATTGGTAGGGAATCCCTAGCTAGAGTTATATTTTGACGTACACATACCATGGTTACATACAAGTACTAGTACGTACCATGATACGTACTACATTATACATTATTGTACATGTACTCGTATTACTAGCTAGCTAGTAGTAGTAGGGATCCCTATTGCGAGTCTCTACTGGCACTAGGGTCCCTAGCTAGCTAGCTACGAGCTCGTAGTACTAGTATTAGCTAGTAATTAGTCAATGGAGTATTGTACCATGCATGTGTGATTATTGGTACAGGCTGTGTATTACTCCTAGTAGTAAGGGATCCCTACATGTACTAGGACTAGGCATGCCGATGAGAGTGTCTTCTCAAGACTTTAATTGATAACATACGTTTTCATGTGTCACTAAGGAGCTGTGAATTCACGTCCTCCTCGGGCTGCCGGCAAATGTTGTGCCAGCAATCCTTCGAAGTGTCCTCGTTAATGAGAGATGCGACATCCTTCAGATGGCAGACCGAATTTGGAAGACCCAGCGGAGCGTCACCAGTCGCATCGTCGACGGTGCCACCGTCTACGACTTCGAAGGCCATGCATTCCTCGAAGTCGTCGCACATTGCACGGCACCAATCGATGAACTCTTCGGTCCCGCTGCCTTCGAAACCGGCGAGCCGAGCCGTAAACTCGCGGTAGGAGAGGCCGCCGCACGCGGTAAATGTTCGCATGTAGCAGCACTGCTCGCCAAGGAAGTCTGGGCTTTCGCACCCGTGACCGCTCGAGCAGCCCTCTTCGTCGGTGCACGCGCAAATTTGGTTGTTGGGATCAGTGCAAACGGTGTTCTCTCGCGGGCAGTGGTCGATCGGAGTGCAGTCTTGGCAGATGGTGTCCGCCGAGGGCTGGCAGGGGACTTCTTCCCACTCCTGCTGCGTGCACACGTAGCAGGGCGAGTACACGGAATCCTGCTCGCCGTCCGGCGCACACCGCGTCGACTCCCAGTAGCCAGCGTCCACGCCCGGGTGGTCCGTGCACGGGGTGCAGACGGTGTCCGAGCCTTCGCCCCAGATGTCCCCGGCAACGCACGGCTCGCCAATGTAGAATCCGCCACGGTAGTAGCCCTCAATCACTTCGCCCACATCGCACAGGGTGCAGTCCTTACACTGCGTGTCACCGTGAAAGTAGGTCCAGCACCGCTGCGACACCCACTGGTCGTCACCGCACGCAGAGCAGTCGGAGCACTCGGCGTCACCGCCAATCTCCTTAACAAGCGAGGCGGAACATTCGTGATGAGTCCACGTCCCTGGCTGGCAGTAATCGCATGCTGTGCAGACCGCGTCGGCAAAGTAACTGCACTCTTTCTCGGTGTACTCGTGGTTGGAGCATATCGTGCACGGCTCGCACTGAGTGTCCTGCTCGTGCGAGCACGCTACGCTCTGCCAATAATCCCCCGGCCCATCCAGATCGAGGAGGTCCTGGGGACTGTTGATGTCCTGCTCGTCGGCGAGCTCTCCCTCCTCGAGGTCCAGCCTGAGCAGCCCAGGGTTATCGGACGTGCAGACGGTGCATGGGCGACAGTCTTCGTTCCAGTAGCACTCGAAGGTCGCATCCTCGACACCGTTGGCGTTGATGTCCTCCTGGGTGATGATGTGGGCCTTGTTGCTCCCGTCACCGATGAGAGTGCGGTAGTGGTTTCGGAAGTACTCGACCTCGACCTCGCCCCAGCCCTTGATTGGGTCGAGGCAATCGCACTGCCTGCACGTCGTGTCGAACCGATCCGAGCACTCCAACTCCTCGCGCGGGCAGTGCATCAGCGGCTCGCACCAGGTGCAGTACGTGTCTTTGAAGAAGGAGCAGCCGCCGTTGTCATACTCGCCGACCGGGCACTTTTTGCATTCGGTGCAGTCGCCCACAAACTCACCCACGCCGCACTTGGCCACCACGGCGACCACCTCCTCGTGGGAGAATGGAAAAGCCTGCTTCTCGAGGTGTCTGCCGATGAAGAAAAGGAGCACGATGGGAAGGGAGCCGACGAGGGAGACATTGAGGGTCACGGCGCTACGACGATTCCTCTCCATGGTCTGTGGATGCGGGGGTACATTCCACCCCATCCTGGATAGATCTCCACATTGGCTGGATGAGGAGACCATACTACGGTTTACTATGCATAGGCATAGTTTAGGAGTA
>JACLAC010009673.1_pt1 | contig 21621 bp, 13 predicted proteins | sample 8027881 | NCBI WGS metagenome assembly JACLAC01 (sample SAMN15725517, study PRJNA655200) | protist metagenome | isolation source: fluorescence activated cell sorting (FACS) single amplified genomes of... | place: Spain: Blaines Bay Microbial Observatory, Mediterranean Sea | collected 2016-01-19 | reverse complement strand
AGGTGGTCAACCCATCGACATCGTCAATGCCGACAACCTCAAGGAAGAACGCTCCACCACAGGGACACTGGGCTTTAACTTTAGACCTTCTGCCCTAGAAGGTAAATTCATCACCGCTTTTCAGGCTTACTGGACCGAACTCAAGGACTCTTTTGCAACGAGAGCCCTCAGTCGCTCCGGACCTCGTGGCGTTGACGAACGCTTCAATAGCTCCGGAGCAAGTGTTCTGGGCCTAGAGTGGGACTTCAGTATCGATATGCCCTCTTTCTGGAGATGTGACGGCGGCTTGGCTTGGGTTCGTTCAAGGTACGATGAAGCCCAAGAGATCACGGGAGGGGCAGCACCCATCCTCAGTGATCGTTTCAATAAAACCCCGGATTGGACCGGACTTTTACAACTTTCCTATATCGATTCGGGACTGGTGGATGGCTTCATCTCCATGAAGTGGACCGGTCCAATGAAAGTGGGCCAGTCATCCCCCTCGGACGAGGTTTTCGATTCAGAATCCTTCTATGTTGTCAGCGCCGGCTTAAATCGGAGCTTCGACAAACAATGGGGAAGAATGATCGCAAAAATAGGCGTCAACAATATCTTCGATGAATTCCAAGAGGATCTTCAACTTGGCCCCACAAGGGACTCTGAATACGTTTATGGACCAAGACGTCCACGAACATTTTTCATTGGCTTTGAAGGGCAATTCTAGAGCCCAATGACGTTTTATTGCGAAACAACTCCCTAAGCTTTATTTATCACTTTTAAAAAAAAAGTTGGTTTTCAGGGCGACTGGCGCACACGCTTGTCCCACTCTCCAATGCCGTCTTTTATCTTCATAAAAGCAAGGGCAGAATCAACATCAAACACTCGCTCAGCCTTGGGGAAACTGAACAGTTTTCCCCTCTGGTTATCGATCATCATGCCCAGCAAGCAACCATCTGAACCAAAGATGTATTGACCCGACCTCAACTTGAAGCCTCCAAACATCTGCTTAACAAAAGATGCCTCTATGGAGATCAAACGTTCCTCACCCGGCAGTAAACGAAGGGGAAAACGGCCATAGCTTCCAGATTGAGCATCTATAACCACCACCTCCTCGTACCGAATCGGATTTTCGCTGAAGGAGATGGGCTCAAGCCCCTCAGGGGTGCTGGACAATTCCATCCTCACTAAACGCTCATCGACCAGCAGCGGCTCTATACTCAACAAGCGTTCCCCATTGCCCAAGCTCATCTTCAGTTCAAGCATCGCACCTTGAAACTGATACCAATGGATGGGAGATCGACTGATGTGAAATAAAGCATAGACCTTACCCGTGTCTTGACGGTAAAAGAGAGTTTTCATCTGCCTCGTCACCTTCTTCACCCCAAAAAGCGTCTCTACCTTTGCTTCAACCTTCACCTCAGCCATTTGCCCCAAGCACTGCTGATAAACCTGATGGGAAGATAGTTTTTTGCGCTTTCCCAAATCCCGTTGCAAAGACTTCTGCCTTTCATCCATCAATGCCAAGGTCTTTTGTATCTGCTCTTTCTCTTCGACGATTTCGTTGGCAACGATCTCTAAACTCTTCACGATCTCGCGGTCAGCTACAACATTTTGCTTCGTTTCATCCAAACGTTTTTCCAAAGCTTCCCTGTCCTTGAGAAGACGAGCGTTCTCAACAGCACTATTTTTCAACTCCAGCTGAGACTGCTGTAATGATCGCTGCTGCTCAGCATAACGTCTGGCCAGTAAATTATTTTGATGTTGAGTTTGCTGAAGCAGTTGTGCCTTTGACTCCAGATCATCGACGTCCCTTTCCCTGTGTTGTCGCATTTCTTTCAACTGCGACTGCATCTGCTCAGACTTCGCCTCATCAACCAACAGCCTCTTTTCCAAAGCGTCCTTCTCTTGTTTCACACGACCCACCAAGAGCTCTCGCTCCGATAGGCTCGCTTTCAAGGTGCGCTTGTCCTCCAAGGTCTTGACCAAGGCCAACTCCCGCTCCTTCAATCTCGAGTTGAGCACCTGCTCCTGGGCTCGTTGCTTTTCCAATTCAAGGGAAAAGTTATTTTTTTGTTCCTTCAAAGCCTCTAAGGATTGCTCCATCTCTTTCTTCTTAACAACGACCGAAGTCAATTCACGCTCCAACCTCAGCTGGGATTGGCGCTCATGTTGCAATTCACGCTCCATCAACTTCAAACCAGTACGTTCCTTAGCTAAATCTCGCTGAACCCCCTTCAGCACCATCTCTGTTTTTTTCCGCTCCAACTCAAGGGCTTCTTGTCGCTCAGCGGCTTGCTTTTTCTCTTCGGCTAACCTTTTTTCTAACTGTTCTTTTTCAACGGAACGACGCGTCCTCTCTTCGACGAGCTCCACTTCCAACAGGCCTTTCTTTTGACGTTGCTTGAGAAGTTCGGCCTCCTTAGCCTTCTTTTCCATCTCGAGCTGAGCAGCCAACCGAGCGGAGGCTTCCAATAGGGCAGCCTGCTCCTTTTTCTGACGCTGAGCTTGGTCTAACAAAAGCAAATGGGCTTCAGCCTCTTCCTTCAAGGCGAGCACCTCTTGTGCCCGCTTTTCTTCAGCCTCACGCAATGCACGCTCAAGCTTGTCAGCCTGAACCTTCTCGGCCTCCAGGGAACTCAGCAAGCTCTCGTTTATGTGAGATTCCAAACTGACAGCAACATCAAGGGCCTCATCGACGGACTCTGCTTTTGTCGATTCGGGAGAGCCTGAAAACGAAGCCAGAGACAGCAAACTCAAAATGAGAAAATCACAAGCCGCAATCAGTAGGGATCGGTTCATCTAAGAAGTCCGCCCTGCCACAATCAATTCCTGCTTGAGGGGCCTCAATAAAAATATTTTAAATAAAGCCACTTCTAAAATACCAAAAAGCGTCGATGTGTAAGCGGCGATCAAACCTTTATTCTCCTCACCCATCACCATCAAGATCAATGACATCACCGTTCCCGCTAGGCCGATGTAGAGGCCCATGTCAAACAACATCTCTTCGTTCTCTAGCAGCTCCAACTTGAGGCCGGCATCATCCTGACGAGCGGCAATGCGCTTCAATTGCAAATAGCTCCATACAAAAATAAGCAGTTGGATTCCCAAAAACAACAACATCAAATGTAATGATTCTAATGGCGTATCGTTCATAGGCTTCTCTATCTCCTGAAAATCATGGTCTAAAACAGTGGGGGGGGCTCGTGGTGGATCGTGTATCACCAAGCTCAAATCTTGGCCTGAAGAACTTGCTGTCCACTCCCATAAAAACATCAAGATGACACACATTACCAAGGGCAAGGCCACACGCAAACCTCGATTTGGCTCGCTCACGGGTATCCAGCTCCATATGATGAGCACAACCCCTAGAATCAAAGCTGTATAGGCTAATATCAGGGCGCCACTCCCTAAGTGAAGGACGTAGCGAATCGGGAAGATCACTTCAACCATCTCCCACCATCGACTTTGCCAATCTCGGCGTACAGGACGTCCGTCGGACAACCAAAACATGTAAGTCTCCGCGTTGTTTTGCAGCAACCAACAAGCGTCGGCCCAAGCCTCCATGCCCTGAGTTTTGATCCTTTCATATAAATAGGGCAGTAATATAGGCAGGGTTTCGCGGTGAATCGTACAGAGGTTTATTTTTTCTTCCGGCGACCTTTGCATCAAACCGGCACAATCCAACAAGGTCCCTATGGACTCGATGGGCTCTATCACAACCACCAACTGTGCATAAGTGAGCGTTGATGACAAAACCAACAATGCCTTCAAGGTAGCCTCCACTTCACCATATTGTCCCGTGGGCGCCTTATCCCTAGCACTCATTATCCTGGAAGACAGCAATACTGATAAACGCTTGTTTTGCTGTAAAATGCTCATCAACCGAAACAAGTCTAAGGTCGGTTTACCTCGAAGTTCAGAAATCGGAAACAACGTTTGCGGCCTTCTGCCTCTAGCCCAAGTGGTCCACGCATCAAGTTCGGACTGCGCAGCTTTGAGCAACCGTTGCCCTCGAACTTGATTAAGGGAGAGCTGCTTTATTGCAACGCCATTGCCAAAGACCAACGCCTCTGAAGCGAGCTCGCCCCTTTGATCATCTTTACGCTGCATAAAGATCGATGGCTTATTCTGGTTTCTTGTTTCAAGCTCTATTTTGTTCAAGCTCAGGACTCGCATGGGAATGACGCTCGAAAACAGCACCAAGAGAGCCCCCAGGAAAAACATCGTCAGTCTTTTGGCGCGGTAGCCACTGTCCACCGAATGATCACGACCTATGACATCATCATTCACCGCCTCATAACTCCCATAACAGATCGAATCATCTCAAGCGAAGACAAATCATCTCATTGTTGCCAAACACAAAAAAGCTCAATCTCTCTCACTTGATACAAAGACTAGGCCTTGATATGACTACGCAACGTTATTGAAATGAATTCTTTTCTAGGAATCCAAACAAAAGCTCATACTCTTTATCGTGTTCCACAAGCTTCCCAACCCCCTGCCCAACCCACTGACGCAAGGTTTGCCACGACACCCATTTGACGGCTTGAAGTTCCTCTATCTGTAGATTGAACTCTGGTCGGTCATCATCTATCTTCAGCAAAAATATGACACTAAACTCCCGATCGATGAGCCCTTGCTGCCGCCAAACGGACTTGAGCTCACCCAACGGGATCAATTTATCGACGTCCGTGCACCAGCCCAACTCCTCTTCTAGCTCTCTGACAGCCGTTTCCTCGGCGCTATCGCCGCAAAGGCAATGACCTGCACTAGAAACGTCCCACAAGTCCGGGTTGGATTCCTGCTGTGAGCCACGGTGCTGTAACAACAATTCTCCCAAAGGGTTCATCAGCCACACATGGGCGGTGCGGTGCCAGTCACCATCACGATGAACCTGCCACCTGGGCTTAGTCACACCTATAGCTTGGCCCTGTTCATCTAAAAGATCGAAACGTTCATTCAAACCCAAGACTCTGCACCCCTTTATCCCTCATCAAAAAACAATGCCCTTGCCGATGCAACAAACAAGGACGGCGAGAGGGGTCATGAAAGATATCCATCCCAATGCCTTGCCAAGCTTGAGCCTCAGACCAGCGATAGCGATAACAGCGCTGCTCAATACTGTCCATCACCCAACAGACATGAGCTTGCTCCCCACAAGCCCAATCCCAGTGGTCATGGAGAGGAAGGTCTAGGGCATGAAGAGCGATCCATTCCCCCCTCAATGCTTCACCATCCACCTGGAAGTAATACACCCAACCCTTGTCATGCCTCACATCTAGCAAACCAATCCCTTCGCTCAAACACTGCAATCTCATGGGGGCAAATCCACTCCTAGAAAAACGATCCTCAACATGCCCTTCAAGGTCCAGATGGAGCAACTCCTTAGACGTGGCAACCAGCAAGCTTGTTCTGCCTTCGGCCTGCCAAAAACAAACATCGTTGACACCAGCTTCAAACCTATGTTGGTTCATCGAGGGATCATCTTGCCCAAAGATCAGGCTCAACGCTTGCCCACCTTCCTCCCAAATGGCAAAAACCGTTTCATCGTGGTTTGACTCAAAGCGGTCCCAACTCCCATGTGGAGATTTCAGGTTCCCCACCGAGCCTAGGTAACCCTGCTCAAGAAAAGCATCCATCAGCAAACGGTTATTTTTTCCTTTTTTGACCCCCAACCACCGTCCGCCGAATCCTTCACACATGAAAAGATTGTCGATGCTCGGCAACTGAAACAAGCTAGCCATCCCCTCGTTCTCACATCCCGATGAGAATATCCAGGTGTCTCCTGCGAGGTAGTTCTTGGGCAAAGGAAGGGTGATGCTCTCACGCTCAAGCCAACGGTGCATCAAGCTCAACCGCTGATCCTTCCAAAGGTACGCATTGAGGTGACGACCTTGATAAGCTAATTTCAAAAGGGGGCCTTGTTCACGCCAAAGCAATTCGATTTCAGGACACACATCATCACCACGCTGTAAGTGAGGTATGCGACACACAAGCTTAGAATTAGACCTGCCAAGCATGATGTCCAACAAAACCTGTTGCCTTGCACAGCGACCTTCTTCACCGACAAGTTCACCCTCCCAACGTTGACCTGCCACAAAAAGCCATCCCAAACAAGGTTCACTGGGCAAGTTGGATAATTCAAGATTCAAAGGCTCACCATCCAATTCCGCACCTGTTATACCCAATCCACTGAACTGCAGTGAGTTATCTTTCACTGGCTCCCCAAGGGCGTCCAAAACCCGCAACTCAATCCTATGATGATCAAAGGGGCCCTTCCAACTCGGCAGCAAACATCGTCCTGCAGCTTTTTGCAGCTCAAGCGCTTGGCCAAGAGCTTCTCTTTGTTGCTCAGCCCTCAAGGGAATAAGCCAATTTTCCACCATGTGATCCTTTTTGTGAATAAATGTCCCCTCATCCAAGAGTAGAGGTTTCCAGGCCCAAGGTCCACCACTCAAATGCTCTATACGCTCATCAGCAAAACCTTCAATAGCAAAAGCATGACCTACCGGATACTCATCTGTCCTTAGGAATGGACTTCCCGTCTGCCACTGCTCTCGATTAAAAGGCGTATCTTTTAGCCAAATGGGCGTCGCCCTTAAGGGAAAGTGCCCCCCCGCAATAGGAAAGTGCTGATCATCTTCTAGCACGGCAATAACACTAGCTCCTTCCTTAAAGTTTAATGGTATGGCACCGAGACTTTGATCTGTGCGCCCCTTTCCCTTTCTCTTGTTGAAAACCTTTTCATAAAATGGCCGAAGCAGTTGGCCCCTTCCATCGGACTGCTCATCCCAATAAAGGGATAATTTATAACATCGCTCCCGTAAAGATGTTCTGATAAAAGGCTTCAACTCAAAAGCCTGTCCATCTTTAGGGTAGGCTAGCCAAGGTTGTCCATCTAAATCGCGACGTTCTAAAAAACAACCCTCTGTCCACAGGGGCCTCAAAGGGCCATCAGCAACCATAGCAACCGGTCGACGCTCTTGCTCCTCAGTCCAAGACCTTTGACCCTGGTCCCACAGCCACACCCTTTCGTCTTGCCCCAGCAATCGCCAATGCCTTTGCTCACTGCCCTGAACCGACAAAAGCTCTCCTTTGACTGAGGGCAAACCCTTGCCCCTAAAAGAAACCACTTGCTTCCAACCGGAGCGCTCGCTCAGATACTCGTAGGCGCTCATCTGGCAAGCCCCCACCGGGGACGATGCCTCAGCCCACAACACCCACACCCGATGATGTTCAGCTACGCCATCTTGGCTCAACCAACAAGTCACAAAGTGATGATCACGGGGAGCATCTAGCCGACCTTTTTGGTCAACTCGATATGGATACCTGCCTGGACACTCGTACTCGGGGACGGATTCAACGGATAGGCCCCCTAGCCTTTCATAAAACAACAACCATCCTTCAGCCGTTCCCAATACAGCAGTAGGGCTCTCTAACAGGGGGGCCTCCATCGACCAGAGCAACACACCATCGGAACGAAGTCTTGAAAAAAAAACTCCGCTAGTACCCCTCTCAAACACCAGCGATTCAGCAATGAGCCCAGTGGGCAACACAACAATCAGCCACAACAGCCCCGAAAGAAGCTGGGCCTTTGATTCAGAACGTAAACCGGTCCTCAGCTCAAGGCTCCTGATTCATAACGTTAACCCCAGCGAACAGTCTTCTTCGGGCCAGACCTTAACTTTTACTCTAAAATCTCAAACAAATCTAAGGACTCAAGCTCTTCTTTTTTGTCTTCGTCCTTAGGCGCCCACCAACGATCTAATCCCGTCGACAACATTTTTTCCAAATCTAGATCACGACGCAGCAATTCCCATAGCAGGAGTTCGTAATCCCAATCCCTACCACTACTCGTTTTGCAATTCGCCTGCCTCAATTTAGGCAACAATACCGCTTGAATCCAAGATCGAGCTCCAGCCAGACCGTCACCTTCAAAACTAGCGGACCTGAGTTTCAATTCGGTGAAACGGTCCCCTTGTTGTTTAGCTATACTCTCACCATTGGACTCGAGTTGCTGCTCGGTTTCGGTTGAATTTCGCTTTTGAAATTCTTGTAAAAGGTTCTGGTACGTCCAAGGCTTCCCTCTCCTCGTCGTGAAACCACCCATGTTGAGCAAACCAACAATCGCTTTCTTTTTCGTGCCTTTTTTGACCTCAGACTGAATCAAGCCCCATGCCTCATCCATACTGGGCAGCTGACTGATGACCTTTTGCTTGAGTGCTTTTTTTTGTTCTCGATCGACAAAGTCCGCCAATCCTCCTCGGATCTCGATCTCTCCGGAAAAGTCACTTTGCTCCCCAGAGTTCTTCATCCAGTACTCACTCATGTGATGATTCAACGATACCGCAGTCCATGGCCGAGCTTTTTGGTCTAAGGCCCCTAAAATGCCCAATACCCTAGCGATATCCTCCATTGAATGATTGGCATCCAAAGCAACCCGAACACTTTGCTCGAGGTTTTCTAAATCAATGGAGATATTGAGACCTTCCTCGTCACGAACAACCTTATTTTTGTCGCCCTCCCCCTTTGGTTTGGCTCGTTTGACTTTAGGCTTTATGGTTGCCCCTTCAGCTTTTTTGCTTGACAAGGCATCTGCATTTTTCTTTGGAGTCCTCGTTGATTTCTTTTTTGAGCTTTCAGGGCCCACAGCTAAAATCGATGGGTCTGAACCGGTCACCTCAGCAGGTGTGACCTTCTTTTGATGTTTGTCCTTAGACACACGAGCACCATTACGGCGACGTTGCTCTAACAGCAACGTCTGATACGTCCACAATTTGCCCTTCAAGGTCCTAAAACCGGCCTCATTCATCAAGGGCACTACATCTTTCTTTTTTACTTTTTTTTCTAGTTGCTCTTCCACAAAAGCCCAAGCTTCATCCAAAGCAGAGATATCGAAAGGCATATTCAATTATATATAAAACGTCGTGAATAAATCGTTCAGGGGCTGATCGTGGCTCAGTGGCCCAATAAACTATAATATGAGTAAAAACTATATTTCAATGATGAAAGACTGGAGATCTATATTTCAATCGACGGCACAATGTCAGTCCGCTCAAGAAAGACACTGGCACGCCATCGCCTGCCTAAAGGTTTATGGCCCAAAAGCGGCACGCAAAGTCTTTTTCGCGGGAAACTCAAGCTTTCAGCAGCACCCTAAGCATCAAATGCTCCTTTGCGACATCGAAAGAGCGGAGGGAAAAACACATCAAGCTCTTCAAAGGCATCAACGAATCGACACGCGACACTTTAACGCAAAACTCTTGAATCACTATCAATGGCTCAAGCAGAAACTCAGTCCAAGCTCTCCCTCGTGCCCTTCAACCCAAACAACTGGTCTCAAAGATTGGGGGCGACAACTGCAACTCTTTCCCGAAAGCCGTCAATTGCACCGCGAACACTGCCTTGCACAGATCCAAGACCCGACAGTCCATCCGCATCATTTAGAACAAGCCTTGATCTCTTTACTGAAATTAAAAGACATCCACTACACGGACATCCATAGCATCACAGATGCCATCCACCACTCCAACCATCAATCCCTATGGGACTTTTGGATCACCGAAGCCTTCGATCTGGCCCACAGGATCAACCCTGATCCCGTGGTGATGTGGACATCGTGGTGGAAAAAGTGCCCCGTTCAACACCAGATCAAACTCCAACACGCCATGAGGTCACTTCTTCAAAAACAACCAAACTATCGCCTTGAAGAGTGGCTAGGGGCTATGGCTTAGCACGAGGCCACTTCTTCATGGGCCTATGCTCCAAAACCGCAGCCTTTGAAAAACGACCAAAATAACCCGTGTTGAGTCTAGACTGGCACAATAAATTGGGCCAACGGCAAACGGGGCATTCAACTTTTTCAGTGTCAATATTTTTCTCGTCGATGGAAAAGTCGTGTCGACAAGCTTTACAGGTTAGCTTCATTTTCTCCAGGATAGGGAAAAAAGGAACTTTCGATCAAAGAGACAGTGCCTCTGAATGAGGATAATGCTCCCGAACCATCGCCAGACGGTTGTCGAAATCTCCAGAGTCCAAAATTTGGATCATGCGATCCATTGTAAACCCCTCTACTAAACCGCCAACAATGCGCTCGTAGACCTGCCCAACGGTGAACAACAAGCGCCCACGTGAAGGGTGCTCGACACAACGCCACCAAGTCGAGTCGCCCTGAGCTAGCTCTGTAGCTTCACTCTCCAATCGGGGAAGTTTCCATTCTGAAACCTCCCCACCCTTGAGTTGAATAACGCGCTGTGTTTTATGGGGATCCAAAATCACAGACCCCTCTAAACCCTTAAAAAGCAAGACCTCATCAGCCACCCCGACGCCCTTCAGCATCGTGGGTATCGAGTCCCGGTAAGCACGGTGAACGTAGCCCGTCACCAAAATGCTTCGCTTAGCCCTAAGGGGCAAAAGCATTTTTTCAAAGGTCGCTAAACACGGTCGCTTTCTCATAGCATTTCTCAAGGGCAGCAATGCTGCCAAATCGGGAAAAACTTCAGCCTGATCGACTATGGCAACACCACTCTGATCAAGGGAAAAACAAGCTTTCTCCAGGTCACAAACCACGTCTTTGGAGACAAAATCGAGTATCGTCTTGCCATATTTTGGCCCCAAACCCCTCACGGCATGGAGCACGACAGGCAAGCCCATTTCTGCTAATAAAACAGCGCACGCCAAGCTGATGTCCTCGTTTCGATTCAGGCCGTCGTATGGCACAGACCAATCCACCAGGATATCAGCTTGGACATCACGGGAAGGCGCCGTTCTTTGCAGTGCATCAAGTAGAGCGACATTCTCAGCATCAGTCTCACGCTTGACCCTGAGCCCCTGCAACAGCATCACTTTAACAAGCTCATCAGCTTCGGGTTCTAAAAGAAAAGCCATCACTTTTTCACACTGAAGCCTGGACAAAGCCCTACAACCCAACAAATCATTCAGCTCCTGATGATGAGGGAAACAAGAGTCCACCTGACGTCGCAAAACAAGACCGTCCAATAGGGGACATCGCCCCTCAAGCTTATCTAGCCAAGCTTCTTGTAGCGCTGCCCACTCAGCTTCATCTTTTTCTAGAATAGCAAAACCAGTCAAGATGGAGGTCACCAAGGGCAAAGGTGCTCCATCAGCTATCTCTGAGACCATGCCCAAAATCTGCTCTGTTTTTAGAGGCCTGAGACCGTTTGGTCCAATGCCCTTCGCCTTCAATGCAGCTTCCAAAAAGGGGGTGTTTGTTGGGTTCATTGACTCGTTAATTCAAATTCAAAACAAGAAGTACAACTTGATCATTTTTTAGGACGAACCACAAAATTCACGAGTCGCCCCGGCACAGAAATCGTCTTCACAACAGTTCCTCCAGCTAACTTTTGCACGACCTCATCCATCGCCAACACGCAGTCCTCTTGCTCTTTAGAGGATAGTCCAGAAGCAACCTTCACCCTAGTTTTAACTTTGCCGGAGATCTGAATAGCGATTTCAACACGATCCTCCACCAACAATTTTGGGTCAAAACTCGGGAATGGTTGATTGACAACCGTGCCTTCGTTGCCCAACCAACGCCACATCTCCTCGGCAAAATGGGGAGCCATTGGGCTCAGCAAGATCACCATCTTGCCCAGAGCAAGCTTGCCTCGCTTATCCGACTTTTGCATCACATTGAGCAACTCCATCACCCTTGCAATAGCCGTATTGAACTGATACCGCTCCATGTCCGTCGTGACAGCTTTGATCGTCTTGTGCAACGCAACCAAAGCAGCACCCTGACCATCGCCATCCTCCCACTTGTCACGCTCTGAAATGACCCGTGTCAAACGAGAAACAAAACGACGCATGGCTTCTAGACCTTTCTCATTCCAAGGTTTGTTAGATTCCACCGGCCCCATGAAGCAGAGGTTCAAACGGACAACATCAGCTCCATAACGCTCCACCAGCTCATCTGGATTCACCACATTGCCCGCAGACTTGCTCATCTTAGCACCATCGGGACCATAAATCATACCTTGATGGAGGATCTTCTGGAAAGGCTCTTTTTCTGCTACCAAACCTAAATCATATAGGGCACGGTGCCAAAAACGACTATAAAGGTCGTGTAAATTGAGGTGTTCCGTGCCACCGACATAGACATCAACACGCCCCCATCGACGTTGCCTAGCCATCGAAGCGAAGCTGTTGGGGTTACTGGGATCCATAAAACGGAGGTAATACCAACAAGAACCAGCCCACTGGGGCATCGTGTCCGTTTCTCGACGCAGTTTGACCCCGTCTTTCCCTTCAAAGTTGACCCAGTCATCTAGGGCCGCCAAAGGACTCTCGCCGGTGTCCGTCGGTTGGTAAGACTCCACCTCAGGCAAAGTGACGGGCAAGTCCTCATCGGGAATGTCCACCATATTATCATCCTCATCATAAGCCAAAGGAAAGGGCTCGCCCCAATAACGCTGACGAGCAAAAACCCAGTCCCTCAACTTGTAGTTGACGGCTCCTTCACCTAGCCCCTTTTCCTCTAAATGATCTATGACCACCTTGATCGCCTCTCCCTTAGGAAGACCATTTAAATCGAGTTCTGAACTCTGGGAGTTCACCAAAACACCGTCTCCGGTGAAGGCCTCTGTCAGAACTTCACCAAGATCATTTCCCTTTTTCACAAGAACGCGTCGGATCGGCAAGTCGAACGCTCGGGCAAACTCGAAATCCCTGCTATCGTGGGCAGGAACAGCCATGATGGCACCTGTGCCATAGCTGACCAGCACGTAATCAGCGATCCAAATCGGAACGGCTTCACCACTCAAAGGATTGATGGCATGAGCACCGGTGAACACACCACTTTTTTCGGTGTTCATCTCAGCCCGATCGAAGGAGCTTTTTCTAGCCGCCTGCTCTTGGTAGGCTTGAACCTGAGATCGCTGCTGGACAGTCGTGATCTGACCGACAAGGGGGTGCTCCGGAGCCAAAACCATGTAAGAAGCACCAAACAAGGTGTCCGGACGAGTCGTGAAAACACGGATCTTTTCGGATGCCCCTTGAACGACAAAGTCTACCTCGGCACCGGTGCTTTTTCCGATCCAATCCCGCTGTGCTTTTTTAGAACTCTCTGGCCAATCCAACTCATCTAAACCCTCTAGCAACTGCTCGGCGTAAGCTGTGATTTTAAACATCCACTGTTTCATATTCCGTTGACGAGTGGGATTGCCGCAACGCTCATGGAGGCCCTCGCCGTCAACCTCTTCGTTAGCGACCACGATCTTACAATGATCGCACCAGTTGACGGGCATCTCTGTCTTGTAAGTCAAACCCGCTTCGTGAAGTTTTTTCCATATTTGCTGAGTCCAACGAAAGTACTCCGGCTTCGAAGTATTGATCTCACGCTCCCAGTCGTAACTAAAACCAATGGAGTCCAATTGGCGCCTAAAGTTGGCGACGTTCTCGGCCGTGATTTCACGGGGATGGCGCCCCACTTTTATAGCGTGATTCTCCGTCGGCAACCCGAAAGCATCCCAACCCATAGGGTGCAACACCTCATAGCCTTGGTGCCGCTTGAAGCGGGCGATGGCATCGGTGTAGGTGTAAATGGCGACATGCCCCATGTGCAAACCAGCACCAGAAGGGTAAGGGAACTGGGCAAGGCAATAGAACTTATCCTTGTCCGAGTCATCCTCTACTCGGTAAGTCTGGTTTTCGTTCCAAAAATCTTGCCAGCGTGCCTCACTGGACTTGAAGTCGTATTCCATATCGGTGGGAATCATCAAAAAATACAGGCGCGGATTCTAGAATCCACGCCAGAGGTCAACAAACTCAGTCCTCTCTTCGGATTTCAGTACCACGGAACTGAACTTTGATCAAGAAATGGTGGCGCTTTTCACACTCCAACTCACCAGTCTTCAAATCTACACGGCGGGGAATGTGCTCTTCCCGGTCGTCTACCGTGACGTGAAAACCACGCTCCGCCATGATGTCCACAAAGATCTCAACAGCCTGAGGCTCCATGAAGATCTCCTCCCGACTATTGATCAAACATTGACCTGAGGTGAGATAGTTGATCACCTTCGGCATCACCGAGGAAGAGATCAAAGACACCAAACGCAAAAACAACTCACGGTGCTCAGAGTGAGAACGCTCCAAACGTTTCACCAGTTGCTGACGGGTGTGCACCACGAGTTCCGAAGCCAGTGGCACTTCACGCAAATCCTGGTACAACTCGTGATCCAATTCCAGAGAACTCTGGTATTGGAATTCCTTGGCGATATTGGCCTGAACTTCACCCAGAGAGCCCTCGGCATTGATAAAGTGGTAGTGAAACAACTCTTTCAAAGAACGCAGGGCTTCATAAGTCTGCACTTTAAAGGTGCGGTAACGCTCGCGGGCCAACTTTTCATCAAAGTCTGTCGCTCGAATCTCGACGCCATTATCGCCATCCTTTCTACTCGCTAACGCTTCCTTTCCACGCCCCAACTGACGCTGAATCGCTATCGCTTCAGAGACGAACAAAACGGTGATCCTAAAACTAGGGTAGCGGAATTTTCTAGCTATCTCGGTGTCCACAAATTCATTTTTCAGCTCAATCAAGGTCCGGTGTAAGATCTTAAGGCACTCAACCTGAACTTCAGTTCTAGGGAAACCATCAACAATCACACCATTTTCATAACAAGGATCCAGTAAAGCCCTGAACAAGAGCCCTATCACTTCGCGATCGCCCACCATGCCACCGCCATCCTTGATCTTTTGAGCCTCTGGCGTCGTCAACAAAGAACTCACGACGATGGGGTCTGAAGTGTAGCCGCGCTCAGACTGAATAAAAGGAGTGTTGGTCCCTTTTCCGGCCCCTGGCGCCCCTCCCAACCAAATGATCTCTTTAGGAAAGCTCAGTTTGGAGCGCCCTAGATCTTCCTCCAACTGCCCCCAAACAGCTTTAAAGATCAGATTGGCATCTTTGATTTCAAGGTCGTTGTTGGATGAGCTTTCGGGCTTGGTAAGATTGGTCATTTTAGGAAAAGATGAAAACAAAGAAATCAGCGATAATGATGAGCTTAGACGGCATTGTTCAACGGAGAAAAGCTTGAGTTCGCTACCCAAAGGGGCTAGAAATGCTTTCGAAATGGGTTTTTTTCCAGCGCTTCATGAGACCGTGAGTGACTTTGAACAACGCGTGCAAAACGCTATCGATTGGTCCGATAATTTATGGGATGAGCCCCTGAGCCTGCCCTCGGAAAAGATCGAACTCAAGGCAAGTTCTAGACTCAGTAAAGATCAACTCAAAAGCGATGGACAACGCTGCCTCGAGCGTTACGGCATCTGCCCAAACTGGGTGCCTGCCTACACCGACAATCAAGGCCTGCCCCTCCTGACCGGCGGCATGGCCGTTCAAATTTGGGATGAAGCACAAGTTTCACCCAAAACGTGGTTTCAGCTCAAAGCTATTTATCGAGATCGCCCCAAATGGCTGATTTACGAACGCTCAGAAATCATCTCCCACGAGATGTGCCATGTCGTCCGCTTACACCTCAACTCTAAGCGTTATGAAGAAACACTGGCCTATGGCGTTAGTCACTCCTGGTTGAGAAAAACCCTCGGGGGAGCCCTGTTGACACCACGAGACAACCTGATCTTCTTTGTGGTCCTTTTCACTTGGCTCTGCGCCGACATGTTCCAAATGTTTGACCTTGAACTAGGTTTTTTCCATTGGGTCTTGAAAGCCCTAATGCCCATAGCGATCGCCTTAGGACTATTGCGAAACGTCAACATTCAAAAGGAAATCAAGGCTGCAACAAAAGCACTCCAAGAGCATGTTGGAGATATGGCTCAAACCGTGCTTTTTTGCCTCAACGATGAACAGATCAAAGCCATCTCCCAAGAAGGCTTAAAAAAGATCGAAGACCTTTGGCCAAATGGCGATTGCTTCCAGAAAGATTTCCTCTTGGAGCTCATTGCTTTGGATTATGATAAGGATGATTGTAAAAATACCCTTTATTAAACTTTTTAATTTGCTTTTCCCATGAAGAAACACTTCTTTTTTTTGCTTTTAGCATGGATCACAACTTTACCCCTATCCTTCTCTGATTTTAGCCAAGCCCAAGAGCTCTATAAAAAAGCAATGGACCTCATGAAACAAGACCACAAGGGCAATGCCGGTGAAACCCTGCAGTACCTGAAGGCTTGTCGTGAACACTACCTGTCGGCCCCTTCACTTAGCGAAGACGAGGAGGCCATGCTGATGAAAATAAACTCACACATCTATTGGCAATCTAAATTTAGCACCTCTTCGCAAATCAAATCTTCGTCCAAAAAAATAGCCTCCAACAAAAAAAAATCACCTGCACAGGGACAAACAACTAGCAAAAAGGTGGAAGACCTCGCCCTGAAGAAAATCAAAGCCGAGAAAAAGGAAGTTTTCAACGAAAGCCTCAAAGAGGCAAAAAACTACGAGGAAAAGCACCCCAAAGACGCCCTCAGTAACATGCTCCACTATCTCGAGCTTCAACTGAAAGTCGTCGACGCCAAAGAAGGCACCAAATTACTCGACAAAACCGACCATTACAACACACAACTCATCAACGAGAAAAGCAGCATCATCAAAAAAATCACCCAATCGATCCCTCGTTTCGAAGAAGAGCACAAGGCAAAAAACTACGACGCCCTCAAGCGAGACCTGTTCAGGGCTTACAAGCTGTCCAACTTATCTGCCAAAGAACGTTCTGTTTTAAAAATTTATATCATGGAGATGGACGCCATGAGCACCATCAAAAAACGCCTCATTGATCTCGATGATAGCAAAGCCATGCAACTGCCTCATATCTACGGCGGTATCAAAGGCGTTGTCATCAAAGTCGACGAAGAAGGTTTGCATTACCTCTCAGAAACACGTCAAAGGTCACTGCTAAAATGGAGCATGACCTCTGACGCCATTTTACTGGGGCTTTCCCACTATGTTTTTGACGAAAACGACTCCAATGACCTCGTGGCCTTAGCTTTGGCCAACCTCAAACTCAAAAACTACAATAAAGCTTATAGCCTGTTCAATCGCATCATGACACTTGCACCCAAAAACTACCTCAAGTATCGAGACTTTCTCTCCATCTGTGAAACTGGCTTTCGCCTCAAATATGGACCAAACATAGAGAAGCTCTTCCTAAGCATTGAAAGCGAACACAACTCTGGCAACACCCATAAAGCCAGAGATCTACTGGTTCAACTCAAACAGGATTACTTGAACAAGGAGTTGGGCAAAAGTTATTTACCTCGTTTCCGCCTCAGTCAAAGGGAGGTCATCGGTCTATAATTTGGAAGCGAATCCTCATCAAAACGCGCTTCTCAACACCTGTGAGAGTCATTTCCCAAAGCACCTAGAACAACTGAAGGAACTCATTGGGATCCCCAGTGTCAGCTTTTAACCATTCCCGCCCTCTGAGTTGGAGCGCTCGGCCAAAGCCGTGGCCGAGATGATGACAGAGGCAGGACTTGAGCATGTCGACATCCTCAGAGTAGACGATAGCCACCCCGCCGTCGTGGGGGACTTGCTTCACGCGCCCGGAGCTCCCACTCTACTTCTTTACGCACACCACGATGTGCAACCGCCGATGGTTGAGTCCCTTTGGGACTCGCCACCCTTCTCTCCACAGCTAAGAAATGGTCGACTTTATGGCCGGGGTAGCGCCGATGACAAAGCCGGTATCGTCGTTCACATCGCCTCAACCATGGCACACCTCAAAGCCGATGCCGTTCTCGTTGTTGACCTGCAAAATTTTTCCGCCGGACTACCAACCTTGACCAACAGCCTTAGGGGCATGGTTTGTGCTGAGCTCGAACTCTTCAGCTTGGAAGCCCCGCTCCACTCAGGCCTCTGGGGTGGCCCCACACCGGACGTGTCCATGGGACTTTGCAAACTCCTTAGTTCACTTTGTGACGATCAGGGTCAGCTATCCATTCCCGGCATCACCCAAGGCATGCTCAAGCCCAGCCAAGCTGAGCTTCAATCTTGGCAGTCTTTGCCGATGACAGAGGAGGTCTTCGCCCAACAAACCCAGAGGCTCAGGGGCGTTGAATCCCTGGCACCTCAAATCCCACTGCTGGAAAAATTGTGGCGACGACCAAGCCTCTGCATCAATGTTCTCGAGTCCGGATCACGCCGTCAAGCGGGCAATGTCATCCAAAGCTCAGCTTGGGCCCGCATAGGCTTGCGTATCCCACCAGGAATGGACCCCCAACGCACCGAAAGGATGCTAAAAGAGCACCTAGAATCGCAGCTTCCATGGGGACTCAAGATGAAACTCCACTTCGAAACGGCCGTTGGAGGGTGGGCTAGCGATGCAGCACACCCCTTCACCAAAGCTCTCATGGGCGCCCTGAGTGAAGGCTATGAGCGAGAAGCTGTCTTCGCCGGCTGTGGCGCCACCATTCCACTCGCCCAACCCCTGAGCGATGCCCTAGGAGGCGCACCTGTTTTTCTCATTGGCATAGAAGACCCCGAATCCAAAGCCCATGCCGAGAACGAATCTCTACTCGTCTCCGAGCTAAACAAAGCGATCAAGGCTCAAGCTATCTTTTTTGAGAAGTGTGCCCAGATCAAAAACGCGTAGCTTTCGGTCACCCCTAAACCACGCGCTCAACCATCGCTTCTAAGTCAACAGTTCCTCAAGACTGGCCTTAAAGCCCTTGAGGACTTCACCTAAACCATCGGGGTTCTTGCCACCCGCTTGAGCCAACTCTGGTGCGCCACCTCCTCCGCCCTGGATAAATTTCCCTAAAGGCTTTAGGGTTTTTCCCGCGTGAGCCCCTTTGCTTTTCACCCAAGATTTTGGGAAAGAAATCAGCACACCTGCCTTATTTTTCCCCCTACACGCCAGTAGGATAGGAAGCTCCGTATGCTTGGCCCGCAAAGCATCGGCACAACCGCGCAAATCACCGGCATCAACATCATCGAGGATTTCAGCCAAATAAGGCGTATCAGCAAAACTCGGAAGCTCAGCCAAACTCTGCTGCAAACGCTCCATCACCAGCTCTCGTTTCAAGCGAGCCATCTCTTTTCTTTGCTGCTGGTGCTCTTTTTGTAGCTGGGCAACACGGCCACCAAGCTCTTGGGGTTGAACCTGCAACTGAGCACCGATCTCCTTTAGTTTAATGGAGTTGTCGAACAAAGATTTCAATGCCGCTGGACCAGTGACGGCCTCAATACGTCGAATACCCGAAGCGACCGAAGACTCCGATCGAATAACAAATGCCATCGCCGAGCCCGTACGAGCCAAGTGTGTTCCCCCACAAAGCTCCAATGATACCCCAGCAACATTCACAACCCGCACCTGATCACCATACTTTTCACCAAAAAGAGCCGTCACCCCCTGCGCCTTAGCCTCGTCCAAGCTAGAAGTATAAGTGCTGATTTCAAGGTCCTCTTGAATCATATTATTGACGCGCGCCTCCACGTCGGCCAACTGGGCTTTCGTCACAGCTTCGTTGTTGGGAAAATCAAAACGCAGGTGAGTTGGACCAACCCACGAACCTCTCTGCTCAGCGTGATCACCCAAAACAGCCTTTAGGGCTTTGTGAAGCAGGTGTGTGCAGCTGTGATTTGCAGCGGTCAAACGTCTACGCTCCCCATCCACCTGCTGCACAAGACAACTGGCCTCATCAAACTTGCCTTCAAACTCCGGATCCAACACTAAAGTTCGATAACCCTCGACCAACTGGACATCCATCACCGCAACCGTATTGCCATCAATGTCGACAACACCTCGGTCGCCCACCTGTCCACCGGATTCAGCATAAAAAGAACAATGTTTAGGCACAACCAAGTGTTGACCCTGTGCCGTCACCGAAACCCGCAGCAGCGAAGAACTGAGACCTAGGTCTTCATAGCCACTAAACTCCTGCTCGCCATGGTTGAGGACCTGCCATTTCAAACCAGCCAACTGAGAGGTCTTGAACATCGAGGCCGCCTGAGCTTTTTTGCGCTGTTCGGCCATCCCATCCTCAAATCCCTGAGCGTCAACCCTTAGACCTTCGGCCTCAGCCATCACCTCGGTCAAGTCGAGGGGAAAACCAAAAGTGTCATACAACTTAAAGGCCGCAGCCCCAGGAACAACACCGGCCTCTCTCCACTCGGCTTTCGACGAGTCAAACAAAGCGATCCCCTTGTCTATGGTTCTTAGAAAACCTAGTTCCTCCCGCTCAATAATTGAACGAACGCGCACCCATTTGCTCTTCAAGCTGGGGTAGGCTTGACCATACATGGAGATCACTTTCTCACACAATTCAGGCATCGTTGGCTCCTTCCGACCCAACAAATAGGCGTGGCGAATGGCACGCCTCATGATGCGACGCAAAACATAGCCCCGTCCTTCATTTGAAGGCAAGATACCGTCACTGATCAAGAAAACCGTTGCCTTGGCGTGGTCAGCCATCACGCGGTGAGACACTCCTCCGTCATCGGAATGGTAAGGAACTGAGGTCAGCTCGGCAACCTTTTTGAGCAAAGGGGTGAAGAGATCCGTGTCGTAATTGCTACCGTGACCGCCCAATACTGCGCACAACCTCTCTAAACCCATCCCCGTATCAATGGATGGCTTGGGCAAAGGCAAACGAGACCCATCAGCCTTTTGCTCATATTGCATAAACACCAAGTTCCATATCTCCAGGTAACGGTCTTCATCGTTGTGCATGTCCCCCGCTTCAGAGCCATTCCCAAACTCTGGACCCTGATCGTAATGGATCTCCGAACAAGGACCACAAGGTCCAGTCTCACCCATAGCCCAAAAGTTCTCCTTATCGCCCATGCGAATGATGCGCTTGTCCTGCTCCCTCAGACCACTCACCTTGGTCCAAAGTTCGGCGGCTTCGTCATCGCTATCGTGAACGGTGATGTAAAGCTTGTCCGGATCTATTTTTAGAACAACCGTCAAGAACTCCCAAGCATGACTGATCGCCCCCTCTTTGAAATAATCCCCAAAAGAAAAATTTCCCAGCATTTCAAAAAAAGTATGGTGGCGGGCCGTTTTGCCCACATTCTCTAAGTCGTTGTGTTTTCCTCCTGCACGGACGCATTTCTGTGAGGTCGTCGCACAAGGGCTCGGCCTTGGTGTCTGACCCGTGAAAACATCCTTGAACTGATTCATACCGGCATTGGCAAACATCAACGTTTTATCGCCCTCGGGAACGAGGGGAGAACTATCCATCACAACATGCCCTTTGGACTCAAAAAAGTTCAAAAAGGCTTGTCTCAACTCGGATGCGTCCATGGGCATAACAATATCTTTGGCATTAACGGGGGCGGGCCCTTATAAAACCCATCGCTTCTCTTCCAGACTTAAAGCAGTATAGGTCGGGAGCCAAAACCAAATGATCGACAGACCATCAACCTCCCTCAAGACACACTATCTAGTATGAATCAACAGAAACAACACTGCATGCAGTGATACGATGAAAATTTGAAGACTAGAGATAGACGAGTAACTCAAAGTAGTATAAAGTAACTCAAGGGTTCAGATTTTAACACAAGAGGGTCAGCTGAGCTTTACAGGTTACATTAAAGCTAAGCTAAACGCAAAGAATCAGGTGGTCATGCCCAGTTCGATGCGGGAGTCCTTTTTTTCCCTAAAAGAAAACGAGCCCATGGTCTTATTTTGCCCTGCACCTGGACAGGCCCTACACCTCTACCCTCCT
>JACLAC010010555.1_pt1 | contig 21624 bp, 15 predicted proteins | sample 8027881 | NCBI WGS metagenome assembly JACLAC01 (sample SAMN15725517, study PRJNA655200) | protist metagenome | isolation source: fluorescence activated cell sorting (FACS) single amplified genomes of... | place: Spain: Blaines Bay Microbial Observatory, Mediterranean Sea | collected 2016-01-19 | reverse complement strand
ATCACGGAGATGTCCGAGACTTCCTGGTGGGTCTTGCCCGTCTTTCCGGTCAGTAGACCCGAATAAGCCCCGCAGAGCTTGACCGGTAGGTTGGGCTGGGCGACGACGATGCGCAATTGGTCGAGGTCGCGATTGACAATAAAGCAAGCGAAGCTGCTGAGCCAGGGAATTAAGCCGCAGCTGGCCATGCCGGCTGCGACACCCACCATGTTTTGCTCGGCAATACCCATCATCAGAAAGCGGTCGGGTCGTTCGCGCGAGACGATGTCGGCCTTGGTCGAATTGGCGAGGTCGCCGTCGAGGGCGTAGACGCGCTCGTCGCGGTCAATCAGTTCGACCAGGGTTTCGCCGAAGGCGTCGCGTTGCGCGATCATCTGGCCGGTGGCGGAGAGATTCATAGTGCGGCCTCCTGGGCGGCGAGTTCGTCTTGGGCTTGTTTGAGATCGTCGTCGGTGACGGGTTTGGAATGCCAGGCGAAATCGTTCTCCATGTAGGAGATGCCCTTGCCTTTGACCGTCTTGGCGATGACGATCGTCGGCTGGCCGACGTGCGTCTTGGCCTGCTTAAATGCGGCCAACACGGCCTCAAAATCGTGCCCGTCGACGTCGATAGTGTGCCAGCCGAAGGAGCGCCAACGCTCGGCCGGATTGTCCTGCGGGGCAAGACGGTCGTTTTCGCCATACCCTTTGTTGGTGGCCCAGCCGTATTGCTGTAGGCCGTTCCAATCGAGGATGGCGGTGAGGTTGTCGAGACCATAGCGGGCGGCGACGAAAGCCGCCTCCCATATTTGTCCCTCTTGCGAGTCGCCGTCGCCGACCATCACCCAGGTGTGAAAATCCTGATTTTTTAGTCGAGCAGCTAGCGCCATGCCCAGGCCGGGCGATAGACCCTGGCCCAGCGAGCCGGTCGACATGTCGAGGCCGGGTAGCACATCCATGTCGGGGTGGCCTTGTAGCCGTGAGTCGATGGCATCGAAGGTCTTGAGTTCGTCGATTGGAAAATAGCCTCTAAGTGCCAGAGCAGAGTAGAGGCCGATTGAGCAATGTCCCTTGGAGAGAATAAAGCGATCCCGGTCATCGTCGCGCGGTTTGCCAGGATCGATATTGAGCGTCTCGAAATAGAGGCCGATAAGCATTTCGGCGGCCGACATCGGTCCGCCGAGGTGGCCCGCACCGGCATGGTGGACCGATTCGACGACCAGGCGGCGCAGTTGGATGGCGAGGCGCTTGAGCTCGGTGTGGCGCTCGGGCGTCAGGCTCATAGTGAACATCTCCTTAGGGTGGACTGTGAGCGGCCGGGCCGGTCGAGGGGTATCCCCAGCGCTCATTCTCGGATCGCTATTCTGCGATCCGCCGAGGGCTGTCTACCGAGATCTCACAGCAAGTGAAATTTAGGACAGCAGCGGCCGGCGGTGTTTTCCCTCGACCGGCCCTCGGAGACTTTAGTGGTTTCTGTTAAGACATAATCGCCAAATAAAAGTAGCTACTGTCCACGAATCAGTCCAGCCACGGGGGGGTGGTGTTGAATTCTCGTCCGCATTCTTCTAACCGTGTGACGTCTTCTAGGGCGATGGGCACGCCGTCTTTACCGTAGGCTTCTTCGTTGCGGTGTTCAGGAGTTCCCGGCAGTGTCACTTCGTCATAGCCGCGTAGCGGGATCATTTGTTCCATGCCGAGTCGCACCAGTTCGTCGACGCCGTGGCGCACGTCGGCTAAAGGCGCGAAGAGCCCAAGGTTCATGACGATGACCAGGCTACCCATGCGCGCGGCGGGCCATTGCTCGGCGATTGCTTGTGCGCGCTCCGAACCCTGGCCGACAAAGGCACCGCCCAATAGCGTGGCGATTGCGGTGTAGCCCATGGACTTGAAGAAGGCGGCGGGAATCATTTCCTCGATGGCCTCGATCTCTTCGCCGCGCTGATAGTCGGCGAGGATACAGGTGGCGACATCGAGAACTACCGGTGGGCCTTCTTGGCCTGGCAGACCAAAACACAACGGCGGATTGCCATAGTGAGCGGCCCGTTTGTCCTGGTTTGAAGTATAGTACTGCGGGTATGCGGCCTGTACGGAGAAAGCGGTACAGTCTTCTTCCATCGCGCGGCGCACGTAGTGACCGGCTGAGCCGTAGTGGCCGATATGACAGGCGGCGCCGACGGCAATGCCTTTTACTTTTGCTTTGACAATGGCCATTTCGGTGGCCAGCATCGTCGGTGCGTATCCGAGACCGCCATCGCCGTCGACATAGACGTGGGTATCGGTTTCGGCGAGGACCTCGATATTGGGGGTGGGGTTGGCTTTTTTGTCGCGGATAGTGCGGCAATAGCCGTTTAGGGCGCGTGTGCCGTGCGAGCGCACGCCGCGTAAATCCGAATTACTCAACAGATCGGCCAGTTGAACCGCATGCTCGTCGGGCATGCCGGCTTCTTTAAGGCACGAAGTAGCAAAGGCGCGCAGTAGGTCTGCGCAAATGTATTTATATTCTGTAGGTGGCCGATTCATGTGCTGTCTCCGATGGGGTTCGTAGGACGAGTGTTATCCTTAACTCGTGGGCGATACTAGATTGCGAATCAATAACGAAGATCACAGCAGATCGGACAACTGAGCATTTGTCAATACTGCGATGGCAATTGCGCGTCTATTTCGCTGAGTAGCTGCATCGCTTTTATGCTAAATCGATCTTGTGGTTGACCTACCTCAACACAGTGTTTGAAAGCGGCCACTGCCTCGTCTTTTTGACCGAGACTACTGAGGCTCAACGCAAGGAAATACCACCCTTCGGAGACTTTTGGTCGTATGCTGACCACCTGCTCAAAATAGGCTACCGCATGTTGGTATCGCTGCAACTGACCGGAAACTTGCCCCGCCGTAAGTAAGGCGGGAACATAAGTCGGATCCTGCTCGAGAGCGGCCTCTACGTAACGCAATGCTACGCCGGGCTGTTTTAGCTCCGCGAGATCCCGGGCTAGGGTATTAAGCGATTTCGAATCGCCTCCCTGGAGACTAATCGCGCGGTCAAATTTGCTCTCGGCCTCGGCGAAATACCCATTGCGTGCAAACAACAAGCCGAGATTGTAGTGATGCTGAGCTTCTTCGGGAGCATTGAGGATGGCGGCGCGCAATCGCTCGACCTGTTTGTGTACTTCTACCTTGCCTGTACCGATTGAACGCAAATGTTTAAATTGCTGTAGTGCTTTCCGGGCCAGCGCTTCTCGCCCGAGTTTTCGGGCTAACACTCCCAGTCGGTAAAAGGCGTCGGTAAAACCGATATCGACAAGCGTCGCACGCTGCAGCGACTGCAAGGCTTCTTCGTTGCGCAGTTCCCCTTCTAAGCTTTGGCCGAGATAATACAACAGCGTCGCATCATCAGGGAAAAGTTGCAGGGCTGCTGCAAATTCATGGGTCGCTTGAGCATATTGCGAACTGATGAGATAGACTTCACCTAGCCGCCGCCGGATGCCCGAATTGTTAGGGTTTAGCTCGCGGGCTCTATAGAGGTAATTCGCAGCTCGTTCGTTTTGACCAAGCTTGGTGTAGATGCCGCCGAGGTTTAGCAGGCCAGTGACGAATGTAGGTTGCAAGCGCAATGCATTCTCCAATGATTCGATAGCCAGCGTGTAGCGCCCTTCAGCGGCGAAACAGGTTGCGACTATGTTGTGGAGTTCAACATCGGTCGAATCCAACGACAATCCGCTATTCGCGGCCGCGGCGGCATCTTTATAGCGGTTAGTTTCTAAATACTGTCGGGCATCGACTCGATATTTTTCTGCCGTCTTTATTTCGATGCGTGGGCTAGGTTTATCGATCGTTGGACTGCAGGCTGATAACAATACTATGATGGCGTATACGATACCTGAAATGGCGTATAGGAGAGTGGGCTTAGATCGCCCTCGTGATGTATCCAATATTGAATTCAACGGGTATGGATTAATGGGACATTACTTTAAGTGGCTGTGACTAAAGTAAAAACGATTGGGCCATAGTGGTTGATACAGTCTTTAGCTTATCATACTTTTTACACACGGACGGTGTCACCCTTCAGTCACGTATTGTGCTTGACCAACCAGTGGCGGGTTGGGGCGTAGCTTGAAAGTGTGATTTGTAACAGACCTTAGGGTCCAACCACTTGTTTCCCTCGGACAACTTGATCAATATGGGCTCCAATCGAAAAAAACGAGAATCTACTAAGCGTGTCAATCGCAATATGCTCGTACTGGTGCTTGTGCTATTCGCATCCTCAATCCTCGGCGTCTACCAATTTTATTGGCAACCCAAGCAAAAAAGACAAGCAGCAAAGGCTGTGTTAGACAAAGGAGACCGACTGCTTGCACAGAATCGCCAACAAGAGGCGGCAGCCGGCTATCGCGAGGCGGTGGCATTAGATCCAAATCTTGCACAGGCATGGAATGGTCTGGCGGTGATTGAGGTCTCCGCCAAGCGGATGCAGCAAGCACTGCCATTTTTTGACGAAGCATTGAGTCTGGATGTCAATTTCTTTGAGGCGCAGGTGGGGCGTGCGATTGCCTATGAAGGTCTTGGGCGTTTTCTTGAAGCTGAGTCGGACTACAAAAAAGCACTATCTTTGCGGCCCAATTTTGGTGGGGTGCATTACAATCTGGGGTACCTATATCAGCAGCAGGCATTATATCACGATGCTGAGGTCCATTATAAAGAGAGTCTTCGGTTGTTACCCAATTTGCTACAGGCAATGGCGAATTTGGGCGCAGTATATGATTTACAGCAAGACCCAGGCAAAGCGGCAACGATTTATGAGCGTGCTCTGGCTTCTCACCCCGACGAGGGCCCGTTACACGCTCGTCTGGGCAAGAGCTACATGAAATTGCAAGATTATGAGCGGGCCCACGCAGCGTATCTCCGGGCAATAGAATTGGATGTTGTAGATGCGTATATCTACCACGATCTCGGTATAATCAGCGAACAGACGGATAAACTGAAACAGGCCGAAGCGTACTTTAATCGTGCGCTATCGACTGATCCTTCACATGCGGATTCGTACCAAAAACTGGGTGTGGTAACAGCGGCACTGGGCTATCCAGATCAGAGTGCCGGCTATTATCAACAAGCCATTCGTCAGGATCCCACCCATGCGGCGGCCCATTATAATTTGGCCCAGCACTACTTTGCACAGGGCCGATCTGCCGAGGGAAGCGAAATGATGGAAGTTTTTGCCGGATTGAAAGAATATGAAGGCAGACTTGCTGCCCTTAAAAGAGGGGTTAGTAGAAATCCACGCAACCCTCAGGTGTCGTACGAACTGGCCCAGTTGCACTTGCAGTATGGCAAGGTCGGAGAGGCCGTCGCAGTATTGCAGCGAATCTTGCAGATTAACCCTTCGTTCCAATTGGCGCAGCGGAGTTTAGAAGAGATCGAGCGGCTTTCTCGACGATAACTAGGAGATGCTAGCAGCCATGGTTCAGCGCGAAAAGACGTTGAACGGATTGCTACCAGCTTCTATTATAGAGTGCGCGCCATGTTGCCGCACAACGACCATCTTATCAACGGGTAGATTGCGGAGAATAGTCGATGTACCGTCGGGCCATACAATGTTTAGTTGGTCGATTTGTCGAACGCTACCAAGGCCGAAATGTGTCGTTATATCGCTATGCGACAGATAGCTTCCGGCTCCGCTCACATAGCGCCATTGGCTCTGATCTCCAGCCCGTAGATGGATGCGCGAACCAATGCCGTCGCGATTATCTTCTGAGCAAAAAAGGCGTATGGAAACCCAGTGGTTCTCCTGGCCTAATTCGTTGCGCAATAGCGTTGCACGATCGTTGAGTTCCGTTACAAATACATCTACATCACCGTCGTCATCGTAGTCTCCGAATAATGCGCCGCGGCTCACCTTGTTTTGCAGGTCGGCCGCTAAATCCACGGTCTTGAAACGTCCATTGCCGCGGTTCTCAAATAGTTGATTGGGTTGCTGATAGTTAGAGCCGGTTTCGACTTGTTCTACCTGGGGATAGACGTGCCCATTGGCAACGAACAGATCTAGCAGCCCGTCGTTGTTATAGTCGAAGAATTGAGTTCCCCATCCTATCAGGTCTATGGTGGGCGCGGCGAGGCCTGCTACGGCGGTGGCATCGTTAAAGCGCGTGCCGGCCTCATTGCGATATAGCGTGTTGGTTTCGGTGAAGAAATGAGTTACGTATATGTCTGGGTCGCCGTCATTGTCATAATCGCCGGAGTCAACACCCATACCGGCTTCGGTATCTCCGTCCCCGTTATACGCCACGCCGGCGATTAGTGCTACGTCACCAAAGGTTCCATCGCCGTTGTTGTGAAAGAGCACATTCGGCGTTTCGTCATTGGCGACAAATAGGTCGGGTAAGCCGTCGTGGTCGTAGTCTGTTGCGATCACCCCAAGACCGTAGTAGCTATTGGCCTTTGATACGCCAGATGAATCTGTGATGTCAACGTATTGTCCACGGCCTTCATTGCGGTACAGCACGTCGGCGGCTCCGACCATCCCCTTGGGACCGCAATAGACCTTGATGCCGCCGTAAAAGCTACATAGCTCTGGTTGTTCTGCACGATTCGAAGCATCAAATACGACATAATTGGTGACGTAGAGATCTAAGTCGCCGTCGAGGTCGAAGTCGAAAAATACAGCACTGGCACTAAACGCGTCTCCGCCTACGGCGGCTGTCTGGGTTTGGTCTGTAAAAGTATTGTCCTCACCGTTTACGTATAGTGTGTTGGAGCCATAGTTGGATAGGTAGAGGTCGCGGTATCCATCGTTATTGACGTCGCCAACTGCTACTCCAGTGCCCCAGCCCGCATGACCTGTGCCGCTGGACGCAGTAGCGTCGGTGAAGGTGCCTTGGCCGGTGTTTGTGTATAGCACATTGCCGGGTCCCGATTGGTCGAGATATGTCGAAAATGTTGAGCCATTGGCAATATAAAGATCGAGGTCGCCATCGTTGTCGGCATCAAAAAAGGCCGCGCCACTCCCGTGGGCTTCGAGAATAAAGCGTTTTTCTGGATCACCGCAGGTGTTGTAGTACGCGATCCCCGCGGATGCAGTTTGGTCTGTAAATGGGGGTTGCGCTGGATAGCTTGATGTCGCGCTAGGGAGCAAGGCCAGCAGCCCTATAATTGCTGAGCGCAATATTAACGTTGAGTGGGGTAGAAGCAGATTCAATTTTATTCCGGTTCAGTAATTCGAATGACCTGATTGGCATCGAAAGGACCATGCTGCTCTTTGCGTCCCGAAGGCCATTGTATTTCTATGCGTTCGACCCGGTTGTGGTTGCCGAGACCAAATTCTAGTGCGAAAGAATCGGTCGAACCAAAACCGCCGCCACTGTGAACCTGTGCTACCTGTGATCGATCACCGCTGAATATCTGGGCATGAGCGCCGATAGCGTTGAGGTTTGGTGGTTGGCCTATAAGCACGATGTGAATCCAGTGAAATAGAGTTCCCTCATTCCGATAAAGACTGTTTTTCCATAGATCACCCGGATAGTGGCCACCGTGGCCAACATAGAGATCGACATCACCATCTGCATCGTAATCTGCAAACGCCACACCGTGCCCTTTGCCAAGATTATCGACACCAGCGTCTGCGCCGACTTCGACGTAGCCCTCATTTTGGCGAACAAAAAGTGCGTTCGGTTCGAAACGTGGCATGATCGGTCCGCCGTTAGCTAGGTAAATGTCTATCTTCCCATCGTTGTCTACATCACCGAATCCAGCACCCATTGATCCAAAAGCGCGAGCGATGCCTAACTCCGCGGCGTATTCGCGAAATGTGCCATTGCCTTCGTTCAGGTATAAGTGCGATCTACTGCGATGGCCGCGGCTGCCAGTGGTTGCGGATGCGACGAAGTCTTCGTAGTAGGCCATTGCTGAGACGAAAAGATCGAGATCGCCATCGTTGTCGCTGTCAAAGAAAAAAGGCACATAGCTGCCATTTGTGGGGCGGCTGACACCGGCCTCTTCAGCGACATTATTAAACTGCCTTCCGTCGTTGCGAAAGAGTCGATTGGGATCGGCTACATTGGCCACGTAGAGATCGAGGTCGCCATTGCCGTCGTAATCTCCAAAAGCTACCCCGAGTGACTTTCCATCGTCTGCTACGGCTCTAAGCCTGGCTTGATCCGTGAAACTACCTTGCCTGCCATTTATGTAGAGTTTGTTTGTGGCACCACTCCCGGTTACCCCGTCGGCGACATAGAGGTCGAGCCATCCGTCGTTGTCCACATCTCCCCAGGCAGCAGTGAAACTGTCGTCCGGGTCATCTACTCCAGCTGCTGTGGCTACATCGACGAAGTGCCCTGTGCCGTCGTTGTTGTACAGCGAGTTAGTCGCTGCCCCCTCCCAGGCATTCCTTGTGACATAAAGGTCAATGTCGCCGTCGCTATCGTAGTCGGCGGATACTACCGCCCAGCCACCGCGCGTGTCGTTTAGGCCAGCGTCACTAGCGCTGGGAAGGAAACTACCTTTGTTCGCAAGAAATAAGCCATGTTGGGTCTGAATACCCACCGAAAACAAGTCCAGATCCCCGTCTCCATTAAAGTCGGCCCAAGCGACGCCACGACCGCGGTCGAGCTTCGCCACCCCTACTTGCTCGGCTATATCTGTGAACTGGTTTGGCGCTTTAGCCGCTGCGGGTAACGAAGGTATCCTGTAGCGCGGCTCCAAATTACCAGGATAAACTCCATGTTGGGCGAGATACGCTAAACGCAGATTCCACAACCGCACTGGGAGAAGAGGTGAAGCGGCCGGTAATACGTTGATGGCCGCCTTGTAGCCCGCCACGGCCTCGGCATATAATTGTTGCCAATGCAGGGCTGTAGCCAGTAGAAATGTCAGGTGTGGATCATTCGGTTTACTCTGTAGTAGCATCTCAAAATCGCGGCTGGCATCAGCAAACAGACCTAACCGCAGGCGGGAGGCTGCAGCCCCAGCTTGGGCACGCTGTAAACTTGGATCTACGGTGAGGACGGCCTCATACTGCTCTAATGCCTGCTGGGGGCTCGGAGGAGCGTCTGTCATGAGTAGATCTGCGTAGGCCATGCAGGCTGGAGTGTAGGCTGGAAATTGTCCGACTATCTTCTCCAGCATGGCGCGGGCATCGTCATCGCGACGGAGCATGCGGTAGACTTGTGCCAATTGGAATGGGGCTTCAACGCGGAGCGCTTGTGCACGCATAGCTTGTTTTAAGTGGGGAATGGCTGCATGCAAGGCGCGCTTGCGAATACTGATCTCAGCCAACCCGAGCAGCGCCATATATTGACTTGAATCGGCCTTGACTATTTGAGCAAACAAAACGCCTGCTGAATCCAAATCAGAACGGCCAACTAGAATCTTAGCTCGCTGGTACAACTCGGCGATAGCTATCGTATCAGTGCGTGGTGCGGGAGTTTCAGTTGCGCAGGCTACAAGGACCATTGCGAAAAAAAACCAAATAACTACGCGCTCTTTTTGAGATCGAGAGAGAATCGGGTCACTCAATTATGTAATCCACACCAGTCAATTCTTGTAAGGCCGAGCGGGCCGCATCGACATCGGCACCTTCGTAGCGCTCCTTCATCAAAGCGATAAGTGCTTTGACTGCTGTGGTGTCAGCGAGAAGAGCAAGTGCCCGGGCTGCCTCGGCTCTGACTGCCAAACTGTGGTCTGTAAGCATGCGCTGAAGTGGAAGGCGTGCTGCGGTCAATTGGTGGTTGGCCGCGACTTGTATCGCGATGTAGCGGACATTCTCATCACGATCTTCTATCGCGCTTATCACCGTTGGCATGGCGCTGTCTGCCCAGATGCGGCCGAGAGCTGCAATGGCGCTCTGCCGTACGATCGCGATACTGTCGCCGAGAGCTGAGCAAAGCGACTTGACTACGCTGGTATCGCGAAAAGTGGGTAGACCCTCTGCGGCGGTCGCTCGCAATTCAGGCTGTGGATCAGTTCGTAGAATATGTAACAGCGTGTCCTTCATGATCGCCACGTGAATTTTGCTCAGCGCTAGAATTGCATTTTTGCGTACATGCAGATTGCTGTCGTGAGTCAAGCCCAGCAGAACCGAGGCTGAACGAGGATTGCCGATGCGACCTAGAATCTGCGCACTGATATAACGCAGCCTATCAGTGCCTGGATTCAAAGCCCGATGGATGGGCTCGACAGCGGCATTGCCTTCGTTTACGAGTTCATAGGCCGCTTTGCGTCGGGTTTCGGAAACTGGATCAGAAAGGTCTGCGATCATAGACTCGGGATCTCTGGTGCTGCATCCCGATATCAAGGTGCAACTGAGCGTGAGGGTAACGACAATGTAAGGTGAGAACAATCTGTGGATGATTCCTCGGAGAGATTCTAACACCAATACTCCCGAATCCTTCGAAACGGAGTGAATGCGGCTCGTAAGAGAGGAGTTTCTCTATTTAACCGCTCAATCTGAAGCGAAGAGTAGTGTAGTGAGGATCGGCCTGTAATGATGCGCAGATTAATTGACCATCTGCATCAGGCGCTGTGTCATAGATCCCTCTTGAGTGAGCGCGTAAACGATTACGTTGATAGCCATTTGCATCTGGCGAAGTTTATCTTGGCCAGATGCAGATCCTGTAAAACCAAGGCCCAGACTGAAATTTATACCAACCAAACGCCCCTTGATGAAATGGCCTGTCGTGAATTGCCAAGCGTTCTGATTCTTGTTTGAACTTACGCCACGAGTCGAGGTCGGAGCGCCGCCCTTAAAATCAAAGTACGAACTAAAAACCGGGTGATCATCCGGAAGCCTTTCAGACCAGAAATCGCGCCCTTCGACTAAGCCGGCATATTTCTCTAGCCCTTCGTGTACAAAGCCAATCCCACCAAAGATGAATCCACCGGAGGTGAGATAACGAGTCATCTGCTCTAACTCGCTCTCGTTCGGAGAGCCCGAGGGTAGAATGATCGGGATTTCAAGTAGACGTTCGTCATCGTAGGTTATGCTGCCCATAAAATCGGCGTTGATACCGGTGTATTCGTTCAGGCCGTTGACGAGGAATCGCAATGCGTTCGTCGCACCTGTCGCTGTGCCCGAGGCCAACGCGCTAGCCGAGACGACCCGGGCAAAATTAATAAAACCTTTTATAGCTTGCGGGTCACCTGGATCCTGGACGAGCATCGCCCGATAACGGCCGGTATCCATGCTGTTCACGTCAAGCATTTCTAAGGCCATGTCAATTTTGTTGTCAGGCTGCCGAGTTCCGCTAATATCCACCGCATCCATTGTAGCAGTGAGCTCAATGCTATCGATTTGATCCGTACGCGCAACGTTCATTGTCGGACCGGAGGTCATGTTGAGGGCAGAGACCGTGCTGAAACTCGCCGTCGCTTTAACTTGGTCCATGCGGGCCCGAGTGATCATCGACTGCCGTTGAATCATCTGACGTTTTGGCTTGGGAACCTTGCGCAGTTCCAAGGGCTTGGTCAGACGTGGTTCGCGCTTGATAAATTTAGTACTCATCGGCCGGGGTGCTGTTTCAACTGCCTCGTCTAATGGGTTGATAATAACCGCGCATAAGTGCACACCGACGGCCAGGATGAGTGACAGTAGCAAATACTTGTGAAGTTCGCGTAGAAGAGTACTTGGATCGAAATCGGAGATCTGTGAGGCAAAACGAGAGGGTGTAGGCGTACTCATTATTTAGTCCTTTTTACTTCCTTTGGCGGTCTTTGCCGCGAAATAACTACGTCTCCAACATCAATCGTAGCGCCCCGTCTACGGACGGAGCGTTCGAGTTTGCGCACATGTCCGACCGAAAAAGATGAATCTACAGATACGATTTCGATTTGTCCTATCTTCGCGCCGGATTTCCCGGGGCGAAAAACCTCAAGTTTCATCTTGTTGCGAATGCCAACGTCCATCCCAAGGTCGAGTTGGAACATTGGACGCCGCTTATGGTCGAGGCCGACCTGAGAAACTATCGATCCAGACAAAGGCAGATTGGCATCAATCTCCGGAATCAGGTCTGCTACCATCTGTCGAAGCATAGCGTATGCCGAGACCAAATCCTCATCGGCATTGCTTATGTACCACCGGTCTGCTGCCGACAACATGCGCAACGCACTGGGCCGCTTGCTGCGGTGGCGCAAAATCGGCACTGCGAAGTCTCGTATCAAATCCGGGGGAGTGTATCCCGGATACTTCTCTAGATTGTAAATAAAACGACCATTATGTGCCAGCATCGTACTACTGTCATGCAAGGTCGACCAAATCGTCTTCTCGCGCTGATCATTGATCAGATGTGCTTCAATCGCACCGCTGAGCACAGGAAGAGCGATCATTTCGCGCATTATAGGTTCCTGTGCGGTTGGGCTAAGCTGATCCCGCGCTTGATACAATCCTCTATTGCGAAATATTTTGCTAAATCGGCGAAGTTGGAGTCGTAAGGTAAATGTTGCCCCTTCTTTTCCCCGTGTTCGTCGCCAAGGCATGTCGACAACGCGATCGCGACTCTGGTGGGCCAAAGCGACCCTTTTGATCTCTTTCAATTCTCGATGCAGGACATGTTCAATGTCCGACAGTGCATTTTCGTGAAACGATTCGAGGTGTTCCCAGTGATCGTCTGGATCACTCAGATCGCGGACATCAAAGGTCAGACGAATAACTCCCGAATTTTGGGCGCCTGCACAGGTAGCGAGAAAAACGCCGATTGCGAAAGCCCACCTAAGCGTACTGCTCATTCTGAAACCCACCTGAAGCCCAGCGCGGCTTTTAGCAGGTGGTCGATCACTTTAAGCACGTGAGAACTTTATTTATTTTTTGCCAGCGACTTCAAAAAACACTCTTCTTTTTACCCAACTTTTTTCGCATTGGCACGAACCACCCAATTATAATGGATCTGTCGTCCCGATTCAATGAAATTCTTCAACTAACTTGGCTTGAGTCGCATCGATACAGACTGTTTGACCAACCGCCAAAGCTAGTGTGATTGTGTTCGGGGAGTGTCGAAATACCTATCGCTCACAGGCGAGTGACTATGCCGGCTCTAGTTGAAAATCAAACACACTTGAGCGTATACAGATCTGTTTTTTGTTCATTTTTAAACAAATAAACTTTCAATGGAAAATTCTTGACAACAATCCAAGCCCTATATACTATATGGTCCGTGCACGTTTACAATAACTCGGCGATCCGATTGTTTCGGTGGTCCGGAAATCATTGGGATCCGATTGATGGGTTTCAAGTTCCAATTCCTAGGAGATTGTGGAATGAAGAAGTTATTAATGGTGGGAGCCTCGGTCTTGGCCGTCGCAAGTACCAGTTTCGCCCAAGGGGATCGCGTCTTTGATCTCCCGATGTTGACTCAGGCTCCTGTCCTTGACGGTGTCATTGACGGGGATGAGTGGGCCGGTTCGTTAGAACTGGGCTGCTCGCCGTCGCAAGTTCAAGCTGATGGCGCCGAATATGGCTGGCGCGACATTGAGGCTCAGCAGAGCGAAGTAAGTGTCAACCAGCTTGCTCAGTCTGACGGTGAAGATGCTGCTATCGCGCGCACCGACGCCGATTTTAATTCGCGTATCTGGCAGGCTTGGAACGAAGATGGGTTGTGGGTCGCGACAGCTGTTGCTGATAACGCCCACGATGTCGAAGGTGGCGAGAATGGTTGGGCTTGGTGGGAGCGTGACAGCCTCTCGCTGTATGTTGATCTTGTCAACGAGAAAGAAGAGGCCGTGCTGAACGGTGAGTACACTGCGCTGAACATCATCAACTTCCAGGCGCGTCCGCTCGATTCCAGCCCCTACACAGTTTCCTGGGCTCGCACCGTTGAGGGCGCACGCTCCGATGACGATGGCAATGATCCCGACCTCATCGATGGCTTTTTGAACGGTTATCGCGACGCCGGTGATGAGTTTGGTGGCGAGGCCGATTACGTCATTGAAATGTTCAGCCCCTGGGAGAATCTATTGCGCTTCAACCTCCCTGCCATGCCGACGGTCGGCACCGAGATGGGCTTCTCTTGGTTGCCACCCGATCCGGATGGTGATGATGGTTATGGTGGCCAGCTACAGTGCTGGGGATGGGCTGATGACCCCTCCAACTTCTCTACCTGGGTCTTCTCCGACACGCCTGCTGGTCCTGCCGGCGCAACGGCCGTCGAGGAAGATTCTTGGGGTCGTATCAAGAGCACCTTCCAGTAGGGTCTGTTTTGCCGCACAGATTGGCCTGTGATATAAACCACAAGCCAATGTAGAGTTGGGTTTCCACGTCTGGGGCGCTATAGAAGCATCCTTGATGTGGAAACCCTTGTTACATAGGGTGTCAAGGCGCATTGTTCTTTTACAGCTGTAACGTGAAACACGATGTTGTTCCTATGCAGCAGGAAAGTAGCATCGTGTGATTATAGACGAGCCTCGGGGGGCGGATGTCTAATACTTGCAACGGATTGTTCCGGACCATCAGGTTTCCTGGATTACTGGCTGCTCTGTGGTTGCTGGCGTCGCCGATACCGACAGATGCTCAGCGCCATCCTGAGTCTCAAGGCCCGCTGCCTTACTATCGCGATAGTCCCGGAGCCTTATCCGAGCCCGAGTGGCTGCATCGGCCGCCATTTGTTCGCGGACCCCGCGACAGGTATCAGCGAGGGGCCGACCGGATGTTCTTGGCCACCGGCGATGATGTTCCCTACCTCAATTACGCTGATTCTCGCTACATTCTTGCCCAACGTGAGCTGATTCCGTGGTTTCAGCCCAAGGGGCGTGCCTGGAAATTCCGTAATACCCGCTGGGATCGCATGGGTAACTACATGGGCTCGCCGGGCCCAATGCGCCTGTTTTCTTGGGAAGAAACCCGCAGCAGCAATCCAGGACAGGGTAGCAGTTTTATCGATCACCGCTCGCCGTCGCCATGGGGGCCTGCGGCTGGCAGTACCGACGCGACGTTAAGAATCGGTCACTACAATTACCACGATTTTCACTGGACAGCTACTGTCGGGCAGCGTATTCGTAGCTATTTCACGCCGCTTACTTTAGCCCAGAGCCACTTGTCTGTAGCTCGAATGGACTTCGATAACAAATTGGGGCAAGATCGAGCAACATTTTTGTTTAATCGCGGCAGAACTCGTCCCGGTGGGCTCTTTTCTGAGTGGGCTTCGGTGGGTGGCGAGACGTATGAGGATTCTCCGGTATTGATGTACGGTTTCCATTGGAAACATCGTTTTGGCCGATACGCTCAGTTCGGCACAACGTGGCTCAATCAGGTGATGAACAGTCCAAGTTCGGTCAACAGCAGCCCTCTGAAGGGCGATCTGCCGTATGCAATGCTCGGACCGCGTATAATTCGCGTATTTATAGCCGATGATTCACCCGATGAAACTCGGTACAATGCCCGGGTGTACAGCGTGCATATCACCGTTCGCGGCACCGAAGGGGATCAACCGGTAACCTATAGCAGCAACCCCGGCGAGTTTTACGATCCACGGCTTGAACCACTCTCCGTCTTGGGGGGCCAGATGCTTCCCGGTGAAGGTCGGGAGGCGGTTGGTCGGGAAGCCGTTGTCTACGAATTCGAGATACCTGAAGATATGTCGGCACAATCTGCTCAGTTCCATGCTGATGTGTCTGACGACTATCGTATCGGTCTCCGTCAAGTGTACGACTTCCCCGGTATTGATCGAAAAGGGGAAACCGAGTTAGAAGAACGTGTGTGGCCAGATGACTTCGTTGCAACGGAGGCTGGGACGCGACGCCCGTTTAGGTGGGACGTGCAGGAAGGCGAGGAGCCCTATTATACAGTGGCACGGTCCGAAGGAATCGGTCGCAATAGTTCCAATCGGCGGGTCGTCCGATTTGATCATGGTATCCCTACGGGCCAGAATATTGCCTCGATAGATTTCAAAGCGAATTTAGTCGGTTTGCGATTCAGTGGAGAAATTGCCCACAATCTGCAAAATTTCATCTATCCAGTCGGCGATATTGCGGGTAAGCGTAGTGCAGAACGAGCCTGGGCTTACTGGCTCAATGTGCTCAAAGACGTGGCTTTTGGTGCCAAGTTCGGGGCTGAGATTTTCCGTTTGGACCCGAATTATAGTGGGGGTTACGATAGCCAACGTGGGGGCATGGCCTTCCACAGCGACACGCAGGCAAAACCTGGGAGCAAAGTCGATTCCGCTACACAAGAATATGGCTTGGTGGAAGACAACGATGATTCGGATCAGTGGCCAGATGATTTCGCTGAGGACACGGCTTCTCCTGGTCAACTATCGTATCCGGGGTGGGGCAATGCATCGGTTTATCCGGGGCTTGATGAAAACTTAGATAACATACCGGATGTCGATCGCAACGAGAATTTCATTCCCGACTGGGAAGAACCGTTTCTAACATACGACGCTGACCCGCCAGAATTTGTATACGGTGTTGATTTTAACAATAACGGACTTCCTGATTATCGTGAAAATGACGATCGTCCAGACTATCCGTATCGGCGAGATCAAAAAGGACGCCACTTTTTTGTCCGCTCCGATAATTTGGGCTCATTTGGAGACGGTCTCACCCTCGGTTACTATACGGCTGAAGAGATGGCTGGCGGCGGTAATGCCAAAAGTATCTATGTGCGCTATGTCGCTCATAAACAAAGAGATGGGGTTGGGCAGTTTAAAATAAACATAGATAGCAAAAAAGTTGAAGACGACATACGGGACGACAGTTACGTGTACATTGTGCCTCCGAATGACGACGATATAATCCCGTGGCTCAACAAACCTGACCACCATCCGGGTGTAGCGGGGCGCTTCAGGCCGGCTACACCGGATCTTTTGCAAATGCGCGATAGTTGGGTGCATACGGCGTATTTTGACATGGACTATGTCAAGTGGGACGATGTGTATATCCGTAACGCCGTATTGTGGACTCGTCCAAACCCGGGAAAATGCCAGAATCCTGGCGATCCGCACTTGGTAATTCTACGATGAGTTCGTCCGGCCACTGGTCGTTGTCATCGTTGTCAGTCATCACGAACATTTCCTGCATCTGCGAACCCGTCTGCGCCACGTCCGTAAAAAAGGGTACGCCACCGCGGATGCTGTCGAAGTTTCCACCATAGTCTGGAGCTAACCGGAAAACCTCCATACCCAGATCAATCGACCCGACCTTTTTGATCGCGTTAATGAAATAGGCTAAACTACGCTTTTGAAAGCGCTTGCCGGCATTGTTACCAACAGGGTAGATGAAATACTGAGGGTTCGTAGAAAACTCACCCTTGATGTCTATCCCTTTCAATGTCAAATGTCCATCGAGGCCAAACAACGCCTGGCCCGTTGGAATTCCATAGTCAAAAGAAACGATTCGGCGATTACTGGTATCAATCTCTTTCGTCTGAGACCGGACTACCGTGTAAGCTACATCCTCGGGATTCTCTAGATTCCACTTGAATTGCTGAAATGGATTTAGTTGCCCCACCGAGGGATTCGGCGGTACCGGCCACTGTTTGAAAATATCCTCTTCACCCGATTGATACGCTTCAATAGGCGATAGTAACGCATCGTCACCTTTTAGCCCCGTAAAGGGATTGACATATTTCGAATCACCGACTTCGTAGCCCTTGGACACATTCTTGCCGTGCACCTTGTCGTCAAAGAATACGTGTTTCTGTCTTACAAGAATTCGGTAATCACCCGCAATGTCGGCTTTAAAACGGACATTCTTTACGCTCAGGCCTCCTGCAACGGCCTTACTGGGATTGTCTACGTAGCTTGCCGGGTCTGGTATTGCAAACTCTGGCATCTTGAATGTAAAAATTACTCGCTGCCCAACCCCATTGACCTCACGGCCGCCATCGGCATTCAGAAGACCACCCTCAACCATCGGCTGGAGCGTAATGTCGAAGTCGGAAGCGCCAGAGATGCTGCTCATGCGCACCACCTGGCCCATTGATTCTGCCTCAATTTCAATAGCTACATCGTATACAACAGCACCCAACTGATCGGATTCAGGCGAGTCATCCTCGACGATCACCTCGATAAAACTGGGAGCAAGCATGCTATATGGCGTGTCTCCCCTAATGAAAGATCCCTTGTCGTTGAAAGTATCGAGCATATGATGGTTGAAATAGGTGGTTCCCAGCTTGAGCATGCTCCCCAATTTCGTCTCCCAATGCCCACCGAACAGCAACACCGACGATCTTTCTTTTCCCCCTTGAAACGTTGAGAATTTCGGATTCGGTGATTGCGTCGCCTGGCTACCGCCTTGGCTGAGCAATAAAGTAAATCGATTGTCGGCGGATGCTCCATCCATTCGGATGCCGTAAAAACGTGGGTCTTGAAAGACGAGGTTGGTAAGCTTTGTGCGGATGTCCTCACCTACGGTCACACCAAAATTCCAGCCGCGGTATGTATCATTCATGACGACTAGATTATTGAACCAGCCCAGGTATTGTTCGGAACGTGTACTGATCTCACTATATCCAGGGCGCTGAAGCTGCCAGGTGAAGGTCTTGTGACCACGCATCTGAAAATTACCCAGACGATCGTAGCGATTTCGAGCGCTTATCAGTTCGGGATAGGGTTCGTATTCAGACCGGCCGTAATTGAGATATCCCTCCGGAGACCCCAAATTCAAAAAATCGCGTTGGCGCAGATGCGTCTGCGCCATCACGGCATCTCCGAGCACTGTCAAAATACAGATTGCCCATATAAGCCCGAGAATACACCGCGAATCGCCGCATTTGTACTGCATATCGCCATCCTCACCAGAAAGGTAAAAAAAACGCTTTTTCATAATCATCACTCGCCTCTATTCCGCGAACATACCACTCAAATTCTCTACGATAACCGCTCAGTCAAAAAAAACGGCCAATGCCTAAACGGTGCGTCGCACCAAAAGAAGCTATATCGGCCGAGCGAGAAAATGCGTAATCGAAATGATAGTCCGTCCACTCATAGCCCATACCGACATGCCAAGTGCGGTCTACTGTGTCGTCGACATGTATACCAGCACCAGTACGAAAATTTAATCCCCAACGAGCATCCAGTTCATAGCCAGCACGAATGTCCCACAGACCCGCATCACGCTCTACATCGAGAGAAATTTTCTTGCCTCTTACATTCAACTGAGCACCCGCAGTATACGAACGACCCGGTTGTCCAGTAGCTCGCCCTGAACCTCCGGCACTATACCACCCGGTCAAATTAGCCGAAACCAGTGAAAGACGCATATACATCGAAGGCGTTACCCAGCCCACCTCGTATAACAGACCAAAACTGCCCAGCCAACTCTGATTTCCGTATCTGCCACTATCCCACGCATTGACCCTTACTTCTCCTCCAAGTGCGACTCTTGGGTGCAACACCACGGCTGCCCCTATCAGACCGGACATTTCGCTCCACGGATCTAAACGAAGCGTATGATATCCCGCTTGCAACGTTGCCCGCTCAAAGGGCCAAGCGATAGCTCCACTATGCACAATTGGGCTATCCTCCAAACCGCTGTATAACGTTCCGTATGTCGCAGTGGCATGTGGCACGTTCAGCTTTGCCGAAGCCGCCGGATTGAACCAGATGGTTTCGGCCGAACCTATTCCCGCCGAGAGTGCCCCGCCCATCGACATCGCGTAGGCTCCGCCATCGACAATTTCAAATGCTGCCCGAACGGGGCCAATTATCGCAAGGGCAATGCATACTGCAAAAAGCACATGCTTAATATGCGACAACGCATGTTCCTCGGCGCTTCCCTTCGACGCCGCCACCCCGTACTTCTATTTCAAACATATATATTCCCGGTTCAACAATACGCGCATTTTCGTCGCGGCCGTCCCAAGCCATCCGGTAGTTTCGCGCTGCTCCATACTGAGCATGTTGACGAACTCTATTGCCGTTTAAATTGTAAATCGAGAGCAACACATCGGTCGCATTGCTAAGTCTTGACACCACAAAATCAAACGATATCTGCTCGTCTGAATACGGGGAAAAAACACGGTGCGAAAGCTGTAATTGCCCTACGAGATCACCTGGTGCGCCTTGCGCACTAATCTGCGAGATAGCGAGTGGATCGTGACCATTTTGCCAGTTGGTGTAGCCGTCATCAACACTCTGTCCGGCATTGCCCAACATCGGTCGAATAACGTTCGTATCTGCCATAAGACGAACATTGCCAATCACTTCGATAACCGCATCGTCTTCTACCCTATTATTGCCGTCTAGTGCCAATCGAGTCTCCTGCGCCACGATGTCAAGAGACGTGGTGTAGTCTTGTCCAGCATTCAGCGCACGGCCATTGATCAACACTCTTTGCACACTCATCGCAACCCCACTCAACCGCACCAGATCAACTCCGTAATCGTCACCTGAGACCTCAATTTCGAGCCGATAGTTGACTTCAGTCTCTTCTCCACGATTTACGGTAACAGGCAAAACCGAGCCGGTGATACTCGATGCAACCAAGCGTCGATCATATTCAATCTCAAAACGCTGCCAAGTCGGCGTGGCAAAAGGCTCTGAGGTCAACATTCGTCCTCGCCAAGCTACCACTTCAGCCGGCTCTTGCCCCGCAAATAATTCACCGTTTTCCATCGTGCGAATGGCCTGCCAAGGTATCCCGTCTGCTCCTGGCGCAGAAGCCAACTGAAAAGCGGTGCCCTCAGGAACCGAAACTTCCCAGTGCATCCGCCCGACGTTGACTGGGCCGCCCAAAGATAATTGACCAGTCAGCAGTCCCTCTATTTCGTATCCTACTGCAAAGACTTCGATTTCGCCGAGCGCCACCCAATTACTCCTATCCTGTCTGGTAATCGTCAAGCGCACGAACCTGCCCCGGCGAAAAACATCATTTCGATCCTGGTCCATAACGGACCACGTCGAATCTGCCGAAGTATCAATGGTCAAGTTTCTATTATCCCGCGCTTCGGCAAGTATACGCCACAAATCAGAATCATTCGCCCCTGCAGCCTCGAGTCTATAGCCTCGGACATAATATTCCGGCTGATTGATCGCGGTTTGGCCCGGCAACACCCTCACTCGTGTTATCGCCCGGTCTTGACCAAGATCAACGACGAAATTGCGACCGAAGACATTGGGATTGTTGGAAACCCACTCGCTGACACCAAGCGACACATCCCCGTCGGTTAGCGGAACTCTCAATCCCAAATCATCTTTTGCCACCATCCCTGCCGCTACATTTTTTTCCGGCGAGAGGCGCGCCAACATTACCCCTTCACCTGCTACCCATTCAACTGAATTCTGAGTTATGTCCGGTTTCGGTCCTTCCACCCATTGCCAAACCTCGCGCTCCATTTCAGCAAAAGCAATATCGGAGAGCGCAACCACCACTATGACCAAAATATCCTTTATTCTCAATTCAAAATAACGTTTTTTGAGTCACGACAGTTGAAATCAGAATCGCAATCGCCTCCTCCAATTCCTTCGAATTGAAAGTCATATTGATCCCCGCTTTAACCGGGGGCATGCGGATTTGCTTTCCTGTCGCAAGGTCTGTAATAACCACTTCAACCGTAGCACTCGTACTCTTTTGCGAAAAACGTTGCTCGACTCGTTTAGACAACAACAACACAGAGCCGCTGATCTCTAATTGAGCATCATCATCTTCCGGTGGCACTAGAACGAAGGGATTTGCAATTTCGCGAACATTCTGCAGATCTCTGACTCGATCGAACTCTGCGAAAATACGCAGTTTGTCG
>JACLAC010000804.1_pt1 | contig 21633 bp, 17 predicted proteins | sample 8027881 | NCBI WGS metagenome assembly JACLAC01 (sample SAMN15725517, study PRJNA655200) | protist metagenome | isolation source: fluorescence activated cell sorting (FACS) single amplified genomes of... | place: Spain: Blaines Bay Microbial Observatory, Mediterranean Sea | collected 2016-01-19 | reverse complement strand
GAAAAAATCGACATGCTTGACTTTGCTGATCTAATTGTTCTGAATAAATTTGACCGAAGGGGCTCTGAAGATGCGCTTAGAGATGTTTCGACAATGATGACATCAAAGCCGGCACGCTTGCATATGTTGATAGCATCGTTGGTAGCGTTGGATAGCTCTTGCCCACTGGCTCTTGTTGCCAATGATCTTGCGAAGCATTGCTTGGCTCTTATAGAGTTCATTCTAATTCGATCCCCCAACAATGCTCCACCTGTTCTCCTCCGAGAAGGATCAATACTAAGGACTGCAATTCTTTTCTCTGGGAAATCATTAATAAATCTACGAAGCAATTCATCGGTCAGCGATGATTTACCGGCTCCTCCTGTCCCTGTTATACCGATTACCGGGGTGTTTGAATCTACGGGGCTGAGAATGTCTTGGATAGCATCACGATTGTTTTCAGCAAATGTAATTGCCCTGGCGATCGAATTGTCATTATCTTTATGAATTTCTGAAATGAGGGGAGGCTCTTCGATGAGTGAGTAATCAGACTTGAGTAAAAGATCGTTGATCATTCCCTCTAGACCTAGTCGTCTACCGTCTTCAGGTGAATAAATCTTTTCAACACCATATTCGTGGAGTGTGTTGATCTCATCTTGAACTATCACTCCTCCGCCACCACCAAATACACGTATGTGCTCTGCATTGTTCTCTTTGAGTAGGTCAATCATATAAGAGAAGAATTCAACGTGACCACCTTGGTAAGAAGATATGGCAATAGCTTGGGCATCTTCTTGTATTGCAGTATCTACAATCTCAGCAACAGAACGGTTGTGTCCAAGGTGAATAACTTCAGCACCACCATCTTGAATTAGTCGCCTCATAATATTTATAGCAGCATCGTGCCCATCGAACAGAGAAGCGGCTGTAACGATTCGAACATTATGTTTTAGGGTGTGTTTTGGCGAATTCATAACTTTCCTCACTCGAAATATAGTAAGGATATAACTGATTTAATTCATGAGTGCTCGACAACAGCACGACAGGCTGAACTGGAAAAGGAAAATTAATATAAGCTATTCAGCGGGGTTTGGTTAGTTTATAAAACGATACCCAACTCCATGTACCGTGATGATGTGTCTCGGTCTGGCAGGGTTTAATTCCATTTTCTTGCGAAGTTTTAAGATCTGATTATCAACAGTTCTTGTTTGCATTGTTGGGGAATATCCCCAAACTTGCTCCAATAATTCCTGACGGGATATCTCTTGGCCTTGTCTTTCAATTAAATATTGCAGAACGGCATTTTCGTGGGTTGTTAAATGGGTTTCTTTCGTCCCCTTGCGAATGACTTGTCTTCTTAGATCAATCTCTAGATCTTCCACGTAGTAGATGTTGTTCTCCTCATCTATGTCTGATTCTCTTAATCGTGCACGAACCCTCGCGAGCAACTCACTTAACTGGAATGGTTTTGAAACGTAATCATCAGCCCCATTGTCCAAACCTTGAACAAGATCTTGCGGGGAGTTCTTTGCCGTTAATAAGATGATCGGACGGGCTGGGAATTGTGTTTTCAATTGTTGTAGCAAATCAAGGCCGCTCATTCCCGGTAGCATCCAGTCTAGAATTGCGATATCCCATTTTTTATCTTGCATGACCGCTTCTTCTGCGGTTGAATAATGACAAACTGTGTACCCACTCATTTGTAGGGCATTCTGAACGCCAAATGCAATCGTGGAATCATCTTCAACAAAAAGAATAGTGTTCTCTGTCATTATTACCTCTGTTATTCCATAGTATTATATTTGATTTTTGGGAATGCGGAAACTAAACTTTGTTCCACCATTAATTCCATCAGAACATTTTACGGTCCCTTTATGGGCTTCTGCGGTTTCGGATACAAAAGCGAGGCCGAGACCATGTCCACCAGAGAAACCTCGATTGTCTGTTTCAATGCGAACGAAGCGTTCAAATATTCTCTTTCTTTCCAGGATGGGGACACCAATTCCATTATCTGAGACAGATATTTCGATCCAATTTCCTCTTCCTTGAATCTCCAAAATGGTTCTCAGGTTTCGGTTTGGATTACGATATTTTATGGCGTTACTCAATAGATTATCAATCGCATCACGAATTAATTCTATGTCTCCAAAGAAGTCAGTTGAGTCTTGTTCGAAACGCAGCACTCCCTTAACTTCCAGAAATCTTGGATGCCAAGTTTCATACAATTCCATCAGTAGGATTTCGGAGTCGATTAACTCCATTTTCATCAACTCTGGCCGTCGCGCAACTTGTAGTACTTCATCAATTCTTTGTTCCAATCTATCTGTTTCCATGAGGATCTTCTCAACGAATATTTCAGATTGTGATGGATCCTTAAGTACGCCCATTTGAAGCGACTCAGCCATTAATTTTATCCCTGCCAACGGGGTTTTGAATTCATGGGTAACTCTGGCGATAAAGGCTTGTTGTCTGGCAACGAATTCTCTTTGTCTTCTATCCGCTCTGAATGATCCGAACAGTGCAAATAACCCCAACGCCCCCGCAATGGCGATTGGAATTAATTGTGGTAATAAATTGGGAAGAATTTGGTTGTGAGCGATCGTGCGAATATAGGCCAATCTCAAATGTGGAAAGAGGACACCGCCAGGAACTTGAACCCATAATTCTTCAGATGGTGAGAATCCACCTGCTTGTCTTAATAAAGGGTGACCCTCAGCATTAACTATCATAGGTCTGATTTGAGAAGTGTTCTCAGGCGTTGAAAAGAGGGTGTCGAGTAATCTTGCAGGGTCGAGTGATACTGCGATCATTTGATCTCCCCGACCTCTTTTGTAGAGCATCAAGTAGGGCTTATCACCGTAGGGGTCACTTCTGATTTGTAATTGCTCAGGCTTCATACCGCTTAATGATAGATCCTCAATTTCATCATAAGCACGAACCCTTCTTCTTAGCCGTTGTAGTGATTCTTGAGTTTCACCATCGGAGATATTAGGAACGGAGGGGAGGTCCTCTAGGTATGCTTTGATTAGTGGTGCTGAAAAATTCTGAAGCTCTTGGATGCTCTCCTTTAGCAATAGTTGTCCATTCAGTCGAGGTCCACCGAGACTTTCGGTTTTGTAAATGACATTTCTTCTTTTGAGGAAATCCAAAATCTCCCTTGGTGTAAAGTTGAGTTCTGATAGAGAAGTTGTCAAGGGGGGGAATTGTTGAACCCGTTCTTGTGCGGACTCATTTTTACCCTTTTGAATTAATGCTTTGGCTTGTAAGAGTGCTAAGCGGTTTTGAATATTTTCTGGGTAATCCGAGCAATCAGAAATTAAAATTGGTGATTGAATGCAGCGATGCATAATCTCTTGCCCCAGTTGATTTGGGTATATAATTGAACTGGAATCCTCTGCAGGACGAACATTTGGGTTCCAGATATAAATTGCATCGAACCAATCTCGCTCTGAACGCAGTCGGACTTCAAGTTGTTCGATGTTGTCAGTGTCTTCAATATAGGCAAACCAAGAATTTACCTGTGAGAAAATACTTAATTCCCATATCTTTTGGATAGATTCCAAGGATTGACGCGCTTGTTCAGCTTGGGCTTCTTCTCGTTCAGTGTTCGTAATCGTTCTATTTTGGACAGCATAGAAACTTACCGCAGTAAATGCGATTATAAACAGTATGTACCAAATTTGGTTTTTCCAAGTACTCATCGATTTTGAATGGTAAGTATAAGCCGCTGTGTTGGTGAACCAATGCCATCCCCAAGTCCAACTGAATAGCCCACTTTTGTAAGAATAGGGGCGTTTTCTTTACCCAAATGCACTCCGATTGTTGCTTCTGATGGAAAAGGATTCTGTATGGTCCCGAATAGATATCTGGATTGAAATTCAACAAAAGAATGCAACAAGGTCCGACTGGAAATCCCTGCGCGGAATGTAACCCATGCCTGTTGCGTGCTTGCATCTGGATAATAATTTACTTGGTTCAATCTCATGTATTCCAAGTTGGTGGCGATAAGAAGTTCCTCATCTCCACGACTCCAGAAGAACATGCCCCCATAGGATGAACTGTCATGGTCAACAAAAGATGCCCGGTCAGGTAAGAGGGGTTGATATTGAGCCCTTAGACCAAACGTATGCCCCTTTGTTTGATGTTGTAGTGACAAATAGACGAATGGATTTCCAAATCGCCAGTTTTCTGGTTGTTGAATATGGTTACCGATTGCGAAGAGATGAATTGGTTGGATAATCCCGCTTGCCAATGCATGTCTTTGAAAATGAACGGCGAACTGGTTCTCTGAATGATTTTCAAGGATAGGTGTGTCTTCCTGTTCTGTTGACCATTGAAGAAGGTTGTCAGAGATTTGTAGGCTATTGCTGATGACGAATCCATTTTGATCATTGTGTCCATACAGTTGCGTAAAATGGATTGATGGAGACGCGACAAAAGGATCGATGTCAGTTGCTTTTGAGATGGATGGAATAAATGCGAGACCAAGTACCAATTCTTTTCTTTTTCGTAAGAGAAGAACCAAGGGAATTGCGAAAAGCCACATTGAACTTTGGGTGCTCTGGCATCCGCCTCCAGTTAAAACTTGATCTTTGTTATGGGACGTTGGCGCGTCGGAATTCCAGTCTTCTAAATCATTACCATTGCAGTCCTCGGAATCTATAATTCCATCACCATCTGTGTCAGGGTTAAAGGGGTCAGTCCCACAGGCTTCTTCATCGTCATTGAAGACACCGTCATGATCAGAGTCAGCGCAGGGGCCATCTTCTGAATCTGGGTCGAGAAAGGCTGGCAGGCCATCGCAATCGTGATCTCGAGTTCCTTCATTTTTATCTAATAAAGTATCATTATCCGAATCGGTATCGTAGGCATTGATTAGACCATCTTGGTCAAGATCATCACTCCCTTCAATTATAGATGGGATTCCATCGTCATCATCATCCGTATCACAGAAGTTTGGGATTGTGTCTTGATCTGTATCTTCGAACTGTTCAAAGGAGTCTGGAATCGAATCTCCGTCAGCGTCATCCGAAAGGCCATTTTCACAGGTGTTTTCAAGTGCGTCAATAATCAGATCTCCATCGGAATCGATATCATCATCAGGGTTGTTCGGATTTCCTTCCCAAGTATTGTGACGTCCATCCTGATTGGTATCTTCATCTCCGTCAGAGCGCCCTCCACCATCTGAGTCAAATAGCAGTGGATCAGTCTTGGATGAGCTGTGCGCATCAGCGACAAAGCATCCTGCATTGGTATTGGTATTTGCTGATGCATAAATATTACCCATCTCTAATCCATCAGATAAACCATCTCCGTCGGTATCACATAGCAATGGATCAGTTCCTAAACGCCACTCAATACCGTCAATTAAACCATCATCGTCACTATCTGAATCAGTGGGGCTTGTTCCCAAAAGAGCCTCTTGATCAGAAGAGATTCCATCACCATCTTGATCAACAACTACCGTGTCAGACCAAGTGTCGTCACCAAATTGGTCGTTGCCGAGACTTGAAATCGAATAAAACCCAATTGAAAATTCACGCCACATTTCTTCAGGTAGTTCCAAAATATCAATTGTCCAGACCAGGGATGTACCTGAAACCGAAAACCAACTTTGATCTGTTATTGCGATTGGCGAAGCGATATGGTTAGGGTAACCCCAGAGGATATTGTTTTCCCACCAAACTTGATCACCGTTACTACAAATTAGGACTTCAGGAAGTGAATCATTCTTGTCAGTGGTAAAGCCCAACCGCCATTCTACTTCACAGCCATCACATTCTTCTGCAACGGTTGCCTCGATAACAACTTGTCCATTCACAAAATCGATTGTCGCTTCTCCAACCCAATCTGCTGCCTCAAGACCTTCATTATTTTCGTCAACGGTAATCGCATTCTGTTGGAATGAAAGGAGTAAAAATGCCGTTGTCGGAGAGGAAAAAAACATGAATGCCTTGCTCTGGGGTGAAATTGTTGGATAATTTGGTTATAACATTTAGCCATTATGACAGAATCTAATCTTCAGCAACACTATTCCTTACTCAAAGATACAATCGGAAAGATGGGGCACGTTCTCGTTGCTTTCTCTGGCGGTGTAGATTCGGCTTTGGTTCTTAAGGTTGCGCATGATGTCTTAGGAGACAAGGCGATTGCGCTAACAGCTATATCCCCGACATTTCCACCTGAAGAACAAGAGATTTCAGTGTCGTTCACTGAGCGCAGAGGTATCGAGCACATTCTCGTTAATTCTCAAGAACTTGAAGATGAGGGGTATGCAAAAAATGAAGGGGATCGTTGTTACTTCTGCAAGTCTGAATTGTTTAAGCTCGCCCGTCAAAAAGCAGTTTCTCTTGGAATTCCGTGGGTGCTTGACGGTACAATTGTTGATGACTTAGGAGAGCATAGACCAGGATTGATTGCAGCTTCTGAAAAGTTGATACGCCATCCTCTTGTTGAGGCAAAACTCAATAAAGACATGGTGCGAAAATTAGCCAAGCAATTGGGAATTCATGTATGGAATAAACCTTCGTTTGCTTGTCTAGGATCAAGGTTCCCAGTCGGGACGAGGGTAACGTTAAGACGTGTTCGTCAAGTTCAACGCGTTGAGAGCGCTCTGAGGACATTTGGGTTTAAACAATTCCGGGCGAGATGGCATTCAATAGATGGTGCAGCAATGGTGCGACTAGAATTATCTTTGAGTGAAATGAATTTGATGCTCAACTATCAAGTGCGGGAAGCAATCGTAGATATCTGTAAGGCAGAGGGATTTCAATGGGTGACGATGGATTTGATCGGGTACCAAAAGGGGAGCCTATCAGAGGCTATACCCGTGGAAACCGACCTACAGATACCTCAGTAGGGGCTCGGCGCGCTGTTTGGATAGAGTTGATCTTATTATGGTTTGCGACGCTACTATTCATTCGGTTGATTGTTTTTATACAAAAGACTGCTGGATTACCGGACTTTTTGTTGGGATTGGTTCCACTATTGTTCATATATGCACCCGTTTGGCTCTGTAATTACCGTAAAGTAGACTCTTGGTCCTACCGGTTATCTGTTCCAGCATTTAGTGACATTAAAGGTTGGAGTAAGGCAGGTAAGACAGCATTGTTACTCAATCTGGCAATTTGGCCTTGGTTTATTCCGCTCTATCACGTTTACTACTCAACACTTTTTGGTAGAGAATTTATTGGGACGTTGCCCAATGAACTCTTGTTAACGATTGCTTATCAAATATTCTACGTCGCAATTCCTGAGGAGTTTTTTTACAGAGGTTATTTCCAAACTAGGTTTAATGAGGTTTATGAACGGAAATGGATGATTTTTGGAACTCCAGTCGGCCTTTCAACAATCTACTGTAATTTATTCTTTGCCTTTGGTCATTCACTCGTACAAGTTCAGTGGTGGCATTTCGCTACATTTTTTCCTGGCTTACTGTTTTCTTTAGCAAGGGAGCGAAGCAATGGTGTATTGGCTGGAGCGTTCTTTCACGCAGCGTGCAACATTGGAATAATTATTCTTGATACAATGTATGGGATACGTTCACCGGTTTAGTTTACCCTTTGGCAACGCATTTTCCGTCTATCCAAACTTCATTCTTTTTGATTTCAAATGCCAGACCTTTGTAATCTTCAACGGAGACAGTACTCCCGTTGCAATCTACGGTACCATCATATGGGACAAAGCCTTGAAGTGTACCTCTTCTCCACTTGGCATAATGGGGAGCGCAAAATCCCCATGCCCTTTGTGGAGATTTGCAACCCGAAACACGACATTGGTCTTGTGGGGGATTGCTTTTAACTTTTACACTTTTGGTAGTTGAGCCTTTTTCAAAATTCTCAAGACGAGAAACGATCGCATCAATCGACTTTTGCTGGTTCAGATTTTCATTTTTCATCTTTTCAACAGTATTTGTTAAATCAACGAGTTGAGTTTCCATCTCACAAAAAGATTCTTCGAGTTCATCGAGGCCTTCTTTTAGCTTTTTAATCCCATTAGTTGAGCCGGTGGTTTGAGAACGCAGGTTGTTAATAATATCCCTAAGCTCCTTAAAATCGGTTCGTGTAGGGATTTGTCTTCTGTCAAGAGTCTCATAAATAATATCTTCTACCGGCCTTTTAAAACTTGGTGCGATAGCATCGGCAATTGTTGCTGTTATAAAATCTCTAGATGAACCCATGTAACCTCCAATCCTTTTTTGAATAGTCCTCGGAACGTCTCCTGTCAATCTTTCAATCGAGAATCAATTGTGAAACAATCTAAGATAATGATATCTATACTATAAAGAAGTAATTTTGTCTCTGGAAATAATATGAGTAACTGTCCATTTTGCAAACAAGGTGTAGATCCTGAATTGTTGCAACGAGGAGGATATTGTCCTCATTGTGATGAACTTGTGCTCGTGAAAATAGATGACGAAGATGTTGGGTATCCACTTACCGAAATAATTTCTCCAGAAGATTTGCCAACTGAAGATCAAGAGACGGAGGAACTAGAACGCACTGATCCACTTCCACAACAGGTCAAAAGCAAACTTGATAGCCAACCAAAAGAAGAAGGTAAACTTTCGTCCTCTTCCTATTATGACTCATACGACGGAAATGATGACTTTGGTATGGACATGGCGGAGGTCAAGCAATTTCATAGAGATGTTTCCGGTAAAAGGCCAATTACTCCTGAAATGAAGAAATTATTGGTTGTTGTTTTTTTCTGCCTACTGGGTGTGGGAGTGCTGGTCCTACAAGGGTCGAGTACCGAGGAAGTTAATGAGGTGGATGTTAATATGTATGTTCCAGAAGTTGGTGAGCATAAAGGGAATGAGGTTGAGAAAATAGAAGAGGAGACCGTAGCTAAAAAGGCACCAAAGAAATATAAAAAGAAAGCCTCGAAAGAGAGAGAAAAACCAAAGGTGGTTGAAATCGGTGGTATGGAAATTCTACAAACCAGTCGTCCACCACCCAAAACAATGTTGTCTGCTGAGATTGGGGCTATGTCTTCAGATGAAAGAATAGATCTTGATATCAACCGCCTGAGAAAAAATCTTCAATATTGTCATACAAGAGTTCTCAAAAAAGATCCGACTGTTCGTGGGAAGTGGCAAGTATCATTTACGATAAAGTCTTCTGGTGATGTGCATAGAGTAAGGATAAAACCACTTCGTAAGGCGAATACAGAAATCGAAGAATGCATGGAGCATCGAATTAATAAATTCGGTTTTTCCAAACCAGAGAAAGCCTACCCGGTGAAATTTTCAATACTATTCGGCTAAGTTTCTTTCTTTAACAAAACGTATCTGCGTGTTGTTCCTTGCGTCTCTTAGCCACTGTTCGTATTTTTCTTGTGTGACTTCGATGGTATCTGTGTGGGGTATACCCAAATTACGTTCAATATAATTTTCAGCAATTATTAATGTTTTGATGAAAGTAAGAATTCGATTCTCATCGAGGCCATATTGTAAGAGGAAATTGTTATATTCTTCTTGCCCAATCCACTGAAGGCGAAATAAATTATATCGTTGTTGGAGTTCAAATTTGTCAGGCTTATATAGTTCAATATCACCAGCAAATCTTTTCAAAAGGTGGAGTTGTATGAGCCCTTCGACAGGGTCTTGTTTACGATAATATTGCAGCGTTTTTGATTTGCTTGGCAACAAATGTTGAAGTTCACTTTCAAGAAGGACATCACTTTTCGTTATTAATCTTTCTTGAATGACAACGACTATTCTGTCCGCTGCGTAAATCGGTTCAGGTTCCGCTGAACTGATCGAAAGAAAAAATATCTTTCCGAATAGAGTGAACATCGTTATTACCTGTATTAAATTGAGTGGTAAATTGATTGAAGTGAAAAAATTATCCAAGCGCTATGGAACATTTACAGCACTGGATTCTATATCCTTTTCAGTGCAAAAAGGTGATGTTCTTGGTTTTATTGGTCCGAATGGGGCTGGAAAAACCACCACGATGCGTATCCTTACAACATTTTTGCCGCCCAATAGCGGAACTGTATCGATTGGTGGATTTGATGTCCTCGAAGAATCCTTGAATGTAAGAAAACTGGTGGGCTATCTTCCGGAGACTCCACCAGTTTATCCAGAGCTTACAATTGGGCGATACCTTCGGTTTGTAGCAGAAATACGTGCTGTGGATAACATTCGAATAAAGGTTGGTAAGGTTATGGAACAGGTCGGTCTTAAAGGGTGGGAGGATCGCATCATCGGATCCCTATCTAAAGGCTACCGTCAAAGAGTAGGGTTAGCCCAGGCAATTATTCATGATCCGGCTATTTTGATTTTAGATGAGCCTACAAGTGGATTAGACCCAACACAAGTTGTTGGTATCCGTACATTTATTTCGCAACTTGCAGAAGACCGAACGGTGATTTTATCAACACATATTCTCTCGGAGGTTGAGAAACTTTGCAACCGAGCCTTGATCATTGATAAGGGTACAATTTGTGCAAAAGGTACTCTCGATGAACTTAAAGAAAGGGCAGGGGGTAAAAGATTTGACATCGTAATTCAAAGTACAGAAGACCCACAAAAATTATTGTCGGAGATTAAGGGGGTCAACTCTCTAGAATTGCTCAGCAAAGAAAATGATGTCTATTCAATGGAGTTGTTTTCTAGTGTTGAAATTAGAAATGAAATCTCGTTATTGGCCAGGGAAAAAAATTGGGCGATTAGGCGTTCCGGCCTGAGGGAGCCCTCCATGGAAGAGGTATTTCTTAAGGTGATTGGAGAGGAAGCATGAGGTCGGCTTGGATAGTTTGCAAAAAGGAACTTGAAATATACTTTTTATCCCCATTGGCATACGCCTTCTTGGGTGTTTTTCTTTTGCTGGCTGGCTTATTCTTTTACATTGGCCTAACGGTTAGTGCAGAACCCAACATAAGAATAATGGCTACAAACCTGTCACTGTCTCTCTTATTTCTCCTTCCACTGTTAACAATGAGGCAATTTGCAGAAGAAAGGCGGACTGGAACTTTTGAGCTTTTAATGACATCACCCTTGTCTTTGTGGTCACTGATAATGGGGAAATGGCTCGCTTCTCTACTCCTTTGCGTGCTCCTACTGTGTGGAACTGCTTTTTTTCCATTAATACTTTCATACTATGGTAGTCCTGATTGGGGTTCTATCATCGGCACATATTTAGGGTTGTTGTTTTGTTCGATGAGCTTTATATCAGCAGGACTGTTCTCTTCCTCAATGATTGATGAACCAGTTGCTGCTGGTTTAGGTGGGACATTGTTGCTGTTACCGTTTTGGTTAAGTGGTGTCGCAGTTCAATTCCTTGATGATGGAATTGTACGAGGCTTTCTTAAGGAAATGTCTTTTTTAAATCACCTGGAACCTTTCTCTAAAGGATTGATTGATTCAGTTGATTGTTTGTGGTTTATAATGTTTACATTTTCATTTCTAGCGTTGACTTGGCGATCAATAGAGTCAAGGAGATGGAGGTGAGTAAGCGTAAGTTAATTTTAGGTACGAATGCTTTGTTCGTTACGTTGTTGGGGTTTGGGATATTAATATTTATATACCGAATAGCTGATCGACATCATGTTCAACTCGACCTCTCATCTGATTCTCGGCATGAACTTTCTGATGACATGATACGAACGCTAGAAAGAATAGATGCTGAAGAAGAAACGATTGAACTCTTTGCTTTCACCACCCAAGAAGGAAGAAAGGATTCAGGTGAAAGAAATCGATATGTTCGCGATTTATTAAAACAATTGGGTCGACATTCAAACACCTTAAAATGGCGATTTATTGACTATGACAAAGAAAGATTAACCGCTGAGGAGTTGGGCGTTGGCGAATATGGCAGAATCGTTATTCGGCAAGGCAATGAACGGGTTGATATCAAAGAAAGGTTGCTTTTCAAGCGGGGAAAGAATGCCCAGGGCGGCATTAGCCTTCATTTTCTTGGTGAAGAGGAATTGCTTCGTGCATTTACAACGCTATTGAACAATGAGGTTAAAAAAGCCTATGTGATAACGGGGCATGGAGAGTTGTCGATTCAAGACTCCAGCGCTCAAGGGTTATCGTTATGGAAAAGAACAATGGAATTGAACTCTTTTGTTGTTGAAGCACTGAGCAGCATATCGTTGAGTAAGATTCCTGATGATGCTGATTTGATTCTGATAGCTCAGCCCAAGAAAGCATTAAGTATTGGGGAGCAGGACGTTGTCTTAAACTATATATCGAGAGGTGGTTCGGTAATATTGGCCTACAAGGCCCGAGAAGACATGGAGTTGTTTCAAAGACTTCAGGTTACCCCGATTCAGGGAACGGCCACAGATCTCAAGACCCAATTTCCCTTTTGGGACAGGCCCGTTGTGCAATTTGGAACCCATTTAATGGTTCAAGATATTAAGCGTTCTGAACTTTCTGTTGTCGTTTCTAATTCTTCCTCATTCAGAGAACTTGCCAGCCCAACCTCCGGAATAGAACAGACCTCTATTTTAAAGCTCTCCAGGAGAGGTTGGTTGGAAAGGGGAGGCGAATTCAATCAAGGTGTTGCTGTCTACCAAGAAGGGATTGACAGCAGGGATACAGGCACCTTGGGTATGGCTATCTCCCTTACTCCATCTTCAGGGCTATTGCGTTCTGGTGTTTCACAGTCGAGGCTTGTTTTGTTGGGTGACGCTGAATGGTTTAGCAATGGAATGATCGAAGAGATAAGTGGTAATGGTCCATTGATAAACAGCATGGTTCTTTGGGTAACAGGTGTAGATAATTATTTCACCTTAGACCTCTCTCAACGAAAAGGTGTAAGTGAACTTCTGATTGCAAAACCACAATTAAAAACGATTAGGGCTTTAGCTCTTCTACCTATGCCAACCCTAGTCTTTGCAATTGGCTTCCTTGTTTGGTACAACAGGAGAGGTCGATGAAGGAATTGCGAGGAACGATATTGGCATTGATGTTCTTTGGAGGGCTGGTGACATACTACTACCTCTCGGAAGAAAAGCCGATTACGGTAAAAGAAACGAAGTTGTTCTCTTTTGAAAAACATGACGTAATCAAGGCCAAGATAATCAGGCCGGATGGACTGAATATAACGATTTATGAGAAGGACAGTAAGTGGTGGATAGAAGAAACCAACCACAGAGCCTCTACGACAATGGTGAATCGTATCCGTCATCAATTGCATGATTTAGAAGCGAGAGCAAATGTCACCACAGATCAAGGCGAATCTAAGCTATATGGATTGGGAAAGAGTGCCATTAAAGTTGTTTTGAATTTAAAAGATGGAAGAGAAATTTCATTTTTGGCTGGAGATCCAAACCCTACTGGTGTCAGCTATTACATTCAACCTTTACCAGGCAATTCAATCTATACTGTAAAGAAGTCGGCACTTGATTATTATTCCGCAGACTATGACCAATTTAGGGATCAACGAATCTTACGGATAGAAACCAAAGACGTTGAAAAAATTAATGTCGGTAAGAAGAACGGTGAAAACTGGAGTTTTAGTCGGATAGATGAAACAAGATGGAATATTCTTGCTCCATTTGAAGAGAGAACGAGCAAAGATATCATGCGAACCCTTATTGGACGTTGCATCGCTTTAAAAGCCAAGCAGTATGTCGATCCTGATGAACAGAAGAAAGATTATGGATTACAGAACCCATTGCTAAAAATTGAATTTGTGTTGTCTACTGGTGTAACAAAGACCCTAATGATTGGTGACAAAAGCGAATTGGACGGCTTTTCATATTTTAAAATAGAAGATGAGCCTATAATTTACATCGCAAAGCATGGCTTGCTCGAGGAATTTGATTTTAGTGCAGAAAAACTTCGAAACAAAAGAGTAGTCGATTTGAATGAGTCAGAAATTACATCAATGAAGATTCGTTTGCGAGAGGAAGAACTCTCTGGAGAAACAGAGATTAATTTTGCAGCTGGAAAGTGGTTCTGGAAAAATGGAAACCCTGTTTCAGGAAGTACCCCAAGAAGGTTGGCCTCAGGTCTAAATAATCTGGAGGTGTTGGAATTTGTAGATAAGGGTGAACTTGGAGATGTTGTTCTCGATCTTGAAATTGAAAGTACTGTGGGGAGCCGTCATGTTCAGTATGGACAGTTGGCTGAACCGTATATAAATAATGAGGGAAGAGAGTATCCCAGGCGTTATATGACAATTGAAGATGGAAAAGACAGTTACATTGTTGATGAACATGTCCTCGGGGTTGCCAGGGACGCAATACGTGAATTCCAACGAGCTCAAAAGTAGGGAGAAGCATGCTTTGGCTAATATTGGGTTGTACAAGCATTGATACATCTAACGATGTTGTTACAAGGGATGGTAAATTTTCAATTATCTACACAGGTGGGATGAACGGTGAAATTGAACCTTGTGGTTGACCTAAGAATCCACTGGGCGGTCTGTCCAGAAGAGCAACGGTAATTGAAGATATTCGTTCAAATGATCCTGGGGTACTAACGATTGACGCTGGTAATTTCGCTTCAAAGTCAACTACAATTTCAGAGCGTGATTTGTTGCAGCAGAGACGTAAGGCTCAATTGCAAATGGAAGCGTTTTCCATGAGTAAAACAGATTTAGTAGCCGTTGGCGAGAAAGACATCTCTTTGGGGGTGGATTGGTTCTTTCAGACAGCGCAGCAATATTCTCTCCCGTTGATTTCTTCAAATCTTTCGTGTGAGGGGTATCAAATAAATCCAGAGAAGGATTTTGTTGTTGACGGGGTTCGTATTGTTTTTCATTCTTTGATAAATCCAAAGCAAAATATTGATGGTTGTACGGTTGGTGACCCGGTAACTTCTATCGAGAATCTCAGAAATGATTCGGTCAATATTTTATTGTCTCAACTAACGACCGATCAACTCAAGTCGGTATTGGAAACGAGGTCTTTTGACATTGTTATCGACTCAAAAAATGGCAAAAAAATTGATGTTCCAGAACCAATTGACTTGGATAGTATTCTTCTTGGTCCAGGAAAGAAGGGTAAGTTTGTCGGCTATGCTCAAATGGAAGTCCGTGAAGGAGTAAAAGGTTTTCAAGCGGAGGGTATGCTTGGTAAATTAAAGGCTGACAATATTAAATGGGAAAGCAGAATACAGTCTATTGAAGATCGATTTAAAAATGATGAAAATTTAAAGGGACCTGGTGCGTTGCAAAAAAAAGAACGTAAAATTTCATTTTACAAAGAGCAACTTCAAAAAAATGAAGAACAAATTTCACAATTGAAAGATAATGGGCCGGCCAATTTAATAAAAAATAAGATGTATCCTTTGGGGAGAGATGTAAAGGATTGGCCTGGTCTCAATGAACCAGTTGCTCAAGCAAAAGAAGACATCAATAATTTGGCGAAGGACGCGAAGCTTAATCAATACAATGGTGTTTTTGTTGGCAGCCAACGTTGCCAAAGTTGTCACCAAAATGAGTACAAACAGTGGATGACTACCCCCCATTCAAAAGCGTGGACAACGTTGAAAGCAAATTCAAGGGAAATGGATCTAGAATGCTATGCTTGTCATTCGACTGGCTCTTTCCATCCAAAAGGGCCGAGCCATCCAAAACAATTGGGGGTCCTGATCAATGTTGGTTGTGAAAGTTGTCACGGACCAGGAAGAGATCATCTTAAAGCCCCTTCCAAGAAGAACATTGAGAAATCAGTTGCTGTTGAAGTTTGTGTTGAATGTCATGATGGCGTTAAAGATGAAGGGCGATTTGATGAGAAGGAATATTGGCCAAGGATAATACATGAGAGTTCTGGGGATTGAAACGAGTTGTGATGAGACCGCTGCTTCAGTTGTCACCGAGGCAGGCGTATTGTCAGATATTATTTGGAGTCAACAGATTCATGAAGAATTTGGTGGTGTTGTCCCTGAGTTGGCCTCCAGAGCGCATATTGAAAAGGTTGTTTCTTGTACCAGGGCCGCGCTTGAAGAGGCAAAATTGGAAGTTCCTGAATTGGTCTGTGTAACGGCTGGTCCCGGTTTGATGGGAGCCGTTTTGGTCGGGTTTTGTTATGCAAAGGCTCTCGCACTGGGATGGGGGGTGCCGTTTATTGGGGTTAACCATTTAGAGGGGCATCTATTGTCGCCTCTGTTAAATACTCCTGCACCAGAATTTCCCTTTCTTTCACTGGTTGTTTCAGGTGGGCATACAACGCTTTATCTTGCAAAGGGGATTGGTGATTATAATGTTCTTGCGCAGACGATAGATGATGCTGCTGGTGAAGCCTATGATAAGGTCGCTAGAATGATGGGGCTTGGATACCCTGGTGGACCAATCATTGATCAGCTTGCAAAGAACGGTAACCCGAAAGCAATCCATTTTCCCAGAGCAAATAAATTATCAATGGGGAGAACAAAGATTCAATTGAGCGATAGAAAGGAATTGGACGTGTCATTCAGTGGATTAAAAACGGCTGTGAGGAATTACCTTGAGAAAACCGAAGGATGGGTTCCTGAAGACGTAGCCGCTTCGTTCCAAGATGCTGTAATCGATGTCTTGTTGAATAGGATTAAACGGGCAGCAGAATCCACAAACGTTTATCGGATTGCAATCGGGGGTGGTGTGGCTGCAAACTCTGAATTAAGGCAAAGGCTCACGACCATTGGATTAGAATGTTTTATACCACCTCGAACTAGGTGTACTGACAATGGAGCTATGATTGCCTCGGTGGGTCGGCTTCGATACATCAATGGTTTTCGTACTCCGTTTAATGGCACTGCTCGTTCACGGTGGAAGGTGGGGGAGGAATGAGACCCAAAAAGAGACTGGGGCAACATTTTTTGACCAGCGTAGCTTATGTTGAAAAGATTATCCGCTTAGCATCTGTTAAATCAGGTGATAAGGTATTGGAGGTCGGCCCCGGAAAGGGAGCCTTAACACGTAAACTGGTTGAGGTTGGAGCAAAGGTCACCGCGATCGAATATGACCCTGATATGGTGATGTATATCAATGAAAAGTATCCTGAGGTCAATGTTATACATGCTGATGCATCTTCAATGATTTGGGATGAAGCAATAGAGGGCGGAGGATGGAAATGCGTTTCAAATTTACCCTATAATGTCGGAACCAGGATTGTAACCTCAATGCTCAAAACGCAAGGTATTTTTGAATCGTTGACCGTTATGCTACAAAAAGAAGTTGGTGCCAGAATGATAGCCTTACCTGGTGAGCGTAAACGAGGATCTTTATCAGGTTTTGTTCAAGTTCATGCTGATACCAAGAAAGGCTTTATTGTTCCACCAGGGGCCTTTTTCCCGCCTCCAAAGGTAGATTCGATCGTTATATCAATGATCCCCAAAAAAGAACCACTTTATCACCCAACTCCCTTGGCGATCTTTGAAGAATTAAATCGAGCGTTATTCAGTGCGCCCAGAAAATCAATTAAAAATGCATTGCGCTCTTCATTGAGTAAAGAAGAGATACTTGTTTTGAGCGAGAAGGTGGATTTTGAATTTTCGTTAAGAGCCTTTAACCTGAATAATTTTCAAATTGTTCATTTAGCTAAAATCCTTGAAGAAATGAGATAGATCTGTTATATAGGAGCCTTCAATATACGAGGTTAACGATGAGAATTACTTCTTGTGGGATGACAGATGTTGGGTTGCGAAGGATTCACAACGAAGACAATTTTCTGATAAATGATGAATTACAGTTGTTTATTGTTTGTGATGGAATGGGTGGCCACGTTGGTGGAGAAATGGCTTCGGCTATTGCTGTGCACTCCTTGGAAGAGGCTTTTGCTACTATCACTTGGGAAGGCGATGACGACACTCGTTCGTTGGCGACCGAACACCTCCGAACGGCGGTACGGTTATCTGGTCGTAGAATATTTGAGAGCGCTCAGAAGGAAAGGCGATACCGGGGGATGGGTACAACTTGCCTAGCTGTTTATGTGCTTGATGAAACTGCTTACATTGCACATGTTGGGGATTCTAGAGGCTACTTGATTCGGCAAAACCAAATTGAGCAACTTACTGAAGATCACTCCCTGGTGAATGAAAGGATTCGAGCGGGAGTAATGACTCCGGAAGAAGCCAAAACCCATAAATTGAAAAATATCATCACCCGTTCACTTGGTGTCGGTGAAGATGTTGAGGTTGACGTTCAAGATTTCGATCTTTTGAAAGGGGATATCATTCTTCTTTGTTCGGATGGGTTGTCAAACTTGGTTGAAGCCTCGGATATGGGACGTCTGGTTTTGGAGAATCCGTTACAAACGGCTTCACGGAAGTTGATTGAAATGGCCTGTGAGGCTGGTGGAGATGACAATATAACCGTTGTGCTCTTGCGTGTAGATTAGTGAGGTTCTGTGTCCAATAAAACGCTTTCAATTCTATTGATTTCGGAAGTTAATGGTAAGTCATTGCGGTTTAGGCTTTCATTTGCCATGTTATGGTCATTAATTTCGTTAATGTTTTTTTCAATAGCTGGTATTGGTTTTATTGTTTGGGAAATGATTGAGAATACCAGAACTGCTGAGTTAATGGAAGAAAACTTATTGCTTTACTCTCAATTACAAGACTTTAATATGGATGTTGTCGAGTTAGAACGTCAAATTGAATTATTGCAAATGTATGCTGTACAAGCTGAAGCCTCAGGTCCTTGGTCAACTGAAATCTGGAGATTTGTTGAAGAAGGAAATAAAGCTGATCAACTTTTACAACGGATTGCACTTGTTAGACAAAAAGCACAACTGTTGTACCCACAGATTTTACAGAGAGCTGAGCAAACAGCTTCACAGCAATCTCAATTTTCAGCCATCCCGAAAGAATGGCCGTTAAAAGGTGTCTTCACTTCTCCTTTTGGCTATCGTTTGAGTCCGTTTACCGGGCGTCGAAAGTTTCATGGTGGTATTGATATTGCAGCCCCATATTATACCAATATTACAGCTCCGAGTGATGGAACGGTTGTATTATCCGAAAACAAGAGTGGTTATGGAAATATGATTGAGATTGATCACGGCTATGGTGTAATTACACGCTACGCTCACAATTCAAGATTGCTCGTAAAAGTAGGTGAACAGGTTAAGAAAGGGGATATCATTGCAAAAGTAGGTTCAACCGGTAGGTCTACCGGACCTCATTTGCATTACGAGATAAGGATTGACGGTGTAGCCGTTGACCCTTTGAAATATATTGTTGAGTAAGGACTTGATGTTGAATGGATAGGGTATAAAACCCAGTTTAAGAGGAAATATAATGAATATTGATAGTTTAAAACATACCTATTACAAGGTGTTTGGAACTCGGTCAGACAAAGAACTAAAGCGAATTCGACCAATTGTTAAAGTGATTAACGCTATGGAAGATAAGATGCTTAATCACACAGATGCTGAGTTGAAGGCCTATACCAATATATTTAGAGAAAGACTTGAGCAGGGGCAAACGTTGGATGGAATTCTGCCCGAGGCATTTGCTGTCGTAAGGGAGGTAGGTAGAAGAACGATGAATATGCGTCATTTCAATGTTCAGTTGGAAGGTGGTATCGTTCTCAATCAAAATATGGTTGCAGAGATGAGAACAGGGGAAGGGAAAACATTGGTTGCAACTCTTCCGGTTTATTTAAATGCCTTAGTTGGTAAAGGTGTTCATGTCGTCACGGTGAATGATTACCTTGCTCAGCGTGATGCGAATTGGATGTCAACGATCTATAACTTCCTGGGTATGGAAGTAGGCTGTGTCCTTACAACAGAGAGAAATCCTATCCAAAAGCAAACTGCCTACAACAAAGAAATTACATATGGAACAAACAATGAATTTGGATTTGATTACCTTCGCGACAATATGAAGTTTGATGCAAAAGACTTTGTTCAACGTGGGCATCAGTATGCAATCATTGATGAAGTTGATTCAATTTTAATTGATGAAGCAAGAACACCGCTTATCATTAGTGGTGTTGCGAATTCTGATGTTGACAGATACAAAATTGTAGATTCCTCTATCCCTCTGCTTCAAAAAGATGTAGATTACATCCTCGATGAAAAATCCAGAAATGTCACCTTAACAGATACTGGTGTTGATCGAATAGAGCGTTCATTAGGGGTTGATAACCTCTACGATGAGCACAATATTACAATTCTTCATCACGTTAATCAAGCATTGAAAGCCCACACGATTTTCCGTAGAGACACCCACTATGTTGTAAAAGATGGTCAGGTAATGATCGTCGATGATAACACTGGACGTTTGATGCCAGGAAGAAGGTGGTCGGATGGTCTTCATCAAGCCATTGAGGCAAAAGAAAAATTAAATGTTCAACCAGAATCTCAAACCTATGCGAGTATTACATATCAGAATTATTTTCGTATGTATAATAAACTGGCGGGTATGACTGGGACTGCTGATACTGAAGCAGAGGAATTCCGGAAAATATACAACCTTGATGTTGTTGTTGTACCGACCAATAAGCCGATTCAGCGCTTGGACAACGACGATATCATATACAAGACGACTGGTGAAAAGTTCAGAGCAATTATGAATGATTTGGTTACTCGACATAAGAACCAACAGCCAATTCTTGTCGGAACCACTTCCGTAGAAAAGTCAGACCTGGTTAGTCGTTTATTGGAACAGAAGGGTATTCCCCACAATGTTCTAAATGCAAAGCAGCATCAAAATGAAGCAAACATTGTTGCTTTGGCTGGAAGATTAGGAGCTGTGACAGTATCAACCAATATGGCTGGTCGTGGAACAGACATCAAGTTGGGTGGGGACCCTGAGTTACTCGCTCAAGCTGAGGTGTCGCAAGATGATGAGAAATATGAACAAGTTTTGGCAAAATATACCGAACAATGCCTTGCTGAGAGACAAAAAGTGTTGGATGCCGGTGGACTACATATTTTGGGCACTGAGAGACATGAATCTCGAAGGATAGACAATCAGCTTCGAGGTCGTGCTGGAAGACAAGGGGATCCCGGTTCTTCAACATTTTTCTTATGCCTAGAAGATGATCTGCTTCGCATATTTGGTTCTGACAAACTTATTGGTTGGATGGAACGAATGGGAATGAAGGATGATGAGCCTATTGAGCATCGGTGGGTAACAAAGCAAATTGAAAGCGCCCAAAAGAAGGTTGAGGGACACAACTTTAACATCCGTAAAAACTTGTTAGAGTATGACGATGTTATGAATCTCCAACGGAAGACAATTTATTCTTTACGTCGCCGAGCTTTACTTGGAGAGGATGTCAAATCTATGATACAAGATGCGATTACATCATTGGTTGATGACATCGTTGAAGAGTGTATGGATCCGACTGTTCATCCTGAAGAATGGTTTGTTGTTGAAATGAAAGAACATTGCGAAAGAATCTTTGGAATGGAGTGGGAAGAAACAGATGTTGAAATTCGAGACCTTGCATATGATCACATTAGAACCAGAGTCTTAGATTTTGTTCGAGAAATGTATACTGCGAAAGAAGAGGAATTAGAAGAAGAGACGATACGTGAGTTGGAGAGGAAAATGATTCTTCATTTTACGGATCAATATTGGAAAGATCACCTGCTTGCGATGGACAGACTTCGCCATGGTGTTTCCTTAAGAGGTTATGGACAACAGAATCCTTTACTAGAATACAAACGTGAAGGTACTGAAATGTTCATGCTCATGTGCTCATTAAGAGATGAGGCAATTATCTCTAATATTTTGCGATTCAAACCAGAGATGCTGTTGCC